>Ga0335075_10007006_pt1 | contig 17393 bp, 26 predicted proteins | sample Lox_Sample_24_FD_206723 | JGI IMG/M metagenome (GOLD analysis project Ga0335075, IMG submission 206723) | Soil microbial communities from Loxahatchee National Wildlife Refuge, Florida, United States - Lox_Sample_2.4 | ecosystem: Environmental > Terrestrial > Soil > Wetlands | place: USA...
CGTCGGGCTAGCAAAAAGTCAAGGGGCTTTTCCGGCTGGGAGCCGAGGGTTTGGTGCTGGCCAGCACTACAGGTGGAGGCGGGGACGGGGTCCGGTCTTTGCGTACATACGCAGGTCAATTCAATAGCATGCTAATCAATGCCGACCGACTAGTCACTTTCCTGCCGCGCCCGCCGCTAAAGTCAAAATAAAGATCGAAAATAAGGATCGAAAAAACAGCGCTGCAGCAGCTGTGGCCGCCGCCGCACGCTGAATTGCCCGTCCTGCTCTCTTCAGCTGCTAGCTGTAGTTGTTTGAATATATCTTCATTAAACATGTAAACCACTATTATAACTTGAAAATAACTGCTGTAATTGAATAACAATTCAAATAGCTATAGTATGCCAGCAGCTTCAGCAGTCTAGTGGCTAGCTAGCTAGCTGTTTATCTTAAAATATTTATGACTACACTTGCAATTGCAACTGAAAACCTATTTTTATATCTATTCATATATTTTATATAGCTATACCAAGCGCTACAATATTCAGTGTGCTTATTTATTACAACTATCATACATAATAAGTTATACAAATAGACTACAATATGTGAATCAAAACTTCAAGATTTATTATACTTTAAAACTGTAGTAAAAGCTTTTATATCACTGCTTATTATTCAAACTATTACAATTGCAACTACTACTGCAAACACTTTTTATTAGCCATTTTAGTAAAACCTCTTTATATATTAATAAATAGGACTTTATAAATGAACAACACTTAGCTGCAGCTGGCAGGCATCTCTACAAACAAATCACTTTAGAATTAGATTCTATCCACACTTTCACTTGTCAGCTGTAGAGCCAACAGCTGAACATTCCTTAGAAGACCCTTTTTCACCTTCTTCTACTGCTGCTGGCTTTCCTGGCCCCAACTTTGCCAGGAGGGCAGGTTGTCATTATATGCCCAGCTACATGCATGTAGTTACTACCCCAGATGCATCTGAAGATAAATACTGTGTTTGTTATCCCAACATTATCTCCACTTTGTACTATTGCCAAGCAGTCAGGAACACCAGCAGGTACAGAAGAACAACATGTTATTTGGGACATGCAATTTGGATTAATAATGTGTTTCTGGAAATTGTCTATAAAAAGGGTAGTTTTATCCCCTTAGGAATCAAGTTTCTTCTACCAAAAGGCATCCTATTATGTAGCTACCCAGAAGCCGTTGCATGGTAAATTCTCAGAAAAGCTAGAAAAAAGACCACGACATATTATTACTGCAAGATGAAATGAATTGGTTTGTATTTCTATTTTCGCATGAAGATTGTAACCATAAACTTAATCCCTAAGAGAACTAATTTCACGCTTTTATAGATTCCAAGAAACATTATGCATTCATGTACTTCCATATGCATAAGAAATTACACAGATAGACTTCAGATTATTACACTCGAGCTCTCTACATTTGTCTTTATCTTTCTATGTGTATATAGCACTAACCATACTCTATACAATTCACATGCACAAAGAAAAATCTACCAATTATACATAAATCTAGCTACATCTACCTAGCTAGTTCCTCACAGCTACATATAATTATAACATTTAGTGCTACGCAATTTTATTGCACAAAAAGGCATCCTATCATCGATATATGCATAGCGTGCATGCATGGTTAGTATATATTGTATTATAGTAGCTAGGCTTGATAAACTACTTCAACAGCAGGTTCTCAGCCAGTAGGTCTGACAATTAAAGTAACACTTGTTAAGTGAGTGTTTCTGACGCGTTGATTTTGTAACACAATTGCAATAGCTATAGGTATATGTTGATTATTAATATATGATACTCAATAGCTGGGGGGACTCCACATGCATACCCATATTAGGTATCTTGCCGAAGCAGGCCGGCCTATTGCAGATAATTGATATAGTATCGATACTATTATCTAGCTAATAAGCATTTGCAATTGATTTCGGTGGCAAATGGCATTGGACTATCGATCTTTGACTTTGCATCCACGCTTAAGTCGCATTGCTACAATGACGCAGCAGTTGCACGAGCACACGCTACACGACCGCGACTGGTAGCTAACTTTATTTAAGTACTACCGACCGTGCGACATTACCACCCATGCATCGCTCACTGGCACACCTCTCCACCAGTTATTGCTCCATTCTGACTCAGGGCATCCATATCTTCACATCCATATCGACACTTCCGCTTGCAATGACACATCTGATGCCGTTAACTTTTGCGGCATCATCTTTACCCTTCATGCCATTTTGCTCCGGCACAGCAGATTTTTGCGGGAGATTTGGGGCCCATCTTAGGCAACTAATGAAGTGGGAATGCGCGTCATCAATGGTCCGTACACATCGCCCCTGCTGCTCCAAATCCCAACATCGAATGGTCTTGTCATCAGAAGACGAGAGTAAAAACTTCCCTCCTGGATGAAATGCAAGTGCACGAACCCAATTATCGTGTCCCGCCTGTCTCATGAGTTTCGTAGCAGAAATGGAATACCAGTATTTTGAATGACTCACCTCCCTGTGATGACCAGAGACGGATTGTTTTATCACGAGAACCTGTCGCGACATACTTGCCTGGCTCTGTGCTGTTCTTCTAATGACAGTTAGGATTCGATCGTTAAAGCATGTACCAATTTTGGAGTCTGAGACATGTCAGCAAGGTATAAGTACGCGGATATCGGTGCGAAGGCGGCACATTCGATCACATGCTCGTGGCCTCGGAGTTCACATTTCGACTCTGAATTCTTTGCCTGTGCATCCCATATCCTAGCGATCTGTTCATTAGCATGCGAAAATAGCAAGCAGGACAGCTTACCTGATCCTTTCCGGCACTGAGGTACCATGCTCCGTCATCGCTGGTAGTCACCTTCCGAATCCAATCCGAATGGGCATCGATAATCGTACGGACGCAATATCCAGACAGAACGTCCCAAACTTTGATGGACCTATCGCGAGAACAGCTAACCGCAAGGTCGCCTCTTGGAGGAATGAATCGCACCGACGATATTGTGTGATCGTGGCCGTGCAGAGTTTTAAGAATGGCATACGCATTCGTGGAATCCCAAACTTTCAAGGTCAAATCCGACGAACACGATACTGCCCATAATCAGCTTTTCGTGGACGGAGAGAAGTCTCACTTAAAAGTTTTCCATCAAAACTAAAATCCACGTCATTGACCGCCTTTGTATGACCTTTAATTGTCTGTTCAAATTCCCCTGTTTCCCAGTCCCAAATCTTTATCGTTGAATCCTCGGAACAAGTAGCCAAGACAGTGAAGGTTGGATGAAATGCCAAGCCCGTGACAGGCATACGGTGGCCAGATAAATTATGGCGAGAGGGTGCCCTTGGCAGCCAGGACGTTGGATCCAGGTTCTTTTGTCGCATGGAGGCTGGAGCTGAATCTAACTCTACTTGGAGGGCATGTAATCGGGCTTCTAAATCCATGATCTACGACAGTCAACAAAACTGGACATGAGAAGCGAATATAATATTTGACCTTTTTCTGCAATCTTATTACACTGGTCCACTTCTTCTCAAGGAGGCCTTTATATCTCTGGTCATCATCGCCGTTCGGTAGTTTATGTAAACTGTGGGATGTGTCAAGTCGGCCCAGCTCATCTCGAAGAGTATTATAGGATGCTTGCAAGTTCGCAGTCGATAGATACGACAGAATAGCCCGGTGCCTGCAATCGGTTAGATTAGGTCTGAGACGAAATAAAAGAAGGGGAAGAACAGTTCATCTCGCTGGCGACTGGACAGGAGAGAGCCAGATGTATCCATTAAATGATAGCACGACCGTAACAAGTTAGACCCCCTTCAACCGGTTTCGGTGCAGTTTCCAAACGCTGTGTCTGAGGCTCAGGTACGTCAAGTGTCCGTTTATTCCGATCGTCCTGAATAATGGCTTGGATTCCCCGCTCTTCTTTGACGAAGAATCAATATTGGTATTTGGCACTAGGACCGTTCGAGGTTTCTTTCGTCGGAAAGTGAAAGTCAGGACTTGTCAGGGGCAGAGAATCGAGCGACACGCGAACTTCCAGTAGAAAACAAGAGCAACGGTAAATTTCGAAGCCAACTGGCGGAAGTGTAAAATAGATTTAGTAATGTAAATACATTTGATCTGTCAATCAGTCGATTGCCTTCGAAATCGGTTCTTGTGTCATTTCGGCTTCACTAGTGCTATCCTTCCCACCGTCGATTAATCAGGATTCCCTTCGATAAGGATAGCGGCACTGTTACTCTTTCGCTTTCCGTTTGTATTTATCTTACATCTTCTGTTCACGTTGCCCTTATTTTCTCGATAACTTCTTTCGTTTCTGTTCTCTCAAAACCGGATTCACGAATGGCAAGGATCTAATTTTCCACATCATCCGCGGGCCCGCAATTCAGAGTACTCATTAAACATTACTGTCATGCAAACTAATCGTTGGCCTTAGACCCAACAGAGCAAGCCATTAAACAGATTCCTTCCCCTTTGGCAGCACCGTTTAAAATCCTATAGACGCGACGCTCAACTTCCATAGACCATGTTTTGGCGATTTGGATTTCACGCCTGTTCGGCGATAGACACATTACTCGATAAACCCGACGTAACTCTTGAAGAGATACTCGGCGAGGACGATCTTCTTCAGGAGTGCAAGGCGCATAATACTAAACTCCTTGAGTATTTGCGCGACCCCAACGTACTGGCTAAGCTGCTAAATTACATCATTGGGGATGAACAGATTGACGACAAGGCTAAATTCAAGTCTCTACCTGATCCCCTTTAGTCCATATTTCTGATATACAGATATTCGTATGTTGCTTGTGAGGTCCTTTGCTGTGAAATTTGGTCAATATCCGAGACGGTTGCGCAGAGTCGAGAACTTTTATCAAATTTCTGGAGCTTCCTCGATCGACCGCCTCCATTGAATCCTCTTCAAGCTAGCTACTTCACAAAAGTCAACGAGCAATTTTTAGAGAAGAAAACACCAGAGGTAGAATTTAGGTGGTCGATGTCTTGCTGACTGCCACAGATGATCCCCTTCATAAAGTCGATTCCGAATGTTGTTTCAAAACTGCTTCGGCACATTGAGACCTCGGCTATCATGGATTTGTTGCTAAAAATAATATCGATGGAAAAATCAGATGTGGCAGCAGGCATCGTTGATGTATCTTTTTGACCTTCTGAATTATGTCTGATTGAACAGTGGCTCCATGATCAAGGTCTGATTTCAGTCCTTCTAAATCAGATGAACCCTAATGTCGAACCAGAGGTAATCTCAAGTTGGGCTAAAATTTGGGGCTCATGTGATACAGAGACAGACAACTGTTGCCGATGTTCTTAAAGCAATTATCGCCATATCCGCCAATTCTAGCGACGCCGGGGTAATCGGTCCGAATGCTTTATCAAGGGACTTAGTCTCTGAAGCAACAATAAAGAAAATCTTAGACTACATGTTGGATCCGACCGCTCCACATTCTACGGCCAGCTTGACAAATGGAGTCAGTTTGATCATAGAACTTATCAGAAAGAACAACAGGTTACTGTCTTTAGCCAGACAATTCTCTAACCTCGTAGCGACTACGACGTTGAGCCCGTCCTGAACACAACTCTGCAAACCCATCCTCCTACTAACAGAGATCCGATCTATCTTGGCACTTTGTTACGACTTTTTGCATCTCGGATGACGGACTTTCAAAAGCTACTCGGAAAACCGAAGTCTGTTCCGCCTTCTATTGCCACGACCTTTGGTCATATTGAACCGCTGGGGTTCGAACGATTTCGTATTTGCGAGCTTTATGCCGAACTCTTGCATTGCAGTAACATGATCCTCTTGAACGACCCTCGGGGAGAAGCAATTGTACGCGAACGAGACATAGAAAGAGACCGACTAAAAAAAGAAGGCCGTGCGCAGCTGCCCAAGATTGATGCGCCCAAGGTTGATATATGGGGAGATGCGGATTTGGGGAACGCAAGGTTTTGGAGAACGGACGTCAACTCATCAGACGGAAGTGAAAATAAAGAACTGACGGACCACGCGCCCGATAATGTTCTCAACAGTGGCCAAATAAGGCACGACATAAATGAGACGCCAGTGGCCTCAGTCGTGTCATCGCCATCTAAAGAGTCTACGACTAAGGGCAGAGAAATTGCCGGGCAGAAGGACAGCATCCCGTCTCCCGTTGCCGTTGTTCCAGAATCAAAAGCGACAGAAGACCTCTCGTCTGAGGTATCCACAGAAACCGAAACTTTTTTCGACCGTGATTCTCAATCCACATCAGCACCTGCAACACAAATCGACAGCGAGGTAACCGATGACAGCACCAAAGTCGCCTACTTAATCACTCCTGATCATAGCCGTCCGGTTGTTGGAGATTATTTGAAAATGCAATTTGTGGAGGCCAAAGTTTTACCTTCTGTTGTGGATCTGTTTTTTGCTCACCCCTGGAACAATTTTCTTCACAATGTCGTTTACGATATTCTTACCCAGGTTCTTAACGGTCCCATGGACAAAGGGTTCAATCGGCAATTGGTTGTAGATCTTTTCACCACAGGACAACTCACTGAGAAAATCCTGCGGGGGCAGAAGGCTAGCGACGAAGCGCAGTAATTTTACTTCTTTACTTCACTAACCTGTATTTCAGATCTCAGGAGAAGGGTGTCCGTTTAGGCTACATGGGTCACTTAACATTAATTGCAGAGGAAGTGCTAAAGCTTGCAGAACGGATTCCTTTGGACTTACTAGACCCTACCATTGTTCAAAAGCTTACGTCGCCTGAGTGGAATGAGTATGTCGATGTTACGCTAAATGCCACTCGAACACGGGACAATGCTATCTTGGGGGGTGTCCGACCGCAACCTGCCGGTTTCACATTGAATTCGACACTTGGAGGTCCGACATCTGAACTCGGTGGAGTAGAAGAGAATGCCGTTCTTGCCGCTATTGTTGGTCGTGGTCTTAATTACGAAAATGGTGATGGCAGACACGGCGATCAATTCGAAGACGATCAAGAAGACCGCGAAGCAACTGACGAGCCGGTAAGTCAATCACTCGATTGCTGAATAACTCTGTAGTTTGTGCGCTATATGTCCCAGAGTCTTACAAATGATCTCCCAGACAAATTTGGAAGTTCTGACGAAGACGATGACGACGAAGAGGTTGTTGGGTGGATGGGCGAGGCAGGAGACTTCGAATCCCGTGATCATGAGAATGATGAAGCTGATGATGACGACGACGACATGAGGCAATTTGGTCGGGCGAGTTTGTTTCATGAAAGGTGGGAAGAAGGGTTCAACGACGACGACGACGATTTTGCATTTCGAGGAGTTGGGGCCACCCTCTCGGCTGAAGAGGGTGGTGTTAATGTACTTCTTACTTACGTACTCTTTATTGATATCTAGAGTTCCGACGATGAAGACGACGGCGACGATGAGGATCTGCAGCCCACGACGGATGACTTGGACCATGAAATAAACTTCGATCGATCAGATTTAGAACTACCGGATCAGATGGCAGATCTGGATCTTGTGGATCAAGAAAAGAAACCCTCCGTTTCAATGGGGGAAGAGAAGTCAAAGGGCGAGGTACTGACACCGTTGTTCGGTGAGATAAGCGAGCATATTGATAGATCAGAGAAACCAGGATTTGGAGATGAGACAACCGTTCCAGATATAGGGTCAGATGACGTAGACTAGGTATCTATGATCCTAAATTTGTGGATAGCTATTGTAACTATATACCCATTAGCGTTCTCCACGGCCTGGGGTTGTCTCGAGTTTCGGCTTTGCAAGAAAGTACAGATTCTACGAGGCTACGGTGTTGCGTCGAATAGTAAAGCATCTGCCTGCCTTCTCCCTCTAAATCCTAGTCTCATCATATATCTCTGCTCTGCTATCCCTTCCTCTCCCTGTCTAACAGCACCTCTGTCCTTTGAACCCAGTTTTTATTGTCTTTCAGAGGTAGGTATCGCAGCGCATCGTCATGGGAAAAGCGTAGACAGGTGGGTATTACAAATCAGTTGTGGCCGAGTGGAGCGGGGGTCGGGCCCCTCCGCTTATCGCTCCTCGATGAAACTGATAACAGTTCGGGATCGCATCGCCTCGTAGATTAATCCATCCCTCCACTTCTTACTATGGTCAACAAGTTTCGATTGCCTGTAATTTCGTTCAAGTCACCGACTGTAGCAGACGAGATCCGCGATGCTTGCCTCACGCATGGGTTCTTTCAACTCGTCGACCATCCCATCGACCCGCGATTGCAGCGCCAAACTCTTACGGCCATGCATTCCTTCTTTTCTCTCTCGAATGAGATAAAGATGTCACTCAGGCGCACCGACGAATTGGCGGGTTACGAAGCAATGCAATCCCAAAAGTTAGAGAAGGGCACAACGCCCGACATTAAGGAGGCATTCTATGTCGGAGAAGAGGGTCATGTTTTCACTGGAACCCAGTTCGGGGACAACCAATGGCCGTCAGACCCGCTATACAAGCATGCATTCATGGCTTACTATCACGCGGTGTATGCCTTGTCGAAGGATTTGTTTTCGATCCTGGCACAATCTTTGCAAATCTCTCCGGAATTTTTCCAAGACTTTCTCACGGATGAAGTGTCGCTGGCACGGTTTCTTCATTACCCACCAACTCCTCCCGTAGAAACGGCAAGAGGCGTTGGTGCCCATACTGACTTCGGTGCGATGACACTGCTATGGCAAGATGACGTCGGCGGACTTCAAATTTTTCATCCCATGGTGCAGGACTGGATTGATGTTGACCCGATTCCGGGGGCGTACGTAGTCAATCTTGGGGATATGATGCAAGTATGGACTGGGGGTCTTTATAAAAGCACGTTGCACAGAGTGGTCAATAGAAGTGGGAAGGAGAGGTATTCGATTGCGTTCTTCAACGAAGGGAGACTAGACTATAGAGTCAAGCGGATTATTGTCGGGAAGGGTTCAGCTGAAGACGAGGAGGGGATCACCGTACATGAGCATCTCAAAAGGCGGTACAAAGAAAGTTATGAATTTGCGCACTCCGACGAATTCTGAAGACCTTGTTGGGTGCTATTGTGGCCGTAGTTGATAGCAAGTGAGACGTTTAAATGAATATCGCTAAAATGAATATGCAACTACCGATTTCATTATTAGCTGCTGCTATCTAGTAAGTTCCTTGCTGCTACTCCACTTGTTCAAATATATTGTATACTGTGAACTCATGCATCAAAGCACCATGCATAAGAACGGCGGACTCAATAGTCCATCTTCTCCGTGGTCAGAGCATCCAACAAACCTCTCATTTCCTCTCTGATCTCTAGCTTAACATTGAAATTCCGACTCTCCGCCACTAGAGCCGTCTGATATTCGTTGTATTTCACTGGATCTACGCATCTGTCATCCCAATCGGATCCTGTAGAGAGTCTAAAGGCAAGAATGACCCGAGAAAAAGCGACATAGAGCTCTCGATTGGCCAGATGGGAGCCAGCACACATGCGAGACCCAGCGCCATACGCGTAATGAGGCTGGGCGGTGCCCTGGTGTTCCTCCTGCCTATCAGTACTGATGCGACTGCTGGGATTTACCACTTTCTCTTGAAGATAGCGTTCCGGGTTAAAGGAATAAGGCTCCACAAAGCGTGATGTGTCAAAGTCTGCGGCTCTCGCATTCATATAGAAAAGGGTACCTGCAGGTATAGTGGCTCCCTGATACTTGATGGGTTTGATGCTAGTACGTGGAAGGGACATTGCGATCACAGTGTAGTAACGTAGAGTTTCTTTGACAAGAGCACTAACGAAAGGCACCTTTTCTTCAGTGAGAACAGCAGTCCAAGCTTCCGTAGGGGACGGATAAGCCTCTAACAGCGCAGTATGAGCCTTTTCTTGCAAGTATTGGCCATGGGACGTGGCAAGGTAAGCTAGTCCCTGAATGAGATTTGCCGGCACCGTGTCGAGGCCAGCAGATACCATTGTGAGGCAGATCGATTTAATCTCGGCTAACAGTCAACAATTTTACGGTGCAAGCTTACCCTCGTTTAGCTTTGCTTCAGGGTCCTTCAAAATGTTTCCAGTGATACAACTGATATCGGTTCCTTCCTCGGTCTCCCGTTTCAGTTGCGCTAGTAATTTATCCATGTAGGCATCCCTGCGAAGTCGATATTTTTCTGCGAGAGAGGTCTTGGTGGAGAGAGGGTTATATCTAAGAATCGGTAAATAATCTTGCCAATTGTTCGATGTAGAGCGAAACCGAGAGATTCCAGCCTCAACTGCGACGATCTCACGTAGCATAGAGTCGTCAATGGATGACATCCGTGTTCCGTAATTCAGAGTGAGACTCTATCTCAGTTAGATAGGAGACATCCATAGATATTACCGTGTTTAGTGCAAAGCGTTGAAAATAAGGTTTCGGATTGATTTCTTTGCTACCACCTGCAGAGTCCATGTAAAGGTCACGTATAGAACATTTGCTCTCGAGGTCAACGATGGGCATATAGCTGGCGACTGCTGGGCGATTCAGCGCTGTGGCAGCTGCTTTGCGACGTTGTTTACAGCTGTCGTCCCAGGGGGAGGTGCCGATAGTGAAACCTTGAGATGACGACACGACAGTATGAAAGGTATAAAGAGTTGGCCTCGAAATGAGCGCCGATTGATTATCGATCCACAGTTCCTTGACAGACTGGTATGTGTTTGCAATGACGATCCGTTTATTTCCCATTCTGTTGGAAGAGTTAGCGACTAAACACATATACTTGGAAGGCACAAACGTTACCTCACTTGAAACACAGGTCCATATTTTGAGGCCCATTTCATACAGACGTCAGCATGATCACTTCCGAGTTGCAGGAGATTCCCAACGATTGGCCAACCTGGTATCTCAGGGATTCCCTTGATTATAGGTTGTTCTGTCTTGAATAGGAACCGAAGAATTGCCAAAAGCACAAGAAAAAGTGCAGATCCAACGATGAGGAATGACATTGCTAGCCGCAGATACGGGAGAAAGGAGCAGATAGACGGGCTCAAAGCTTTTTGCTTATCTTGGGAATAAGGGTTGAAGCGAGACAGGTAGTGCGTAGGTCAGTGGTGAATGAAAGCAAGGAAGGCGATGTGGGAGGTGGGAGGAATATTTATACTGACAATCCATCCTGTATACGTATGTATTGCTGCAGAGTTGTTTTTGCGGGGGAAAGATGACCTTGCCCTGAGCCACGATGTGACGTTACAATACCCCGGTTAGAACTGAGCGGATAAAATCGGCCGCTCAACACGTGATTTACCCTATACTTTTTCAAGGCGAGCCCTTGCCTAATCAATGACTGAAATACTCCGTGCCAATCGATCTCACGAATCGTAGGCTCGCCCGTCACTTGCCGGCGGAGAGATGGACGAGATTTCGGGACAAATAAACGGACAGGTATAGCTTCTCGGCAAAGAAAATTGCTATTCATTGTCAGGCGTAATGTCAGGAGCACTTTCTTGTGCATAGACATATTATTTTATTCGCTATACGACATATCGTTCTCCATGCTGCTCCTAGACGAGTATCTGTCGACGTCCGTTTCCAGATGGCTTCTGACCCGAGTTTCTCTGTCCTCACTCCGCTGGCGGTGAGCCCAAATTCAAATGCTTGAACGAGCTCTCCAACTGGACACGAGCCGGGTATATCGAGATATCCGATGGTGTAACTGATCCTAGGAATGATGCCTGCTTTATAATTCCTGGAAAAGTACACATCCTAATAGGTCCACTCTGCTCCTCCCCTCCAAGAGATTGCCTCTGGGGTTGAAATGTTGCTCCCTGAACGGGAAAGGTGGAGACGAATCGAGCTTGTTCCAGTCGCATTGTGAGGGCGATTTCTATGGCATCGCCTAGATATTCTTGTAATTTGTCGAATATCAAATCATTCGGTAGGTCGCGAGGATAGACTTGTCTCAGAATACGACGGAGTCGTTTCAAGATGCGCGATTCGACGGGGGGACCTTCGAATATCGATGGAATTGCTTTAAATAGCGTCTTGCTCCAGTTCCATTTGAAGTGCGAGTCAATTTCGTCTAATTTTCATTAGCAAAAGAACTCAAATTGGTAATAAGATATTATAAAAGGGCAAAACAAAATAAAAGATAAACTAGGAAGTAAGAACAAGTGCACTGACCTGATTTAGAAACTGTGTCGCATATACGCTTTAACCAGTATCCCAATCCGAAGTCTTCAATTTCGTAAGAGAAAGGCGAGAATACTTTTTCGTGGAGATGAAGTCCGATAACATGCAAAACAAATGCAATGCGAAATTTCGAATCGGTGAGAGCGCTCTGCAGATCGACGTCAACCCAATGCAGTGTTTCAGGCACCAAGTGGTTGGCGTCAGTAAACTTTTTGAGCCCTGTTCTAATCTCTTCCACATTTGAAGCGGTGTATTCTCTTGTATTCTTGCCTCGAAAATGCGTCACCGTCCAATCCGTGATGCCTCCCGACAGTCGCTCGAGTGCCACATTGTAGTAAGAGTCGGGGTGCAACTGATTGTTGATCTTCCGACCCACAATCTCAGCATCGCTTTTAAACCGTTCTATTTCAGCCGTCAACTTGTTCGCCTTGAACTCCATCTCCTTCAATTGGGCATACAACGCCCTGTTCTCGGCTTTCAACTTCTTGGTCGAATCTCGCTCCTCAGTGTCATCTTTCAGCTTTCCGAACAAACTGAAACCGCCTCTCTTTGTTTGACTTTGTTCCGCAATCGCAACCGTTTGGCGAACGACTTGAATGCCTTCTGGTTTATCTTTCGGCGGGGGACGGATGGGAGCAGTACCACGCTTTTCTAGACTGGGTCCTGGGACGGTACTGCTCTGCTGTTGGGAATTGGAAGGAGGAGCATCTGTTGGAAGTGCTGCGTTACTGGTGGTTAGTACAGTCTTGGGAGTTTGGTCCATCCTGTGAGGGATGCCGGTTGTTGCACTTGGAGATGCGAGACTGTAGGGTATGTCGAAATGATTCTCATGCACGTGGGGACTTCAAAAGCCAACTGCAATTGGATTATTTAATTGTGGCTGTGGCTGATGAGTGTGAGAGGAATTATTTAAAGTTTTAAGAGGTCCGAGCGCCTAATTTCGGCAACATGCAATAATTGGTTGGAATCCTGCAACTGCAATAAGACGCTGTAGCCATTGCCTAATATTATGGCAGAAATGCATGGGCTGAGTTAGTGTAAAGCTAAATTGGCCATATCGTGCCCACAGCCTTGCAACTACAGCACAGCACAGCACAGCATACAGAGCAACACTGTCCTCACATCACCATCGCTTCTCCGTTGCGAGACACAATTTCCATTCAGAACAAGTGCGGTGCGAATCCATTGCGCAATACTAATCTCATCCAGAATCCAGCTGTAAAACTGTGCTATCGATCTCCCGTTTTTAGCCATGAATATGTTCCGGGGCAAGAACACAACACCCAAGCCAAAAGTCAACATTGGAAGAGAACCCAGCGTTGGTCCAGCATCGTATGACAACAGACCAAGAGTTCCACCAACGCGGCCAGATGTTCGGGTTCCAAGCGCAACTGGATCCCAGAACTCTGTCCAACCTAATACGCTGGTTGTTGCAGTAGACTTTGGTACCTTCGCTTTTCGTTTTCTTCCCCATGTGCTTTTTAAGATCTTTGGTGCTTACTGATTCTACAGGCACGACTTTCACTGGTACCTCACTGTCTTCCTATAGGCCCCATATGACATGAAAGACCTTGCGACTGACTTTTAGGTTGTGCAATTGCCAATTCATCAAAGATTCGGAATGTGTCGGACAAGGCTATGATTGCGGAACACATCGAAGTCCTAAAACGGTGGCCCGGAGCTGGCAACCAAGCTGTTGAGAAAACACCGTCTGTCCTTGCGTACGATAACGACTTCACAAAAGTTATTGCTTGGGGTTCAAGTGTGTCAGATCACCACAAGAACCAATTTGCGCATTTCAAGTTGCTACTGCATCGACCTACCAATTCCGACAGCGCTTCAGTAGACGATTTGGCCTGGAAACTTCAAGCAACCTCAATTCGTGCTTCTAGTCTCCCTCGCGGAAAAACGGCGGTGGACGTCACAGCAGACTATCTTCGTCCTCTCTATCAATACATCCAACAAATCCTGTCGAATACCTATGGAGAAAAGTTCCTTGCAAGTCAGACTCTTTCTTATGTCATTACTGTTCCGGCTATGTGGTCAGACCGTTCAAAGGCATTGACGCAACGAGCTGCGAGCGAGGCTGGCTTTAACGGTAAGGTACTTTTGGTCACTGAGCCTGAAGCCGCTGCTTTGTACTGTGCCACCATCTGCGATGAAGTAGATCTCCGCGTTGGCTCAAAGTTTCTAGGTACGTCTCTCTAACTAGCTGTCCTGACTAGACAGTATGCGATGCTGGAGGAGGAACTGTGGACCTTATTTCATACGAAGTCGAAAGCGTCAAACCTTTCATGATTAGCGAATGTTCAATTGGCACGGCCGATGCTTGTGGGTCGGTTTTCTTAAATCGAGCATTTGAAGACGCCGTGCGTAAACGGCTCGGAAAATATGCCGAACAAGTCTTAAAGCCTAGGTGCCTAGCCGAGATGCTCCGTCACTTTGATCACTTCATAAAAGTGGAATTTAAAGATGACGTGGAAATGATCAATTTCGCGGTTCCAGGAGCGCCGAATATACCTGAGGCTGAGATTGAAGACGGATTTATGACAATGTCTCGGTATTTCAAATTGTCGCTTACGGTGTTAACATTCAGGGACGAACTACGTGAGATATTCCTCCCCCAGTTCGAAAAAATAATCAAGCTCATCGGGGATCAAATCCAAGAAGTTAATGGGCGATTTGGACCACGATCTCTGCAGGTAACTTGAAAGAGCTCTTTCTCTGACATTGTCTAGCACGTGTTTCTGGTAGGTGGCTTGGGATCCAACGAATTCTTAAGAAGATACCTCACTCAGAAGCTCCCTAAAGACGTCATAGTAAAACAACCGTTAAACAGGTTCGTGTACTCCATGAGTTTGTTAATTGTATAGTTGGACGGCGGTTGTAAGAGGCGCAGTTATGCATGGACTCAATTCTCGAATAGTGAAACAAAGAGTGTTAAGACGGCATTATGGAATTGCGACAAGTGTGGCTTGGAATAATGAACGGCATCCGCTTGAGCGAAGATGGAAAGACAAATTGGATGGAAGCTGGAGAGTTGATGTGATGAGATGGTATGCACAAAAGGTAACACTGAGATAATGTTGTACAAGCATTGATGATCAGGGGCAACGCATCGAAGATAACAGAAAAGTGGAGGTGGAGTTATACTACAATTTTGACGACAGCGAGGTCCTGATTCGGAAATGTAAGCTTTTAGCGAGCGAAAAGGATGTTGCACCTTTATACCCAGATGATCCAGGTTGTCTATTCGTCGCAAATAACTAATCGCCAGCAATTGAACATGTCTGTGAACTGGAAGCCGACCTCACCGCAATACCTCCACGCGAATTCGTACGTAAAAGAGCGCCAGATGGAACGCTCTACTACAAGCTCCTGTATTCTATTGGGATGACGTTTCGAAATACCATTGCTTTTGAGCTGATCTTTAATGGTAAAGCATATGAGACAGTCTTTGCAAAGTATGGATAAAGGACTAATTGCGGAAGAGGGATCCGGGCGGAATTTTGGCATTTTACGAGGAAGTATCCATGAGACTGAGTTTACGTGTAGCACCTTAAATTATCAGACCTTAATTTATTTGTCTACCCCAAGCTGCGAAGATTAGTTACTTAAGTGTCCTTAATGCAAATGACTCCGAATCCCTTGTTCCAGTAGCAAATAGTATTCACCTACAGATTGCCCCTTTCTGCTTGGTCTCGTTCAATCGCTTCAAACAGACTTTTGAAATTGCCTGCTCCGAAGCCATCAAAATTATTTCGCTGTATGATCTCAATGAAGACAGTGGGCCTGTCCAGAAGAGGCTATAATTAATATATTTTGATTGAATGTAAGAGATACCTTAGTGAAGAGCTGCAACAGATAGCCGCCCTCGTCAAAGTCAATTAATATATTCAACTTTTTCAGTGTCTCGAAGTCTTCCTTTATGACTGGACCATTCTGTTTCAAGCGAAGAGCCATATTTTCATAATATGTGGCGGGAACATCAATAAAGATGACACCGCGAGCCCGTAGATTTGAGACGGTGGAAATGATGTCAACAGTTCGAAGGGCGATATGTTGAACGCCGGCGCCTCCGTAGAAGTCGACATATTCCTCGATCTGAGACTTTCTCTTGCCAGGTGCCGGTTCGTTGATTGGCATTTTGATCAGATCATTAGAAGACGCCATGACGATAGACCTGAGGGCGGAGAACTCGGTCGAAATATCCTTGTCGTCAACAGACCAGAATCTATGAAAGTCCAGAGTGCGTTCGTAGTAATCGCAAGCCGCAGTCATCTGATCCCAGTCTTGGTTGCCGACACAGTGGTCAATGGCTTCGAGTTCAATTTTCGGAAGATATGCATCGATAGGGTCCGCCTTCGTCGTGGGCCTATAACCGGGGAGGAACACGCCGTTGTACATATTTCTTTGAACCAAGGTATGGGTAGTTTCCCCGTATGTAGCGATGGTGGCACAGATTACGTTTCCATCTTTGTCGGATAATTCGAATGGCTCACGGACAACTTTGGCACCTTTTTGAACAGCTTGACTAAAAATTCCTCGAACGTCATCCACTTCGAATGCGACGTCTTTAACTCCGTCCCCATGCTTCTGCAGATGATCATGAATCTCATCTAGGAGAGCTAAATCTTCCGGGGACGTAACCGTGAGGCTGTCGGGACTCCGGAGAGGCGATTTGAAAACAAAGCGGACATTTCCGTTCTGAACGACGTGGGTTGCGCAGACTCGATCACCTGTCTCTAGACCTTTCTATCAATTAGCAAAGAACTGTGACGACAAGGAAGTAATACATAGGCAACATGTTTAAACCCGAATCGAGTGACGTAGTAGGAAGAGGCCTGCTTGGAATTCCCAACATACCACTCGACGTGGTCAAACGCCAGAAACTGGCCGCCGTTGATTGATTGAGATGGGGAAGAAACTTGATCGAGAGTGCGGGTATTTCCGTTTGATGTAATGATGGAAGGTGCCATGTCTGTTGGAAAGAAAGAAAGAAAGAAAGAACGAAAGGAGAGAAATTCTTCTTATTTATATTTCGAAAGGCAGGTATGTAGTTTGTCACCGGACTTCGCGGATGGATGTCTGTATGTAGTGACAACACCGGATTGATTTACGTGCAGAGACAAGGTTGAGATCTGCCCCTCGCGGCTACCATCGGATTTAATATACACCCAAAAGTCAGCCACGTCGCGGGATTAGCCATAGACAGCCCATCATTCAAGCCCAAATTCCAAATCCCCCGC
>Ga0335075_10007007_pt1 | contig 17393 bp, 15 predicted proteins | sample Lox_Sample_24_FD_206723 | JGI IMG/M metagenome (GOLD analysis project Ga0335075, IMG submission 206723) | Soil microbial communities from Loxahatchee National Wildlife Refuge, Florida, United States - Lox_Sample_2.4 | ecosystem: Environmental > Terrestrial > Soil > Wetlands | place: USA...
TTCCAACTCCCGGTGGTGAAGCCGACCCGATCGTGCGGCGCGTACTGCGAGGGTGGCGATCGACCGTCCATCCAGATGGTCATCCCCGCCTGACTCTCCGTTGCTTCGACGACCCAGGCCTCGACGAGGCGGTTGTAGGGATTTATCTGGGGCCAGAACCTGAGATTCCACGGTCCGTCGGCCAGCTCCCATTGGTTGTACAACTGACAGATGCGCTCGGGCTCTGCCAGCATGCCCGAGTTATACGAATCCGCCATGGCACGGGCAGCCGCATTGATCGGCATTCCCGCGAAGTCACCGGAGACCGGCCCGGCGGCGCGCTCCATGATGTTCGAAGTGCCGGGCGCCACCCATGATCCCGACAGATCGACCTCCTGTGCCCGCAGGGGTAAGGCGGCTGCCGCCAGCGCCAGCGCCATGCCGATGGCCATGCCGCGCACGCCGTGCGCTTCCCAGAACGGCCGGTGATTACCGGGCATGTTCCCCACCTACCACGTCGCCGAGCAGGGCGTGGGCTTCCACCCCGCATCGCCCGGCAATTTTTTGAATATCGCTTCCCGCACGAACGGCCTCGTCAGGTAGACCGGGTCGGTGACCGTAGCGCTGTCCACCATGATCGTCTCATCGCCGATCTTTGGCATCAGGTCGTAGTATTCCTCCATCCTGGCATTGTCGCTGTAGGGGACGCCGTTCTTGCGCAGGTAGCCTGCCGTCAGATCCGTGGTCATTACCCTGAGGTTGCCCCAGACCGCGACGCCGGAAGCGGGATTGAAGGCATTGCCGCCGCGGCGCTGCATCTGCCACTGGGCGAACGAGTATCCCTGCAGACTCTTCGGACGCTGATCGGCATCCGATCGAACGAAATGGAACAGGCGCGTCTGCTGGCCGGCGTCCGTCTCGATCTCGAGGGTCTGAGGATCCTGCCAGGAGACGTGCAGATGTTCTGGGGTCTGCATGACGCTGGGGGCCCCGTAGGACCTGCATTGCTCGCCCGCCGCGGTGTCCTTCGAGGGATCCCAGGCATCCATGATCTGGATCCCGGCGGCATTCAAAGGAACATTCTCATAATCGCCCGGCCGGGGCGTGACCATGCGATAGAGCCAGTCCACATCCGTGACCAGGGAGGTCCAGTAGCCGGTAAAGTCCACGGGTGCTGCCGCCTGCGCAGTCTGCGGCGCTGCCTCCGCACCGCGCCGCCCTTGAGCATGCGCGGCCGTCTGCGCCCCGAGCGACACCAGCAGGCCAAGCGCAAGCGGCAAAGCACGGCTCGATACCGGATTTCGCATCGTGCCCTCCTACTTCTTCTTCGCGGAGCCAAGACCGTTGTAGATCGTCTGGACGAAGCTGTTCGTCGTCCACGCACCGCTCGTCGAACCGTAGCGCGGCTCATACGCCTTGGCCGGATCAGCCGCCTGCACCTGCTCGAGGCTCATGTGCCGTCGCTTCATGTCGGCAATGGTGTCGCGGATGATCACCAGCATGTCCCGATAATCCACCACCTCCCACTGATCGACCACCCGCCCATGCGAGGGCACCACATAGGTGCCGTTGTATTCATAGATCAACGGGCTGGGCGGAACCGCCAGCTGCAGCAGCTCATTCAACGCGGCAATCTCCCCGTCAATGCTGCCGCCATCGGCCACGTTGATGTACGGAAAGTGCTCCATGTCCAGCACATCCCCGGCCATCACCACGTCGGAGCGACGAAACAGCACGAAGCTGTCGCTGTCGGCCGCGGGCGCATGTGACACGATGACCGGCTCATCGTTGAGGTAGAGCGTGCCGGAGTTCTCGATATACGTATCGGTCGGCCAACCCTTGGTCGGATATCCATCGGTATTGGCCAGCCGCTCGATCACGTTCGCGCGTGCATAGATCTCCGCTCCGGGGCCCTTCGGAGGGTTGAATAACGTCACCCCGGCCGCCGCCACCGGCGCGTTGCCGCCCACCACATCAGCGTCCGCGCTGGTATCGATGACGTAGCGAATCGGCAGCGGCGAGATCTTCCTCACAGCCGCAATCAGCCCCTGCGCCCCCGCCTGCGTGCCCGCATTGGTCAGCACCACCCCGTCGTTACCGACCTGAACGCCGATGTTCTCTCCATCCCCCACGATCATGTAAAAGTTCTGCCGAACCTTCACCACGTCCAGATCCGCATTCTCCGGCTCCGCAGCCCCGGCTGCAGCCGCGCCAAGCCCCACCAGCACCAACACGCCGAGCGCAGCGGCCACGCACCGCTGGACGATCGCCCTCGTTACTTGCGTCACGGTATTTCCCCTGAGCTTTTCGCGCCCCACTCCACTACCCATCCCATTGCCGCTGCCCTCAGGCCGTCCGGGTGCGCCAGCCCTCGTGGTACGTCTCGCGCGCCTGGCTTCCGTACGGAACCGCTCCGACCCTGACGCGGATCTCGAGCTGCTGATGCCGCTCCACTGTCGTCTTGCGGGTGCCGCCGTTCTCCTCTCCCCACACGAGCGTGAGCACATCCCCAACATTGATATTTGCATCCACGATCCCCAGCGACAGCGCCGATCGCTCGCCATAGCTGTAGCCGCTGAACATCGACAAGCCGACGGTCTTGTCTCCCATGCAAACCCTGTCAAACGAAGCCGAGGCGTAGTTGGCAATCGGCATGTCGAAGAACTTGTAGTTCTGCCTTCCCGGCGTGAGCATCGAGGCGTACGTCTTGGCCACGTCGTCTCCGTTCCATACGAACGTGACCTTCTTGCGTTGCGGCCGGTGCTGCCCCTTGCTCATGCGCTCCATGGCTTCGCGACCGACGAAATCGTGGTCGAACTTGACGAAGGAGCCATATCCCAGCTCGTATGGAGTCACGTAGTAGTCTTCGATGTCCTTGGAGACGAAGCTGCCACCGATCGAGGCGGTACCCTCGTAGCCGGTTGCGGGCAGCCACTCGCGGTACTTCTGCATCTGCTTGCCGGTATAGATTGCCGGCAATGGGGAGGGGATCCAGCCGGACTCGAGCGTGTTGCTCGCGTAGGCGCGTGAGCCTACCTGCACCAGCCCAAAGTCACGGCCGGCCTCCAGGATCGCTTCGCGGATCTCCTCCCTCTCCTCGTAGGGGCCCCAGATCTCCAGGCCCGGCGCGCCGGCCATACCATGCCGCAGGCAACGTACTTTCCGGCCCCTGATGTTGATGACATCCATGGTAAAGAACTTCACTTCCGGCAGTGGGCGGCCGTTCAACGCCTGCAGGACCTGATTCGCGTTCGGCCCCTGAACCTGATAGCGGTAGCGTCTACGCACGACCGCCTTGCCACGCGGGTTGGAGGGCGAGCGATCATCGCGCTCGATCTCCACCTTATAGCCACCGGTCTGCGCCTGGAATTGCAGCCAGTTCACGGTCGGGGCGCGGCCGACGAAGAGTAATTCGTTCTCGGCCAGATAAAACAGGATACCGTCCCCGATCACGTAGCCATCGTACGTGCAGGGCACGTATTGTTTGGCTTTGTTCGGCATGAAGTTCGAAAATGTGTTGATGGTCAGGCTGGACAGCATCTTTGCGGCATCCGGACCCCTGACGAGCAGTTCCGCCATGTGATGGCTCTGATCGAACAGTACCGCCGCCTCCTTCCATGCGAGCTGCTCATCGCGCCAATTGGTAAACTCACTCGGAACCACCGGATAGACGTAAGCCCCGGCCTGGGAATTGCGCAGCAGATCGACGGGGTTTCCCGCACTCTCCAACAATGCCTGTAAACTTTGCTGATTCATTTGTGAGTGTCTCCGTTTTCTGCCCCCGGCTCTCCGTCGTGGCGGTGCTCAGCGGCTCCTCTCATTCAGACGCGCGTCCAGCCGCGGATAGACGCGACGGGCGTTCCCTTCGAACAGCAATGCGCGCTGCGTATCGTCGAGCGGCAGCGCATCGATGTAGCGTTTGGTGTCATCAAAATAGTGCCGGGTCTGCGGATCGATCCCGCGGACCGCACCGATCATCTCCGAGCCAAACAGGATATTTTCCAGCGGGATCACCCGCGCCAGCAGGTCTATGCCAGGCTGATGGTACACGCAGGTGTCGAAGAATACGTTGCGCATGAGATGTTCGCTCAGCGCCGGGCGCTTGAGCATGTCGGCCAGACCGCGATAGCGCCCCCAGTGATAGGGTACGGCGCCGCCACCGTGCGGAATGATCAGGTGCAGGCCTGGAAATTCCCTGAACAGATCGCCCTCGATGAGCTGCATGAATGCCGAGGTATCGGCATTGATATAGTGCGCACCGGTGGCATGGAAGGCGGGGTTGCAGGAAGCTGATACGTGCACCATGGCGGGCACCTGCAGTTCCACCATCTCCTCGTAAATGGGATACCAGTAGCGGTCGGTCAGTGGCGGGGAGGTCCAGTGCCCACCACTCGGATCGGGGTTCAAATTGCACCCTACGAATCCGAGCTCGAGCACGCAGCGGCGCAACTCCGCCACCGAAGCCTTCAGTGGCGCTCCCGCATGCTGCGGCAGCTGGCACACGCCCGCGAAATGATCCGGATATAGACCGACGACCTGCGCGATCAGGTCATTGCAGACCTGTGACCACGCGATTGAAATCTCTTCGCTCCCAATGTGATGCCCCATGGCGGAAGCGCGCGGGGAAAACAGCGTCAGGTCTCCGCCGCGCTCGCGCTGCAGCCGCAGCTGCTGGGTCTCGATGCTGCTGCGGATGGCCTCGTCGCTGATACGCGGAGGGCTGGGCTGCGCTCCTGCGAGCTGCGCCGCACGGTATTGCTCCAGCGCCGGGGGTGCGGTGGTGTAGTGACCGTGGCAATCGATGATCAGCATACCGGGACGCCTGCGCTGCCATTCGAGCGCAGCAGGGTATCGAGCAACTCAGGCAGTGACCCGCAGCCGGCCAGAGCTGCATGGGCGCCGGCCCAGGCCTGCCGCTGGATGCTGGCCTCGCTCATCCATGGATCAACGCCCGCTTCAGCGAGCGTCTGCGCAACGTTGTGCATCTCTTCGGCACGCCGTCGTCCGTGCCGCAGTGAGCGCGACAGCATGTAGCGTGCCAGCGCGGGCCAATCGGCGTTCGGCAGCAGATCGCCGAGTGAGGCGAGGACCGTATCCTCAACGCCATAGTGGCGCGCCGCGATCAGCGATTCGGCGAGCAGTGCCTCCAGCCCCTTGATGATCACGCTGCGGCACATTTTGGCCGCGGATGCGGGACCTACCGTGGGACTGTAGAGCTGTGCGGCGCTCATGCCGAGCCCCTGCGCCGCGGGCAGAAACGCTTCGGCATGCGGGCCACCGAGCAGCATAGGCGTGGCCAGGCCCCGGGGAGCGATCGGACCCAGGACCGCCACCTCGATGTACTGACCGCCATGTGCATCGATTACGCGCGCGGCCTGTTGTTTGACCGACGGTGCGATCGAGTTGAGGTCGAGGAACACCGTGTTCTCACTCAGTGCCGGAGCGACGCTTTCAGCTGCGGCCAGACTGTTCGCCGTGGTGACGGCCGAGATGATCAGCGCCGCTCCCTCCACCGCTTCTCTGGCGCAAGCCGCTGTTCGCACGCCCGCCTCGCGCGCGTGGTCATAAGGTAGGCTGTCCGGATCCGGGAATAGAATGTCCCAGGCGGTCAACTCGAGGGACGCCAGACGGCGCAAGCCCGCCGCCAGGTTCTGGCCGACCTCTCCGAAGCCGAGAAACGTGATACGGCTCGGCGCACTCACACGCGTTCCGTGGACTGCGAATCCGGCGGCGCATCCTGATAAACGAGGCCGCGCTCGGCGAGGCGTGCGCGCATGCCGTAGACGTCCAGGCCCAACTCGCCGGCCTCGAGCCGTGAACGCACCGACGCCTCTTTGCGCGTGCGCGCCTGGCACTGTTCCAGGGTGGCCGCGGCGGCCATCCGCGGCACGATACATACGCCATCGTCGTCGGCGACCACGACATCGCCCGGATTCACCAGGGCACCTGCGCAAACCACGGGCACATTGACACTGCCGAGCGTCTCCTTCACGGTGCCCTGAGCACTGATGCAGCGTGACCAGACCGGAAATGACATCGATGTCAGCTCCGCCACGTCGCGCACTCCCGCATCGATGATCAGGCCTCCAACGCCACGAGAGCGCAGCGAGCTGGCCAACAGCTCGCCGAAATAGCCCGCCTCCGAGCGTGAAGTCGGAGCGACCACGAGGATGTCTCCCGCGCGACATTGCTCGACGGCCACGTGAATCATCCAGTTATCGCCCGGCGGAATGCTGACTGTTACCGCGGGCCCGCTGATGCGGGCTCCAGCATAGATCGGCCGGATACGCGGCGCGAGCAGACCGGTACGACCCTGCGCCTCGTGAACGGTCGCGACGCCGTACTGGGAGAATGCCTCTGCGAGCTGCGCGGGCGGGCGCTGGATATTACGAAGGACGACATTCATGCACTCCCCTCCTGCACCCCGTTCCCGGATGTTGCGGCAGCGGGGGGCGCTATACCAATTGAAATTTAAATAACGATATAAGGAAGTGCTAATCCCTATCATTGGCCTGCTCGCAGACGACGCTGCCGATCGCAGCCGGTTTTCGATTCTCGAGCGCCCTCTTATGCTGCAGGGTGGACGCAGTACCGATCGGCCATACGCGGTTGCGGCAACGCATCCCTACTTGCCAGCCGCAATAGATCCGTCAGAGCCTGCTGCGGCCCGGTGGGTTGCCAGCCGGCGCGAAATGTCAGACCAATCGTGCGCACCACGCGGCCGAGTGGATGAGGCAGTGTCGCCAGGACTCCGGCAGTGACATCCACCATGACCTGGCGCGCGGACAAGAGCATGACCCGATCGCTGCCCAGCAGAGCGGCCCGGGCCGCCTCCAGGCAATTGCATTCAATGGTTCCGGTGGGCACTCCGGTGTCGGCGAACAATGATTCGAAATGCCGCCGCAGCGGCGTCCCCTGTCGCGGGGCAATCCACGGATAACGCCGTAGTTGCGAAAGCGCGCCGCCCCGGGCGCGGGTCAAGGGGTGCCTGGCCCGCACCACGAGCGTAAGCGGGTCGTCGAACAACGCCTCCTCGACGACATCGCTGGCGGGAGCGGGTTGTCGCAAGGCGCCTATCAGCAGGTCCGCAGAGCCGCTACGCAACGCGCGAAGCAGTGTTTCATAGGGGCCATCCAGTACTTCAACGGTATGCATGGGGTATTGCGACAGGAACTGCAGCACCGCGTTCGGCACGAGGCCGCTGCGCGCCAGGGGCATCGCTCCAATGACGGTGCGGCCTCGCTCATCCCCCTCCATTGCAGCGAGCTCATCACGAGCCTGCTGCAGCTCAGCCAGTGCTCTTCCGGCATGTCGTGCAAGACGCTCGCCGTCACGATTGGGACGCAGGCCGAAGCTGGTGCGCTCGAGCAGCGTCGTGCCACTCACCTGTTGCAGGGTATGGGCGGCCTGATGCAGGGTCGGCACGGCGATATTGAGCGCCCTCGCAGCCGCGCGGAAACTGCCGTATCTGACCAGCGCGATGAGACCCTCGAGCTGTGCAAGAGTCAATGCACGCTCCGTGCGCACCGCCGACGATGGCAGCAGCTCCGCCATCCCCATTCGCAGTTCCGCCAGCGCGCGTTGGATACGCTCCAGGCAACGCCGGCCAACCAGGGTTGGCGTCATCCCGGCGCTCGTGCGACCGAACAATCGCGTGCCAAAATATCGCTCGACCGCGGCGATAGCCTGCGTGGCCGCCGGCTGTGATAGATGCAGATTGCGGGCCGCCGCATTCACGGCACCGCTACGGGCGACCTCGACGAACACCACGAGGTGCCGCAGGCTCAAATGCGAATTTGGTAGACGCATGGCGCGCTGGCCGGAAACTAGCCCCCCGGATTTTCAGCAGATTAGCACTTCCTTATACCCTTACAGGAATTTAATTGGTGCGCTCGCGGATGTGGCCACATGATGACCCTGGAGAATTACACCCGTCGGCGCGATCCACCTGTGAAGGCACGGACGCGCCACTGATGGCATCGGGTTGCATCATCGCAGCTTGCCAGCCGCTCAGTGCACCGCGTCGTTCGCCGTCGCGTCACTCACACCGTAAATCGGCCTCCTCGCCTTGGGATAGTGCAGCTTCGCCGCCGGCACGCGCAGGAAGATCGGCGGATCGGCAGGAATGGTCGTGTAATCCCAATGCTCGGCGATCCTGCCCTGGGCATCCACGCGAAAGGCATCGAACAGGAATATCTTGTAGAAGCTGCCGGGATGCTGCGGGTCGGGTCGATACTGCTGGTTCAGAACGGTGACCCGATCCCCCTCTGCGACCACCTGGTAGAGCACATTGCCGGGCGGCAGCGCAGAGCCAGCGGCACCGGGAACCGGTCCGACCGGCGGCCCACCGCCGCGCAGGCGGCTGAGCGTCTCGAGCAACAGCCGCATGCCATCGCGCCCTTGAACGTGATTGATCTGGTTGAAGCGGGCAAACATCGGTGCGTGCTCGACGTAGTCGGGTGCGAGGGCGTCGAGGCGCTGTGCCATCGTCGTGGTCTGAAGATAAAACGCGCGCGAATAGGCAATGACGGCGCGCTTGCTGGCTTGCGTGCGCGCCAGCTGTGACTTCGCGGCCGGCGCCTCAGTTGACCGGGCCGCCGCGAGAGGGGGCGCCGGTGCCGCCTGCAGGATCGTGCCCGCGACGGCCGCGCAGCACATGGCCGTCCATCCCCTCTTCGACATGCCGCCCCCTGTGACGCAGCGTCAGCAGCCGCGCGGGGACGATTCTACGCGCGTGATCCGCGAACGAGCGCCAGCCTGTGCCGGCGCCCGTCCCGCGGGCTGAGCGCCACGATCCGGACTTTCGGCTTACCCCAGCGTCGCGCCAACGACGGGAATCGGACTGGTGCACATATACGGCCCCCCTCGCTCCGAGAATCGATGGTCGTCGGGGAGCAAATAGATGTACTGCGTCGGCAGTATCCACGGCCTCTGCATGTATTCCGGATCCTGGACTGTGACGTCGTAGCTCATGCGGTTGCCCTGACGGTGCAGTCGCTCGATCGTCTCGAGATTGTAGCCGGCCGGGTATCCGGCACGGCTGAGCCAGGTCTGGCCGTTATAACCCACCGTATCCACGACGAGCGTATCGCCATCCCAGTGGGAGGCTGGATCACCCTGAGCGGTGCCATCCGGGTCTGGTTTGACGAACACCGGTCCCTTGGGAACGTCGCGATAAGTGTTGGGTGTACCGACGGCTCCATTAAAGAACATCAGGTAATCACGATTGGTTTCCACGATCCTCACCGGCGGACCCAGGCGCGGCGGGGTGACCTCGACGCACTGCAGATAGGGATCGAGATTTGCGGCGTGGGCCTGGTTGTAATGAACCTGCGACCAGTACTGCGGCTTGTAGAGCGGTATGTTGCTGCCCTGTTGACCGGTGATGAAATAGTCGTTCTCAAAGTTGGAAAAAATGCCGTGACGTGCCGGAAAGTTGAGCTGGTCCGGGTTGTTCGACGGCGGCCCCTGAAAGTTCCCCCGCGGCTGGCCCCAGAAGCCACTGAGATCCGGATGCCCGTCAGCGGTCATCGGGGTCGCGCCCTCGGGTGCGTGCACCGGTGGGACGCCAAACCCGCCGCCGATGAATTCGAAATTGTCGTCCTGCGCGGGCGGCGGGAAAGGAGCTTCGAACGACGGTGCCGGAAATACCTCGTAATCCGACACTTCCGACTTGATGATGTGCAGATTCAGGTGAGGATGCCCATCTATCGTTTCCACGATATGCCGGGGAATCATCAGCCCGTACTGATTCACATCGTGATAGTCGCTGAACTGATCCACTATCAGGTGGTGATCGACCCGCTGCGTCACCGTCGCTGGACGGTAGTTGCGGTCCAGCACGACCTTCGTGGATACCCCATCCACCGGTAGCTGCAGCGTCACCGGGCCGTGACCGTCATCGTGTATCTTGATCTGATTGGGATTGAGATTGACGATGGTGTTGAGGATCCCAAAGGGCGTGCGCCCGAGCTGCAGTTCCCGCTGCTTGGCGAGCTTGTCGGCCGAGTGCGTGCCCACCCCGGGACTGCTCTCATCCCAGGCTTCATTGCCGCGCACCACGCGAATCAGATGAACATTGCCCTCGGGCCCCTGACCCGTGATGTCCTCGCGCGCTGCGTTTTGGTGCAGGCTCATGCCGTAAACGTACTGGCTGACCTCATAGGTGTGTCCGGCCTCGACGATTTCCCCGCAGCCGCTGTAGTTCAGGCGATTGATCGCATGGAGCGTTTCGGCCCGTCCATCCCCGCGGATGAAGCCCATCTCATCCTCGACCATGCGCAGGATCGCGGCCTCGCCCTTCGGCCGGTTCTGGTCGGTGACCGGCGGCACACCTGCCTGATAAGGCACACCCGGCGCGATATCCTTGAATTGACTTTCTAGGGATTTTGGCAGCGGGGCTTCCTCACACGTCGGCGCCGCTGCCTTGACCGGCGGCGCTTCCATCAGCGCCAGTCCTGCCGTGATCCCGAGCACAGCGCCTAACGATACGCGCCCCCGGGCTCCCCAACGGCCCCGCGGCGAAGGGCGCCCCAACCAACTGCCCCCGATCAGCCCCGCGCCGTTACGCATGATTCCATCTCCATACTATAGGTTTCTGCGATCGCCAGGGGATGAAGGCGCTGCGGACAAGCGGCGCCACTGCGCGCAAGCACCCGCCGCGCAGCGATTTGCTCGATCACCCCACTGCTATTGCTGGCCGGCTTGTGGGCCGTTCAGCAGTTTCTGCGCATTCAGAATATTGTTGGCCGCGCTCTGCTGGTTCTTCGCCGACATGGAAATGACGCGCCCATCGTGAAGCTTTATCGCCGTCATCAGACCGCTGGTCGCGCCGTCGAGGGCCGGATTGAAGGTGATCGAATAGGCGTCGCCGATCTTCAGGCTATCGCGAACTGACAGGCCTGCGCGCTTCAGCGCCACCACCGCATCGGTCTCGAAGGTCCAGTGCTGCTCCTGACCGTTGACCATGCGCACGAAGTACAGGTAGCTATGCGGATTGCCAATAAAAGTCTTCTCCAGCACGCCCGTGAATGGCATGGTCTGGTTCGCATTGAACTGCGAATTGACCGCGTGATGGGCCTCGGCGAGGCCCACGGCGCCCACCGCCAGCCCCATGACCATGGCCGCGCGCTTCAGAATATTCATGAATTTACCCCCGAATGGATTGAGCGACGGTATCGCCCAAAGCTTCAACAGTCCTTATATGCTAGCCAGCTGCCTTTTGGTTTGCAAAACAAAAAAATGACTGCCTGTCAACAGGCTACGCTGGAAACCCAACCAGCAGCGTGCCGCCCCCACGGGGCGGTGATCGCTAAAAACTGGACGACGCCTGGAAAGCGACGATCATTCTGCCCCAATAGATGATCGCGAACCACATGAGCAACGACAGCGCAGCAGAAGTCCGCACCGCGATGGCCATTTTCTGGTCGCTGGGCTGGGATAGCACTTTGCGCTGCTCGGCGAGGGTGAACCACAGCGCATTCAGTCCTGCCAGCAGCAACAGCGCCATCTTGATCTTGAACGCCGGGTTGAGCCAATAGTCCACCGCGTCGTATGACACCATCGTGATGCCGGTGAGCAGATTGATCAGAAACCCGATGATGGCAACCGGCAAAAACTTCATGGCCGCCGCAATCGGCAGCTGCCGGGGGAAACCCAGCAGCCGCATGTCGACGATCCCTATGCCGCCCATCAGCAGCGACAGCCCGATAAAATGAATGACCAGGCAGATCGTAAAGATATAGTGATACTCGCGGGTGACGCCACCCAGCCAGCTGTCGTTCAACCAATGCAGAAACGGTGCGATATGTGCAGTCATGCTGTTCACTTCGGGGCGAAAGCGCCGTGCAGAATCATGTTATCCATGACATAGGCGATCCAGCGTCCAAACAGGATCGCGCCGCTCCACATCAGGATCGATATGATCGCCAGAATACGTACTGAGCGGTCAACACCCAGGGGCGCGGTTGCCGGCAAATCCCCGCCGGTCACGGTAACCACCCGACCCCCGCCGGCGACCGCGACGCTGGACTGCATCGTGGAGTGATGCGCTGCCATCGCGCCGGCCGCTCGCATCCTGCGCCATAACACGGCGGTAACGATGCCACCCAGCACCACGCAGCTCATCTTCGATATGAACGACCAGTTGACGATCAGGCGGTTGGCATCGGCCATGAACATCAGGACGCCCGAGATCAAATTGATGAAAAAACCGGCCCAGGCAATGCTCATCATCGGCTGGAACGCAGAGAGCGGGGCCATTTTCGCCACGCCCAGGATGCGCAGATCCAGCATGACCAGGATGCCGACCACGGCTGCCATGCCCCAGGAGTGGAACACCAGCATGATCGGGAATCCCCAATCGGAGTTGGTGATCCATTGACTGACGGGCAGGGACTGCATCCAATCGAGCAGACCTTGCCCTGGGGCCAGGAAGTGAGTCATCGATGTCTCTCCGTATCCGTACGGCAGCACGCCATTGCCTGGTACCCCCGCCGGCGTGCCTTCGGCCGCGTGTATAGCATTGCCCATTGCTGCCCGGGGCCTCGCGGGTATGACGGGCCCCGCCGGCAGATGGGATCGTCGGGTTTCATATTATATCGGTGGTTTATCAGGCTGATGTCAACTTTTAATAACCGTCATCCGCATCTTTAGATGGTACGCAGGGCAACGCCGGGCCCCTCGCGTCCCGGGTGCTGGCTAGCGGTCGAGGGGGCGCCTGGCCGCTACGAGCATGCGGCCGAGGGTACCGTCGTGCTTGAAGGCGACGTGCCCGAGCACGGCGCACACGTGCACCAGGATGGCATACATGATGATCCGCGAGGTCGTTCGGTGTACGGTCAGCAGCCAGCTCGAGAGCTGCGGCAGTCGCGGCAACGGTGAGGGTATGGCGGCTGAGAACACGTGGATGGCATCACCGCGCGTCCAGGCCATCAACGGCCCCGAGACCAGCATGACGGCAATGGCCAGCACCAGCAGGTAATGGACCGTCTTGCCGAGTTGAAACCACCAGCCGCGCTGACGCGGCAGCGGCGCGGGATGGCCCTGCCTGAATCGCCACAGCACCCGCAGCCACAGCAGCGCATAGGCGCACACGGCGATGGTCGTATGCGTATGAATCAGCTTCAGTACGCTCTGTGAACCCGGGTGGCTGGTTGCGTAGCCGACGAACCACAGCGGCAACAGCACGGCGACCGTTGCCCAATGCAGCACGATCGATACCCAGCCGTAACCGCCGGCGGGATCGGCTCCGAGGCGCGCTGACGGAACCGGCACGGGGCGGCTCGTCTGGCTCGCGCGCAACGAGCGGGTCGCGGGAACTGGATTGTTCACGGCGGCCAAATTCATCCATCTGAACGAACGCCTGCCCCAGCCGGCTTACCCCAGCGTCCCGCCGATCGATTTCGGATAATCGTTCCACATGCACGGTGCCCCGATCGTTGAATAGCCGCCGGGAAGCTTCTGCAGCTCCTGCGTGGGCAGCACCCACGGCCTCTGCAGGTCGTCCGGATCCTCGACCGTGACGTCGTAAAACAGCTCGTTGCCCTGGCGACGCAGCCGCTCGATGGTCTTGAGGTTGTAGCCGACCGGATATCCGGCTCGACTGAGCCAGGTCTGGCCGTTGTACCCTACCGTCTCCACTACGAGCGTATCCCCGTCCCAGTGTGCCGACGGATCGCCCTGCCAGGTGCCATCCTCATCGGCCTTGAAGAGCGGGGGCCCCACGGGGATGTCCTGGAACGTATTGGGGGTGCCGATGGATCCGGCACGAAAGAACAGGAACTCCCCTTCCTTGTCATTGGGAACCCGAACGATCCTCACCGGCGCTCCTACGCGCGGCGGGGTGACCGGAAAGCAATGCAGGTAGGGGTCTTGCGCCGCGGCATTGATCTGAGCGTCCTGCACCTGCGCCCACTCCTGGGGCTTGTAGAGCGGGATGTTGTCGCCCCGTTGACCGACTAGGAAGAAGTCATTCTCAAAGTTGGAGAAGATGCCGTGGCGCGCCGGGAAGGTCTGCACGATGTCGTTGGGGTCGCCAATCCCGGCTCCCGACCGATTACGCCCCCCTCCGTTACCGCGCGGCTGACCCCAGAAGCCATTCAGATCCGGATGCCCATCGGGTGTACGCGGAGTCGGCCCCACGGGCGTGCGCATCTTTCCGGCCCCAAATCCACCTCCGGCAAATTCATAATTGTCGGCCTGCGCCGGCGGCGGGAACTGCGCCTCGAATGCCGGCGCCGGGAATACCTCGTAGGTCGCAAGACCCGACCGGATGATGTGCAGCATCAGGTGCGGATGCCCATCAATCGTCTCGACGATGTGCCTGGGAATCATCAGGCCGTACTGATTCAGATCGTGATAGTCGGTGAACTGATCCACGATCAGGTGGTGATCGACCCGCTGCGTGACCGTCTCCGGACGGTAGTTCCTGTCCAGCACGACCTTGGTTGCGACCCCGTCCACGGGCAGCTGCAGAGTCACCGGGCCGCTACCGGTATCGTGTATCTTGATCTGGTCGGGATTGAGATCGACGATGGCGTTGACGATCCCGAAGGGCGTGCGCCCGAGCTGCAATTCCCGCTGCCTGGCGAGCTTATCGGCCGAGTGCGTGCCCACTCCGGGCGAGCTCTCGTCCCACGCCTCATTGCCGCGCACCACGCGAATCAGGTGGACTTTGTCCTCCGCCGTGATGTCCTCGCGTGCCGCGCTTTCATGCAGGCTCACCCCATAGATGTACTTCGTCGCGTCGTAGGTGTGGCCGCCCTCGACGATCTCACCGCAACCGCTATAGTCCAGGCGGTTGATCGTATGGAGGTTTTCGGCTGGGCCATCGCCGCGGATGAAACCCACCTGATCCTCTATCAGGCGCAGAATCGCCGCCTCGCCCTTCGGGCGCTCCCCATCCTTGACCGGCGGCACGCCCGCCTGATACGGCACGCCGGGCGCGACGTCCTTGAACTGATCCTGTAGCACAGGGGATGCCATCGGAGGCTCTTTGCACGTCGGCGCCTCTGCCTTCACCGGCGGCGCTTCCATCAGCGCGAGGGCCGCCGTAATCCCCAGCAAGGCACCCAACGACACGCGTCTGTGGACGCGCCCATAGCGACGCAGCGAATAGCCGCCCGCGTTCAGCCTCTCGCGCTTACGCATGAGTGCCATCTCCTAGTCCCGATAGATCTCGCAATGTTTGAAATTGCATTATATACGCAGCTGCGGGGCAACAAAAACGATCGCCGGGCATGCCACGCGATCAGCTCGCGCGCGCCCGCTCCCGCCAGTCATCCTGACCACGCGAAAGGGGGATGTACGCCAGATCGATGGCCAGCGAGTCACAGCGCGCGGGCGGTTTGAGCCCGCACGAGCAGACCATGAACAGAAGTTAACGATAATGGAATGGGCGTGGGATCAGTGCGGCGCCCAGACGCATTCATCTTCTATTCGTGAGCGCTGCTCTTGCCTGGGTTCTGCGCGTTACACACTCGGATAATCCGACAGCTTTGGAGAGTGGACGTAGGTCGCCTGCAGCAACGGCCGCAGTTCGCGAATATCCTTCACTTTCTCCAGCTCAAAAACCCGCTCGATCAGATTGGAGGCCTTGGTCTTGCCGAGAACCGGCTCCATCAACTCCCGGCACTTGGCCACGATCTGCTGGTGGGACATTGGATTGGCAGCCGTGCCGAGCAGCGGACCGGGGCTGTTTTGTTCGATGTGCGCGCCATCCTTCAACGTGATTTGAAGGACGGGCCCGCGGCCAGAGCCCGGCAGGCCTGCGCCCGGCCCGGGGATGAGCTTCGTCAGTGCACGCAGGCGAACGATCTGCGGATCCTTCATCAGCGTCCAATCATGAATATCGCGGAAGGTGGCCATCCTTTTAACGAGCATCAGGGCAACCGCGTACTGCGTGTTGATATCGCCCGGCCCACTGTTGTCGGTGATGGATCCGGGAGCGGTCCGGATGACGATTTCCTGCACCTGGCCTGGATCGATTGGATGCTTCTTCAACAGCGCCTCGGTTGCATCGAGCACGCCCTGAATGGGATAGCCCACTGTCCAGCGCTTGAGCGCTGCACTCATGATGGCGTAGCGCTCCCCGAGCTTGTCGACCAGCGTGTCGGGATTGGCCTTTGGGTTCTTGAAGTCGAGAAAATTGAGCGGCCCGGTCATGACGTCATCCACGGCGTCGAACCCGGCCTGCACGAGCAGCACTGAGGTGAGGCCGTTGCGGGCATTCATGCCCGCGAAAATGAAGGCCTTTTCGATATGGTGGGGGTCGCGGGGAAAAGACTCGAAGCCCGAGCACTGCTGCGCGCTGTAGGAAAGGGCGTAGCGCACCTGCTCTTCATTCAGGCCCGCCGCGCAACTGGCCGCGGCCGTGGCGCCAAAAATACCGCCGATCGCGTAGGTCAGCGTGATGGTGTCACGTATGCCTGGCCCCACCGTGGCAAGCACGCGATGTCCGATATCGTAGCCGAGCGTCACCGCTCGCAGGAACCGCTCGCCGCTGATACCAAACTGCTCTCCAGCGGCCAGGGTCGTAGGAATGATATTTGATCCGGGATGCCACGCGCCTGGCAGCGCATCGTCGGTTTCGTCTGCGTGCGCCATGACCGCATTGACCAGAGCGGCTTCAATCGCGCCGCAAAGCGTAGTGTCCGCCACCACCGTCGCCGTCGGCCGGGCACCCCCGGCGTAGTGACGAATGAAATTGATTGCGGCGCGTCCGGCGGGTAAACCTGAACCGGAGACGATTGCGGCCAGGCTGTCGATCGTGTGTATCTTCGCCTGTGCCTCCACGTCGGCGGGCAACGGGTGCTCGTGCGCCCGGCTGATATAGGTGCTGAGCCGCGCCATGACCGGGCTGACGGGATAATCAGCTCGCGTGACACGTCCGGGCTCGCCAGGAACAGGCGGCACATCCGCCTGCGGGACTTGCGGGGCTGGGAGTTGCGCCGCTGATGCTTCCCGCACAAAGGGCAATGCGGCCGTGGCGACGGCCATCCCCGCGCCCTGCAGGATGTCGCGCCGGGTTGGTCGTAGATGCTCATAGCCCGGTAGGGGAGCGTTGCTTTCATCCTGCGCCATCGCACACCTCGTCTGGAAACAGGCGCCGGCGTCGGGCCGCCATGGCAGCGCAACGCGGCGAGTGAAGAAGGCCAGCGAATCAGTGCTTACCGCTCAACGGCGGATGTCAACGCTGCATTTCCTCGTGAGACGCAACACAACGGCGCCTGACCCTGAGGCAGTTGCTGATCGAACGCGGCCAGCATGATCTCCTCGCCCGTATGCATGCCCATGACTGATACCAGGTCCACGAGGTTTCGTTCGCCGTATATCTTCACCGCCTGCGCATAAGTCGCCGCGGTTACGTAATGCTTGTCGAACAGCTGGCGCCCAAATTCAATCATGGTGGCGTC
>Ga0335075_10007008_pt1 | contig 17392 bp, 13 predicted proteins | sample Lox_Sample_24_FD_206723 | JGI IMG/M metagenome (GOLD analysis project Ga0335075, IMG submission 206723) | Soil microbial communities from Loxahatchee National Wildlife Refuge, Florida, United States - Lox_Sample_2.4 | ecosystem: Environmental > Terrestrial > Soil > Wetlands | place: USA...
CGCGTCAAAAGCGGCGAGCTTCTGTTCGGCGGCCGCGAGATCTACGCGGTCAAGGATCCGAACGACATCCACATCCACATCCGCCGGCAGATCGCCGAAACCTACCCGGCGCTGACGGATGTCGAGATCACGCATGGCTGGGGGGGCTATGTCGGCATCACGCTGCCGCGCAAGCCGTTCGTGCGCGAAGTCATGCCGAAGGTCATCTCCGTCGGCGGCTATTCCGGCCATGGCGTCATGCTGTCGAACTTCACCGGCAAGCTTTATGCGGAAACGGTCTCCGGCAACCGCGACCGGTTGAAGCTGATCGAGGACCTGAAAATCCCGCCCTTCCCTGGCGGCACGCGCTTCCGCGCGCCTCTGCTGTTCCTGGCGCTCAACTGGTACGCGCTCCGCGACCGGTTTTAGTCTTCGTCCGCCTCTGGTCCAGGTTTTGGTCCGAGCATCATCACCGCTGCGCCAAGCAGCGCCGCGACGATCGAACCGGTGAGGATGCCGACCTTGGTCGCGTCCTGCAGTGCCGGATCGTCAAACGCCAGCAGGCCGATGAACAGGCTCATCGTGAAGCCGATGCCGCAGAGAAATGCGGTACCGGCCAGATGACTCCAGCGGGCATTCGCCGGCATGTCCGCCAGCCCGGAGCGAATTGCGATCCAGGACGTGCCGAACACGCCGATGAGTTTGCCCGCCACCAGACCGAGCGCCACACCGAGCGTCAGCGGTTCGATGAGTGCGCCGAGCGTCATGCCCGCGAAGGAAACCCCGGCATTGGCGAAACCGAAGAGCGGCACAATGACGAACGGCACGATGCCGTGCAGCCCATGTTCGAGCCGGTGCAGCGGCGAAGCCTCGATGTCGTGTTCAATGCCGGCCGAGCGGCGGAGCGGTATCGTCAGCGCCAGGGCAACGCCGGCGAGCGTCGCGTGCACGCCCGATTCAAGCACGAGGAACCACAGAAGCAGACCGAGCAGTAGATACGGCCAGAGCGTCAGCACACCCATGCGGTTGAGCACGATCAGCACGCCAAGCACCGCGAATGCGCCGGCCAGATAGCCAAGCGCCAGGCCACTCGTATAGAACAGCGCGATGATGATCACCGCGCCGAGATCGTCGATGATGGCGAGTGCGGTCAGAAAAACCTTCAGCGAGGCCGGGACGCGGTTGCCAAGCAGCGACAGCACGCCGAGTGCAAAGGCGATGTCGGTCGCGGTCGGGATCGCCCAGCCGCGCAACGCAGCCGGATTGTCCGCGTTGAGCGCGACATAGATCAGCGCCGGCACGACCATGCCGCCCGCCGCCGCGATCCCCGGCAAGATGCGGCGCGGCCAAGTCGAGAGTTGGCCGTCGAGCACCTCGCGCTTGATCTCCAGTCCGACCAGCAGGAAGAACACCGCCATCAGCCCGTCATTGATCCAGTGCGAGACGCTGAGCGGGCCGACATAGGCGTGCAGTGCGCCGAAATAGACACCCGACAGCGGCGAGTTGGCGACGATCAGCGCAAGCGCGGCGGCAAACATCAGAATGATGCCGCCGGACGCCTCGCTGTCGAGGAATTCCCTGAATATCGATTTTGGGCGTGCGCCGCCTGCCATGCCGAATCCTTTCGCAATCGCGAAGGAAGCTACACGCGGGCGGCAGCCTCGTCAGCGTCTTTTGCTGGCTAAATCCTAGGTTTGGGCGCGAAGAAGCCACAATCGGGCTTTTAGGTCGTTGCTTCGGCGGGCAACCATGGGCTGGAAAGCCTTGGGCTGCCCGTTGCGTTTGAGGGAAGATCGAGCCGGATCGCAAGCCGCGGGGGCGCTTTGCTGATCCATCAGGAGTTCGGTCATCGTTGGAGAGCCGCGTCATGAACAGCCCCCTTCCGGCTTATTACGAAGAGCCGGTGACAGAGACTGACAAGCCAATCGAAACCCAGACTATCGAGCAAGACAACAGCTTCGCCCCCGAGCCCTATCCGAAGCGGACAGGGCGCGGTTTCGCGACCTTGCCAAACGTCACCCTGAAGCAGCATCGCATCGCGGCCATTGCCGGCGGTGTGGTCACGCTCTTCGCGGTGGGCGGATTCGGCGTGCTGCTGGCATTTGCGCCCCGTGCAGACAACGTTCACGGCATCGAAGCGCCAATCCCGCAAACCGCTGCCGCGCAACCTGCCGCCATGGCGCCCGAAGCCGCCGAGCCTGTGTCGGCAAACCCGGAAGAAACGATCCCGGTCAAGTCGGTCAAGACCGTCACGATAAAGCCGGCAGAAGACCTTGCCGCGGCAAAAGCGGATGTTCTCGCCGGAGTTGCCGCCGCGTCAGCCGATCCGGCGGCCGCGACCGAGCCCGCTCCCGCTGTCATCACGCCCGAAGCGCTGGACCAGACCGCCACGGCAAGCGTCGTGTCGCTGCCCGACGCCAGCCCGCGCTGGGGCAATTCGATCGAAGCCGCGGAACAGAAAGCCGAGGTGCTGGCCAGCGAGACCGTCACCGCAGCGCTGAGCTCCGGCGCAGCGCGCACGCCGCCCGGACCGGATGCTTCGGCTGAAGCCGCACCGCAGCCAGCAGCTCCGGATGCTCAGGCCGCAGTACCTGCACCCGAAAAGAATGCCACGCCTGCGCATGCGGAGCCGGCGGTGGCCAAGCCCAAACAGGAAGATGCGAGCAAGCCGGATGCGGCCACGACCGCGGCCATCGCAAAACCAGAGCCTGTCTCGGCAGCCACTGCGCGCCCCGGCCGGGTCAACAAGCACGTCAATTTGCGCTCCGGTCCAAACGACGAGTCCAAGGTTCTGCGCGTGGTGCCGGCAAAAGCGTCGCTCAGCATCATCAACTGCGAGAGCTGGTGCGAGGTCGTCTACGAAGGCACGCGCGGCTACGTCTACAAGAGCTTCGTGAAATAGCGCTCACATCTTGCGCACGATTACGCTGCCGGCCGAATAGCCGGCACCGAAGGAGCAGATGACGCCCAGGCTGCCCTTCGGCAGATCGTCGGAGAATTGCGAGAAGGCAATCACCGATCCCGCCGACGAGGTGTTGGCGTATTCCTGCAGGATGTTCGGCTGCTCTTCGCGCGTCGGCTGGCGGCCGAGCACCTTTTCGCCGATCAGGTCGTTCATTCCTTTATTGGCCTGATGCAGCCAGAGCCGCGACAGTGCCGACGGCTCGATCTTCTCGTCAGCCAGATGGCCGAGCATCAATTCGGCCACCATCGGCACGACCTGCTTGAAGACCTTGCGGCCCTCCTGGCGGAACTGCATGTCGCGCCGGTCCGCCATGTGGCCTTCGCGCGTGCGTCTCAGGAAGCCGTTATTGTTGCGGATGTTGTTTGAGAACTCCGTCAGGCATCGCGTCGACAGGATTTCGTATGCATCGCTGGTCACGTCTTCCGCGCGCTGCATCACCACCGCCGTGCAGACATCGCCGAAGATGAAATGGCAGTCGCGGTCGCGCCATTCCTGATGCCCCGAGGTGATCTCCGGATTGACCATCAGGATAGCGCGCACCGAACCCGTGCGGATCATGTCTGCGGCAAGCTGCATGCCGAACGTCGCAGACGAGCAGGCGACGTTCATGTCGAAGGCGAAACCCTTGATGCCCAGCGCCTGCTGGACCTCGATGGCGATCGCCGGATAGGCGCGCTCATGGTTCGACGCCGCGCAGATGACCGCATCGATGTCGGCGGCCGTCAATCCAGCTTCGAGGATCGCCTCGTCCGCCGCCTTCACCGAGATCTCGGCCATGATCGACAGTTCGTCGTCCGAGCGCTCGGGCAGCATCGGATGCATGATGCCCGGATCGATGACGCCGAACTTCGACATGACGTGCCGGCGCTCGATTCCTGACGCCTTGACGATGAACTCTTCCGACGACATCGGCATCGGCTCACGTTCGCCGGCGGCGATCGCCTCGGCATGCAGCGTGTTCTGCCGGTGCGCATACTCGTTGTAGGACGCGACCAGTTCCGCGTTGGTGATCACGTCGGATGGCGTAAATACGCCGGTTCCGGATATCGCGACTCGATGCATGGCCCGTCCTCCCGGACGCTAGATACACCGGCCGCCGTCAACCTCCAACGCCACGCCGGTGATGAACTCGGCTTCGTCGGACACAAGCCACAGTGCCGCATTGGCGATGTCGAGCGGCGTGGAAAGCCGGCCGAGCGGGATGGACGAGCGGAATTTCGCGCGCAGTTCCGGCGTGTCCTCGCCCATGAACTGCGCCAGCATGCCGGTCTCGCCCGCTACGGGGCACAGGCAGTTCACGCGGATATTCTTCGGTGCAACCTCCACCGCCATCGATTTGGTCGCGGTGATCGCCCAGCCTTTCGATGCATTGTACCAGGTGAGTCCGGGACGCGGTCTCAGCCCCGCCGTCGATGCCGTTGTCAGGATCGAGCCGCCGCCCTGCCGCTCCATGATCGGCACCACGGCCAACGCCGCATAATAGATCGCCTTCATGTTGACCGAGGTGATCAGATCGAACGTCTCTTCCGGCACCCCCAGCATGTCGCCGTTGCGGTGCGTGTAGCCGGCATTGTTGACCATGATGTCGACGCGGCCGAACTGGTTCTTCGCCGCATAGACCATCTCGTCGATCTCGGAGCGCTGCGATACGTCCGTGGCCGTGAAGATCGCATTCTTGCCGATCTCGTTGGCGACCTTCTCGGCGCCCTTCGCATTCAGGTCGGCGACGACGACCTTGGCGCCTTCTTCGGCGAAGCGTTTCGCCATGCCTTCGCCGAACCCCGACGCGCCACCGGTGATGATGGCGACCTTATCTTTCAGACGCATGCTGATTATCCGTGATTGAAAACGATCGTTTTGGTCGCGCTCATGTCATAGAGCGCCTCGAATCCTTTTTCGCGCCCGTGGCCGGAGCGCTTGAAGCCGCCGAACGGCAGCTCGATGCCGCCGCCGGCGCCATACCCGTTGACGAACACTTGGCCCGAACGCACGCGTTTCGCCACGCGATGCTGGCGCGCGCCGTCCCTCGTCCAGACGCCGCACACCAGGCCGTAATCGGTGCTGTTCGCCAGCCGGATCGCATCCGCTTCGTCCTCGAACGGGAAGAGCGTCAACACCGGCCCGAATACCTCCTGCTGCGCGATCACTGCGTCCGGATCGACCGTGCCGAACAGCGCCGGCGCGAAATAGTAACCGCCGGCTGGCGCATCCTTCGCGATTGATCCGCGCGCGAGCAACGGAATGCCCGCCTTCTCGGCCGCCGACACCATGCCGGCGACGCGCTCCTTCTGTTTGAGGTTGATCAGCGAACCGAGGTCGAGATCGGCATCGTGTGGACCGGCGACGAGCTTTGCGAACCGCTCCGCCAATCCCGCCGCGACGCGCTCATAAACCGGCCGCTCGATCAGCACCCGGCTGCCGGCCGAGCACGTCTGGCCGCCATTCTGGATGATCGCGTTTACCAGCACCGGTAGTGCGGCGTCGATATCCGCATCGGCGAAGACGATCTGCGGCGATTTTCCGCCTAATTCCATCGTCACGCCGCGATTGTGAACCGCGGCCGCCTGCTGGATCGCGGTGCCGGTGCCGACCGAACCCGTAAACGTCACATAATGGACGTCGGGATGCGCCGAGAGCAGTGCGCCCGCGTCGCGGCCGTACCCGGTGATGACGTTGAACACGCCGGGCGGCACGCCGGCTTCGAGCGCCAGCTCGGCGATGCGGATCGTGGTCAGCGACGCGTCCTCCGCCGGCTTCACCACCAGCGTGTTGCCCATCGCGAGGGCTGCGCCCACGACGCGCGCAAGGATCTGCAGCGGATAGTTCCACGGGATGATGCCGGCGACCACGCCATGCGGTTCGCGCAGTGTCAGCGCCGTGTAACCGTCGAGGAAGGGGATCGTGTCGCCGTGGATCTTATCGCAGGCGCCGCCGTAAAATTCGTAGTACCGCATCGTCGCGACGATGTCGGCCTTGCCCTGCCGCACCGGCTTGCCGGTGTCGCGCGATTCGAGCGCTGCAAGCTCGGTTCCATTCTTCTCGACGAGTTGAAACAGGTGCGTCAGGCAGCGGCCACGCTCGACCGCCGGCATCTTTGCCCAAGGTCCTTCCTGGAATGCTTTCCTCGCCGCCTTCACCGCGCGATCGACGTCGGCCTGGCCGGATGCGGGGATTGAAGCGAACACCTTGCCGTCGGACGGCGACACCACGTCGATCCGCTCGCCGGACAGCGCATCGGCCGGCTTGCCGTCGATCAAATTCATAAAGGCCAGACCTTCGGCAACGGTGCGGGAAAGATGCGTGCCCATGCCCGCTTTCTCCTTGTCTTCATTCACACCAGCTTTATGCTGCAGGTGCTAACAGCCTCGGCGATGCTGCCGGTCGAAAAACCGCGCGCCAAGCGCCAGTGTCAAGGTCGAATGTGTGACACCATGACACTGGCGGATTTAAATCGATTAGATTATATGAGCCGCGACAATCGGCTGTGACCGTATTGGAAAGACAATGACGAGCCAGATCATCCCCGTCGATCCTTTCGACTTCATCATTTTCGGCGGCACCGGCGACCTCTCCGAGCGCAAGCTTCTGCCGGCGCTCTACTACCGCCTGAAAGACGGGCAGTTCTCCGAGCCGACCCGCATCATCGGCGCGTCGCGCTCGAAGATGAGCGACAAGGAGTTCCAGGAATATGCGCGTAAGGCGCTGACCGAGCATGTGAACAAGGCCGACCTCGACAAGAAAGACCTCGATACGTTCCTTGCGCGCCTGTCCTACGTGGCGGTCGATGCAAAGACCGGAGATGGCTTCGACAAACTCAAGAAGAAGATTGGCGAGTCGGATGTCATCCGTGCCTTCTATCTCGCCGTGGCGCCTGCGCTCTTCGGCGATATCGCGCACAATCTGAAGAAGCACGAGATGATCTCGCCGAACTCGCGCATCGTCGTCGAGAAGCCGATCGGCCGAGATCTCGCTTCCGCGAAAGCGTTGAACGACGAGATCGGCCGTAACTTCGCTGAGCACCAGATTTTCCGCATCGACCACTATCTCGGCAAGGAGACGGTGCAGAACCTGATGGCGCTGCGTTTCGCCAATGCGCTCTACGAGCCGCTATGGAACTCGGCGCATATCGATCACGTGCAGATCACCGTCGCCGAGACGGTCGGCCTCGAGGACCGCGTCACCTATTACGACAAGGCCGGCGCGCTGCGCGACATGGTGCAGAACCACATCCTGCAGCTCGTCTGCCTGGTGGCGATGGAGCCGCCGCAGTCGATGGACGCGGATGCGGTGCGTGACGAGAAGCTCAAGGTGTTGCGCTCGCTGAAGCGCATCAATGGCCAGGAAGCGCCGAAGTCGACCGTGCGCGGGCAATACAAAGCCGGCGCGTCCTCGGGCGGCGCGGTGAAGGGTTATCAGGAAGAGCTCGGCGCGGACAGCACCACGGAAACCTTCGTCGCCATCAAGGCCGAGATCGCCAACTGGCGCTGGGCCGGCGTGCCCTTCTACCTGCGCACCGGCAAGCGTCTTGCTTCGCGCGTCTCGGAAATCGTCATCGAGTTCAAGCCGATTCCGCATTCGATCTTCGGCGAGAGCGCCGGCCGCATTCAGGCCAACCAGCTCGTTATCCGCCTGCAGCCCGACGAGGGCGTGAAGCAGTACATCATGATCAAGGATCCGGGCCCGGGCGGCATGCGCCTGAAACAGATCCCGCTCGACATGAGCTTTGCCCAGGCCTTCGACGGGCGAGCGCCGGACGCTTACGAGCGGCTCGTGATGGACGTCATCCGCGGCAACCAGACGCTGTTCATGCGCCGCGACGAGGTCGAGGCGGCGTGGCGCTGGATCGACCCGATCTTCAATGCCTGGGCCGACAGCCGGCAGGAAGTGCAAGGCTATACTGCCGGCACCTGGGGCCCGTCGGCCTCGATCGCCTTGATCGAGCGCGATGGCCGCACCTGGCACGAGAGCGCCTGAGCGCGAGGACGTGAACACCGAGCTCAACACATTTGACACGCGCGGCGAGCTTGCCGAGGCGTTGGCGGCCAGAATTGCCGATCTACTGTCGCAAGCGATCGCGAGCAAGGGCGAAGCGCTGCTCGCCATCTCGGGTGGCGCGACGCCCGGCAATTTTTTTCGTGCCCTCTCCACGAAGCCGCTTGATTGGAAACACATGACCGTGACGCTCGTTGACGAACGCTTCGTGCCGCCGTCATCCGACCGCTCGAACGAACATCTCGTTCGGTCAATGCTCCTGAAGAACGAGGCAGCAGCCGCGCGTTTTGTCGGCCTCTATCGTGACGAAGCGACCGTCGAAGACGCAGCCGTTGCCGTGGCGGGCGACCTCGCCACTCTGACCTGGCCGCTCGATGCCGTCGTGCTTGGCATGGGCGGCGACGGTCACACCGCCTCGTTCTTCCCCGACGCTGATGACCTCGAGACGTTGCTCGCCCCGTCGAATCCAGCGCTCGTCATGTCCGTTCATGCGAAAACCGCAGGCGAGCCGCGCCTGACACTACCGCTGGCGCGGCTGATCGAAGCGCCCTTCATCGCGCTGCACATCGAAGGCGCGGAGAAGAAACGCGTGCTCGATGCCGCGCTTGATCCATCAAGCGCGCTACCAATTTCCGCGGTGTTCCGTGCCGCGCGCGCACCGATTCAGATTTTCTGGGCGCCCTGACGAGGACTCGGCCAATGACTGCCCGCAAGGACATCGAACAGATCACCCAGCGGATTCGCGAACGCTCACGCGCCACACGCGAACCCTATCTCGACAGGATCACAGTGGCAGCGTCCCAAACCGCCAATCGCGCTGCGCTCTCCTGCGGCAACCTCGCCCACGGATTTGCCGTCTGCTCGCCTGCCGAAAAGACCAAGCTCGCCGGCGACCGCGTGCCGAACCTCGGCATCATCACCTCCTACAACGACATGCTCTCGGCACATCAGCCGTTCGAGACCTATCCGCAATTGATCAAGCAGGCAGCGCTCGAGGCGGGCGGTGTCGCGCAGGTCGCCGGCGGCGTGCCCGCCATGTGCGACGGCGTCACGCAGGGCCAGCCCGGCATGGAGCTGTCGCTCTTCTCGCGCGACGTGATCGCCATGGCGACCGCCGTCGGTTTGAGCCACAACATGTTCGACGCTGCCGTCTATCTCGGCGTCTGCGACAAGATCGTGCCCGGTCTGGTGATCGGCGCGCTGACCTTCGGCCATCTGCCCGCGGTGTTCATCCCGGCCGGCCCGATGACCTCCGGCCTGCCGAACGATGAGAAGGCAAAAATCCGCCAGCTCTATGCCGAGGGTAAGGTCGGCCGCGCCGAGTTGCTGGACGCCGAGTCCAAATCCTATCACGGCCCGGGCACCTGCACCTTCTACGGCACCGCCAACTCCAACCAGATGTTGATGGAGATCATGGGCTTGCATACGCCGGGCTCGTCCTTCATCAACCCCGGCACGCCGCTGCGCGAAGCGCTGACGAAGGAAGCTGCGAAGCGCGCGCTGGCTATCACGCAACTCGGCAATGCCTACACGCCTGTCGGCAAGATGATTGACGAGCGCTCCGTCGTGAACGGCGTCGTCGGCCTGCATGCCACCGGCGGTTCGACCAACCACACGATCCACCTGATCGCCATGGCCGCCGCCGCGGGCATCGCGCTGACCTGGCAGGATATTTCCGATCTCTCGGAAGCCGTGCCGCTCTTGGCGCGCGTCTACCCGAACGGGCTCGCCGACGTGAACCATTTCAACGCCGCCGGCGGCATGGGTTTTCTGATCCGCGAGCTGATCCAGGCAGGCCTCGTGCATGAAGATGTGAGCACCGTCTGGGGTGAGGGCCTGAAACCCTACACGGTCGAAGCGGCGCTGGCTGCGGATGGCTCCGTCGTTCGCCGCCCTGCCCCGCAGGTCAGCGGCGACGAAAAAGTCCTGGCGCCGGCCTCAAAGGCGTTCCAGTCGACCGGCGGCCTGAAAGTTCTCTCCGGCAATCTCGGCAAGGCGATCATCAAGACCTCGGCCGTCAAGCCCGAGAAGCGCATCGTTGAAGCGCCTGTTATCGTCTTCGACAGCCAGCAGGCGCTGAACGAAGCCTTCAAGGCGGGCGAGCTGGAGCGCGATTTTATTGCCGTCATCCGCTTCCAGGGGCCGAAGGCGAACGGCATGCCGGAGCTGCACAAGCTCACCACGGTGCTCGGCATTTTGCAGGATCGCGGCTTCAAGGTGGCGCTGGTCACCGACGGCCGCATGTCGGGCGCGTCGGGCAAGGTGCCGGCCGCCATCCATGTCACGCCGGAAGCGCTCGACGGCGGCGCGATCGGCAAGGTGCGCACCGGCGACGTTCTGCGCCTCGACGCCGAAGCCGGCAGGCTCGAGCTGCTGGTACCCGCCGGCGACCTGGCGCTGCGCGACGCGGAAGTTATCGACCTGTCGGCCAACGGTTTTGGCTTCGGCCGCGAGCTGTTTGCCGGCTTCCGCGCGCTGGCCACCCGCGCCGACCAGGGCGCAACCGCCTTCGCGGCATGATCGATTTCACTTGAAAGTAAGGCAGATTTGCCTTACTTTCTGCTCAGGAAGTTGATCCCATGGTTGTTCTCACCATCACGGCAAAAGGTCAGGTGACCCTGAAGAAAGAGATCCTTCGGGAACTCGGCGTAAAGCCGGGACAGAAAGTCAGGGCGGATGTCTCGGAAGGCGAATTGCGTTTGCGGCCGCTGAAGAAAGGCGGAGACCTCGACGGTTTTTTCGGCAGTCTGCATGATCCTGACGGACCAACCCTTACAATTGACGAGATGAACGAGATCATCGCGGACGCCTGGGCTGGCAAGCGATGAAAATCACACCGGATACGAATGTGTTGGTCCGGCTCGCCGTTCAGGATGATCCCAAGCAGGCTGAGCAGGCGATCAAATTCGTTGCGGACGCCGAGCTAATTGCCGTTCCGGTCACCACCCTCTGCGAATTCGTCTGGGTGCTGCAGCGCGGCCATAAACGTTCCGCTGAAAGCATCGCGGCCTCTATCAAGAATCTGCTCAAATCCGGAAGGGTCGTCGCGAATTCCGTGGCGATCGATGCAGGACTCCGTTTCCTGATTTCAGGTGGAGATTTCGCTGATGGCGCCATTGCAGTCGAGGGCGCGCAACTGGGCGGCACCGAGTTTGTCACGTTTGACAAAAAGGCGGCGAAGTTAATTGAGGCCGCCGGCGGCGCTTCCGTCTTGCTGCGGTGAGCGCGTTCGCGAAATAGCGCTCAGTCAGCCGGAAGGCCGACATATCACGCCTCTTTACGCGAGCGCGATGCAAAGCCATCATGCCCGCGGGGCTGATTGCGGAGCGAACGCATGACCGGATTGTTGTCTGCCCGACTGTCTTCGACCCTTCTCGCTCTTCTGCTCGCCGGGTCAGCACCCGCACTATCGCAGCAAGCAACTGACACGGTCGCACCGGAAGCATCGACGCCCGGGTTGACCAGTGGCGATGTGCCAGCGCCTGTCCAGGCCAAGACCTGGATGGTCTCGGCCGCAAACCCGCTCGCCGCGCAGGCAGGCGCGGATGTCCTCGCCAAGGGCGGCAATGCGATCGACGCGATGATCGCGGTGCAACTCGTCCTCGGGCTTGTCGAGCCGCAGTCATCCGGCCTCGGCGGCGGCGCATTCCTTGTGTACTGGGACGCAGCAACAAAGAAGCTGACGACGCTCGACGGCCGCGAGACCGCGCCGGCTGCGGCGCGTCCACAGCTCTTCCTTGACGACAAGGGCGAACCGCTCGACTTCATCCCCGCCGTGATCGGCGGCCGTTCCGTCGGTGTGCCGGGCACCCCGCGTTTGCTCGAAACCGTACATCGCCGCTGGGGCAAAACGGCGTGGCCATCGCTGTTCACGCCAGCCATCGCTCTGGCCGAAAATGGTTTTGCCGTGTCGCCGCGACTCGCCGGCCTGCTCGCAGACGATGTGGATACGCTTGCAAGCCATCCGGCCACCGCCAGCTACTTCATGCCGGGCGGAACTGTGCTTGCCGCTGGCGCGTCGCTGAAAAATCCCGCCTACGCTGCGACGCTGAAGGCGCTCGCCCTCGACGGTGCCGATGCGTTCTACGAAGGCCCGCTCGCCGGCGACATCGTTGCAACGGTGCGCGGCGCGGCCAATGCGGGCGTCATGCAGTTGAGCGACCTCGCCAATTATCGCGTCGTCGAGCGCGAGCCCGTGTGCGTCGCCTATCGCGGCCGCGATGTGTGCGGCATGGGACCACCCTCCTCCGGCGCCGTCGCGGTCGGCCAGATCCTGAAACTGATCGAACCCTTCGACATCAAGACGCTCGGCCCGGACGATCCGCAAAGCTGGCGGCTGATCGGCGATGCCTCGCGGCTCGCCTTCGCCGACCGCGACCGCTATCTCGCCGACAGCGATTTCGTGCCGGTGCCGCTCAAGGGCCTTCTCGCCGACGACTATCTCGCCCCGCGCGCCGCACTGCTCAAGACCGACAAGACTCTTGGCGAGGTGACCGCCGGCGAACCTGCCTGGGACCACGCGCTACTGCAAGCCGACGATGAAAGCATTGAGCTGCCGTCAACCAGCCATTTCTCCATCGTCGATGCCGAAGGCAACGCCCTGTCGATGACCACCACGATCGAAAGCGGCTTCGGCTCACGCCTCATGGTCGGCGGTTTCCTGCTCAACAATGAGCTGACCGACTTCTCCTTCCGCACCCACAAGGACGGCGTGCCGATCGCCAATCGCGTCGAGCCCGGCAAACGGCCGCGCTCGTCCATGTCGCCGACCATCGTGCTGGAGAACGGCACGCCACGGCTGATCATCGGCTCGCCGGGCGGCAGCCAGATCATCGGCTACGTGGCGAAGACGATCATCGCGCATCTCGACTGGGGACTGGACATCCAGCAGTCGATCGCGCTGCCCAACATGGTCAATCGTTTTGGCACCTTCGAGCTTGAAGCCGGCACCGCGGCGGCCGGCTTCGAGAAGGACCTTCAGGCCCTCGGCTTCGAGACCGAGGTCAAGGATTTAAACTCCGGCCTGCACGGCATCGCCATCCTGCCGACCGGCATCGAAGGCGGTGCCGATCCGCGCCGCGAGGGCGTCAGCATAGGGGAGTGACGGTGCCTGGCACCGTCACTCCGTTCGCTTGAACCGCTACCGCCGCGCCGCCTCGTCGGCGAAAAAATCCTCCGGCCCGTCGACCTCGATGAGCCGCTTCCGGTCGATCAGCCAGAAGCGGTTGGCGACGGCGCGGATGAAGCTGCGGTCGTGCGAGACGAGCAGGCAGCTCGCTTCGTGCTTCATCAGCTCCTCTTCCAGCGCTTCCTGGCCGTCGATGTCGAGATGGTTGGTCGGTTCGTCGAGCAGGTAGAAGTTCGGGGCCTTGAGCCGCAGCACCAGCATGCCGAGCCGCGCTTTCTGGCCGCCCGACAACCTGCCGATCGGGCTCGTCTGCATGTTCAGTTCGATCCCCGCGCCAGCCAGCAGGCTGCGGGCACGCTGCTCGCCGAGCTCGAACTGCCGCGAGACAATCGCCAGTGGCGTTTCGGTGTCCACGAGGTCGGCCAGACCCTGATCGCCGTAACCCAACACCAGCGATGGTGTTGCCTTGACCTGCGGGGCGGAATCCGCGGGCGCGACGATCGCCTGCTTCACCATCGTCACCAGCAGCGTCTTGCCGGCGCCGTTGCGGCCGAGCAGCACGATGCGGTCGCCCTGCCGGATCCAGAGCCGGCCCGTCTTGAACAGCAGCGTGCCGTCCGGCGTCGTCACCGCCGCATCGTCCAGCGTCACCAGAACCTTGGCATGCGTGCCGCGATTGGCGAGCCTGATCGCGCCCGCCGACCGCTCCAGATGCGCCGGCCGCGCTGCATCCTCGATGCGCTCGGCCCGCTCCTGGAGCTGCCTGGTCTTCACCGTCAGCAGGTCGCTGCCCGAATTGATGCCGATGTTCTTCAGCTTGGCCGCCTGTCGGCGCAGTTGCTGCGCCGTCTTCATGTCCTTCTCGAAGCGGCGTTCCGCAGACGCATCGATTTCGTCGAGCGCCTCGCGGGCGCGCGAATAGGGCAGCGAGAAAACAGGCGACGCTTCCGGCCTGAGGAACAGTGTGCGGTTGGTCACCGCATCGAGGAAGGCGCGGTCGTGGCTCGCGACGACCACCGCAATGTCGCGCGGCAGCGCGTTCAGCCAGTCCTCGAGCTGGCCGATCCGGGCGAGGTCGAGGTGATTGGTCGGTTCGTCGAGCAGCAGCATGTCCGGCTCGGTCACCCAGGTGCGGGCAAGCATGGCAAGCCGCTGCCAGCCGCCGCTCAGCGCGGCAAGCGGCCGCTCGCGCATCTCCTCCGGCACGCCGAGTTCTTCCAGCGCGACATCGACGCGCCAGCTTTCGCTGTCGACCTGATCCGCGGGCAACGCACGATGCACCACGTCGCGAAACGTCAGCGGCGCCAGTGCCGCCGGCACATCCTGCTCGACATGGCCGACGCGCAGGCCGCGCGAGCGCGTGACGTCGCCCGCCGTCGGCTCGAACGCGCCGGCGATGGTGCGCAGCAGCGTGGACTTGCCCCGGCCGTTCGCCGCCACCAGCCCCAGCCGATCGCCGGGCTCAATGGAGAGATTCAAATTGGAGAAGAGCGGTGCGCCAAGCGTCACGCCGAGCGAGCGCAGATTGATCAGTGCCATGGTGGTTCTCTGGTCTGTCCGGAGCTTCGCGCTATGCGCCGAAGCCAGGTGGATCGTCACGATGCCGGCCTTGGCAGGCGCGGCATCACCCTGAGGGCGGACCGGAAAGGGATACGCTTTTGGCGATCGTCTGCGGTCAGCCCTGCAAACGCATCTGCAGGGCGAGGACAGGGCCGCGCTGACGATGAGGATCATGTCTGACCACGCAGCCCTCCTTCGTGTTGACCTGTGGAGGCGCTTCCATAAACATCCTGGCGGCGCCTTGCAATCCTATGGAACGGTGACCTCCGTCCGCTCACCGGCCTTCACCGTGAACGGCGTCTCGCTATCGGCCTTGTCCGTCTTGAAGTCGGTGATGACGACGTAGTCGCCCGCGACAAGCGTTGTCTGCAAGGTCTCGCCATATCCATAGGTGGCCTGCTTGCGCTCGCCCTGGATATTCTTCTTGGCTTCGAATATCCTGAACCCGTCGGCGCCCGTCGCACTGATCGCCACCACGCCGGCATTGAGCGCTACGTTGACCTCGGTCAGTTCACCGACCTTGATGCTGAACGGCTGTTCCGCTTTGGAGGCCTGCATGTCCACCACCGCGACATAGTCGCCCGTGGGCAGGTCGAACTGCTGACCCGCGCCATAGCCGTACGTCACCTGATCGCGACTGCCGTCCATTTTCTTCGCCGCCTTGAAGATGCCCCAGGTGAGGTCGCCGGAATCGACCTTCTCGCCGCCGGCCGTGTAGTACGCGTTTGCGATGGCCTTGCCGACGCCGACGATGATGTCCTTCTCGATGGTCTGGCCGGCCGCGACCTGGAATGTCTCGACCACCTCGCCGGCGCCGAGCGTGACGGTCACCTTCGTTTCGCCTTCGGCCACGACGGTCGTGACCTTTCCGAAATTCGCCGAGGATTCGCCCTCGCCCGGATAGTCGACGATGATCTGGGCGTCACCGTCGGGCTCTTCGCCGGGCGACGGCAAGGCACGCAGGATGAGCGTACCGGCATTCAGGATGAACAGCGGCTCGGCCACTTTGTCCGCCGTCACGGTGACCTTCTGCTCCACCGTTACATTGCCGCTCGCCGCCGAAACGATGTAGTCGCCCGGATCGAGAGACACCTTGTAGTCGTTGTAGCCGCCTTCCAGGCGATCGCCCTTCTCGCCGGCCGCGTTGACCTTCGACACTTCGTAATAGACGTCGATGATCGGCGCCTCGCCGCCTTCCTTGAGCAAGGTCTTCGGCACGAGGTTGTATTCGACCTTCTCCGGCTCGGGCGCCGGAGCGGGTTCGGGCGCAGGTGCTGGCGCTGGTGCCGGCTCGGGCACAACCACCTCGGCCAGCGCATCCTTCAATCCACCCGCGTCGTCCGCCTGGAAATATTTGCCGCCTGTATCGTCGGCGAGGCAGGAGACCTGCTGACCCTCTTCCGCGGTCAGGCCAAATCCGACGACGTGCGTGGTGAAGTCGACGCCCGACTGCTCAAGCTCCTTGGCCAAAGCGCACGGGTCGGCGTTGCAGGTTTCCAGCCCGTCGGTGATCAGGATCACCGTCGCCTTGTCTTCCTGATATTTCAGCGCCTCTGCCGCCTGCTTCACCGCGGCCGAGAGAGGCGTCTTGCCGAGGAATTTCATCGAATCGGCCGCGGCGGTGATCGCGCCAGCCGTCCCGGCGGCCGGCGGCACGACGAGTTCGATGTCGGTGCAGCTTCCCTTCTCGCGGTGGCCGTACGCCATCAGGCCGAGTTCGAGGTCGGCGGGAATGGTGGCCAGAACCGTCTTCAGCGTCTCGCGCGCGATTTCCAGCTTTGGCTTGCCGTCGATCTGGCCCCACATGGAGCCCGATGCGTCGAGAACGATGATCGCCTTGTCGGCGGCGGATGCGACTGCCGAAAAGGCTAGCATCATCACAACCGCAAGACCGTTCCGGATCAACCCCGCCATCGTCCCCTCCGCCGCATGAAGATTGCGCTGCGGAAGCTAGCCAAGGGCGTGGAACGTTGCAACCCTCGGTGTCGATACCGGCAAATGGCGGTAGCGGCTGCTCAGTAAGTGGTCCGCCGCTCCTCGCTCGGCGGCCGGCCGAACTGCAGGCGGTAGCTCTGCGCAAAATAGGAATGCGAGGTGAAGCCCGTCGCGATCGCCACGTCGAGGATCGGCATGTTCGTCTGGCGCAGCAGCTCGCGCGCCCGTTCCAGCCGCAGCCGCATGTAATAGCGGCCCGGCGTCACGCTGAGATGGCGCAGGAACAGCCGTTCCACCTGGCGCACCGAGAGACCGGCGGACTTCGCCAGCTCCACCGCCGAATAGGGTTCGTCGAGATTGTCGGCCATCAGCTCGACGATCTTGCGCAGTTTCTCCGACTTGCCGGTCAGGTCGCGTTCAGGCCCGACGCGCTGCCGGTCGCCGGCCGAGCGGATGCGCTCGTGCTGGAACTGGTTGGCGACGCCATTGGCGAGGTTGGCGCCGAAATCGGTGCGTACGATCTCCAGCATCAGGTCGATCGATGTCGTGCCGCCGGCGCAGGTGTAACGCTTGCGGTCGATCTCATAGACGTTGCCGGTGCACTGGATGTCCGGAAATTTTTCCATGAAGCCGGCGCGGTTCTCCCAGTGGATCGTGCAGCGATAGCCGTCGAGCTGGCCGGCTTCCGCAAGGATGTGCGAACCGACCGAAAGCGCGCCAAGCTTGCCGCCGCGGCGACCCCAGCTTCTCAGCGCCGCCAGCACCTTGCTCTTGCCCGGGAACTCCGTTGTCAGGCCGACCGCGACGAACAATATATCCACCGGCGGAATGTC
>Ga0335075_10007009_pt1 | contig 17391 bp, 21 predicted proteins | sample Lox_Sample_24_FD_206723 | JGI IMG/M metagenome (GOLD analysis project Ga0335075, IMG submission 206723) | Soil microbial communities from Loxahatchee National Wildlife Refuge, Florida, United States - Lox_Sample_2.4 | ecosystem: Environmental > Terrestrial > Soil > Wetlands | place: USA...
CCAGCAGGTTCACCATGAGCACCATCAACATCATCGGGCCGGGAAACGTCCCGCCCGGCTTGCGCCGCTTGTGGCGACATCATATCGTTTCGATGTATCGATTCGATATATCGGGCCGACAGATCGTCCCGTGATCTGCCGCCGGAGATGGAGGCGTGATGTCCAAGGGGCAGTTGTACGACACCATCGGGACTACCTACACCCTGACGCGGCGTACCGAGCCACGGATCGCCGAGCAGGTCTGGGCCGCGCTTGGCGACGCCAGGACCGTACTGAATGTCGGGGCTGGCACCGGGTCCTACGAGCCTTCTGACCGTGACGTCACGGCGGTGGAACCGTCGGCGGTCATGCGGGCGCAGCGCCCCGCGGGCGCGGCGCCGTGCGTGGCCGCCACGGCGGAAAGCCTTCCGTTCGACGACCTGTCCTTCGACGCCGCGATGGCCCTTGCCAGCGTCGATCACTGGCAGGACCCGATCGCGGGCCTGCGTGAGATGCGGCGCGTCGCGCGGCGCGTCGTGGTGTTCACGGCCGACGCCAGTGACCTTGACCGGTTCTGGCTGACTCGCGATTACCTGCCCGAGTACGCCGGCCTCTGGGCCGGCCGGCCTTCGCTGGCCGAGCTGGCCGGCGCCATCGCGGCCCGGACCGAACCGGTGTCCATCCCGTGGGACTGCGCTGACGGCTTCTACGAGGCCTACTGGCGCCGGCCCGAGGCATACCTCGACGAGCATGTCCGCCGCGGAATGTCGATCTGGGCGAGAGTCGGGCCGGACGCCGAGCGGCGGGCGGTGCACGGCCTGCGTGATGACCTGGCGTCCGGCCGGTGGGCCGAGCGCAACCGCGACCTCCTCGATCTCGACACGGCAGTGCTTGCCAGCCGCCTGCTTATCGCCAGCGGACCGGCGGATCCGGCAGGCTGACCGCGGCCAGCCCGGCCAGCTCCACGGCCAGGTCATCCCGGTGCGGCGGGGCAACGGCCTGCAACCCGACCGGGAGGCCGTCGAGCAGGCCGGCCGGGACGGTAACCGCCGGGTGGCCGGACAAGTTGAAAGCCCAGCAGAGGTCGCCGGCCGGCAGGTTCGCTTCGTAATCTCCCAGCGGGAACGCCGTCTGCGGTGTCGTCGGCGTGACCAGCACGTCGACGTCGCCGAACAACGCGGCGAGCTCGCGGTCGTTATGGCGGCGCACCTCGTGTGCGCGCGTCACCTGCGACTGGTCGGTGAACTGGCCGCGGTCGAGCGCCGCCAGCGGCAGCCATCCCGCCGCCGGGTCCGCGAGCCGGGCCGTAACCTCGCGCAGGCGGATCATCCCGGCGGCTGCCAGCGCCTGGAGCCGTCCGCCCACCAGGTCGGCCACCGCGGCGTCGGGCCGGGCATAGCCCAGGTCGGCGGAGAAGCCGACGGTCAGCCGCTTCCCCGCGGTGGCCGGCACCGGCCACCGCGGAAGCGCGGTTGGGTCACATGGATCCGGGCCGCTCACGATGCTGGTGGCCAGCACCGTATCGGCCAGGTCGGCGCCGATGACGCCGGAGACCGTCAGGTGCGCCAGGGACCGTCCCGCGAGGCGGGCGACGCGCCCGTGGGTGCCCTTCAGCCCGGTCACCCCGCAGAACGCGGCCGGGATCCGGAGCGAGCCGGCCGAGTCGCCGCCGGTGGCGATGGGTATCACGCCCGCCGCCACCGCGGCCGCCGCGCCCGCCGACGACCCGCCCGACGACCGGTCGGTCCGCCACGGGTTGCTGGTGTGCTCGCGTCCGTTCCAGCCCCAGGCCTGGCACTCCGCCGCCGGGTCCGGCCGGGTTGACGTGCCGAGCAGGACCGCGCCCGCGTGCACCAGCCGGCCGACGACCGGGCTGGCCACGGTCGTCCCCGCCTTGGCCAGGAACGGCACCCCCGCCAGCGGAAGCCCGTCGCGCTGGCTCAGTGGAAGGTTGTCGATCCGCGCCGCTGCCTCCAGCGCTGAGCGAGGCGTCAGCGAATCCACGAAATGCAGCGCCGGATCGAGCGCCGCGGCCGCCGACAGGGCATCGGCGACGATTTCGGCCGCCGACAACTCGCCCGTCCGCACGCCCGCCGCCATAGTCCGCGCTGTCAGCCGTGTCGTCACCGGAGTATTGTGCGGCGCCGCGTCCGTGCGGCGCAAAGCCTTTGACCGCGGCAAGCGCTTGGCCGACGCTTACCGCCTGCACGCCCTGCGGCCGGCAAGCACATGCCCAGAACGACTGGCGCCTCAGCCAAGCGCGCGGGCGCGCGCACGCACCTCAGGCGACGCCTTGGCCATCGAGCCGCTGTCGAACGGGGGCTGCGGGTCGTACTCGGTATAGAGCTGGATGGCCTGTGCGGTGGCCTCGTCGGCCAACAGGGCGGCGAGGTGCAGCGCCATGTCGATGCCCGAGGAGACCCCCGCCGACGTGATGATCCGATCGTGCCTGACGACCCGCTCTTGCGTGTAGACGGCGCCATAGCCTTCGATTTCACCGGCGGTACCCCAGTGGGTGGCCGCGGTGAGCCCGTCGAGCAGCCCCGCCGCCGCCAGCAGCAGCGAACCGGTGCACACCGAGGTGGTGAACCGGGTGGTGGCGTGCACCCGGCGCACCCAGCGGAGCATGGCCTGGTCCGCGAGCAGCGACCAGACGCCGCCCCCGCCCGGGACCAGCAGGACGTCGCAGGCCTCGACGTCCGAGCACCGCGTCGGAACGTCGACCGGCAGCGAGCCGAGCACATCGGTGATCCGCCCGGATTCTGGCGCGACGAAACGAACCTTCGCGCCAGGAACATGGGCCAGGATCTCGTACGGCCCGATCGCGTCGAGCGGCTCGAAGCGATCGAAGAGCAAGATCACGATGTCCATGCGCCGCACCCTAACTGGCCGACGATCAGGCGGGCAAGCCCGTTCGGATCCCCTGAAGTACCCGGAGAAATAGCGATGGCCCCTGCGGGGTTGCACAGCGGGGAGACGTCCGAGCGGTACGAGGTCACCCAGCAGAGCGGCACCGAGCCGGCGCTCCGCAACGGCTGCTGGGATAATGAGGAACCCGGTCGCTACGTCGACGTCGTGTCTGGCGGGCCTGACGGCGACAACCTCACGGCCACAGCCACTCGACCACGAAGATGGGAGCACATCATGACCACTGAGAAGGCAATCCTGGCCGGCGGCTGCTTCTGGGGAGTACAGGACCTCATCCGCAAGCTCCCTGGCGTGGTCTCGACCCGCGTCGGTTACACGGGCGGCGACGTGCCGAACGCCACCTACCGCAACCATCATGGTCACGCCGAGGCGATCGAGATCACCTTCGACCCGGACAAGATCTCGTACCGGGACCTGCTGGAGTTCTTCTTCCAGATCCACGACCCGACGACGATGAACCGGCAGGGTAACGACATCGGAACCAGTTACCGGTCGGCCATCTTCTACCTCAGCGACGCGCAGCGGCTGACCGCCGAGGACACGATCGCCGACGTCAACGCCTCCGGCCTGTGGCCGGGCAAGGTGGTCACCGAGGTGACACCGGCCGGGCCCTTCTGGGAGGCCGAGCCCGAGCACCAGGACTACCTGGAGCGCTACCCCGACGGGTACACCTGCCACTTCGTGCGCCCCGGCTGGAAGCTGCCGCACCGCACGGGCAGCGTCTCGTCCTGAGCGCCGCGATTGCCACCTAACCGCCCGCCATGGCGCCGACGATGAGATAGGGCTCGGCGCCGGAGGCGACGGGAGCGGGCAGCGGTGTGTCTTGATCCTGGTGGGACAGGTCCTGCTCGCAGGCGAAGAACCGGATGAACGCCCGGCGCTGCCCGCCTTCGTGGCCCCGGATGGTGCCGCGCAGCGCCGGGTAGCGCGCTTCCAGCGCGTCGAGGACCGTGCGGTGGGTGACCGGGCCGGCGATGTCCAGTTCGGCCTCCCCGTTGATCCGCGCCAGCGCCCGCAGGTGAGCGGGGAGCACAACCCTGATCATGGCAGCGTCTGGACCTCGACCGACAGCACCGCCGGCAGGTCGTGCACGATCGGCGCCCACGTGTCGCCCGCGTCCGGCGAGGCGTAGACCTGGCCGCCGGTGGTCCCGAAGTAGATGCCGCAGGAGTCAAGCGAGTCAACGGCCATCGCGTCGCGCAGCACGTTGACGTAACAGTGCCGCTGCGGCAGGCCGCGGGTCAACGGCTGCCACTCATCGCCCCCGGTCCGGCTCCGGTACACCCGCAGCCTGCCGTCGGGCGGGTAGTGCAGGGCGTCGCTGGTGATCGGGACGACGTACACGGTGTCGGGCTCGTGGGCGTGCACGTCGATCGCGAACCCGAAGTCGGTCGGCAGGTTGCCGCTGACCTCGTGCCAGGAATCGCCCGCGTCGTCGCTGCGCATCACGTCCCAGTGCTTTTGCATGTAAAGCACCTCGGGCCGGGACGGGTGCATGGCCAGCCGGTGCACGCAGTGCCCTACCTCGGCGTCCGGGTCAGGGATGCCCTCCGACTGCAGGCCGTGGTTGACCGGGCGCCAGCTCAGGCCGCCGTCATCGGACCGGAAAGCGCCCGCCGCCGAGATCGCCGCGAACATCCGGCCCGGGCGCGATGGATCCAAGATGATCGTGTGCAGGCACATGCCGCCCGCGCCCGGCTGCCACGACGGCCCCGAGCCATGGCCGCGCAACCCGGGCAGTTCCGCCCAGTTTCGCCCGCCGTCACGGGAGTGGAACAGCGCGGCGTCCTCCACCCCGGCGTAGACCGTGTCGGGGTCGCCGAGCGACGGTTCCAGGTGCCAGACCCGCTCGAACTCCCAAGGATGGGGCGTGCCGTCATACCACTGATGCGTCCCTGGTACCCCGTCGTAGCTGAACTGGTTACCCACCGGCTCCCAGTTCTCCCCGCCGTCGTCTGAGCGCTGGATCACCTGACCGGACCAGCCGCTACTTTGCGACGCGTACAGCCGGTCCGGGTCCGCGGGCGAGCCCTTGAGGTGGTACACCTCCCAGCCCGCGAAGAACGGCCCGCTGACCTCCCAGCGGTCCCGGTTACCGTCCGCGGACAGCACGAACGCGCCCTTGCGCGTGCCCACCAGCACCCGGACCCTGCTCATCAGCGCGCCTCCCGCGTGATCTGCCCGTACTGAACCCGGGGACTCGGCCCCGTCCCGCTGACGCTAAGACGACGGCGAGGCGGCAAAGTCATCGCCGCCCGGCGGGTTCATTCGTCGAGCGCCCGCACGCCCATGAGGTCGACACAGCTCATGCCGCGAATCTGGGTGATGACCACGAGGGCGCTCGTACACGTACGGCAGCGGATGACCGTTCCCGGGCCGCCCGGGTAAAGGTCGGTCTCGCCGAATGGCGCCACCGCGCCGCACGACGCGCACGTCGCGGCGACGGTGGTCATCTCCCTTCCGAAGATCTCGCGCAGCAGCCCCGCCGCCCGGTTTCCGTCTAGTTCGTCCATCAGCGTCCTCCCGTGCCGCCGAACCGCTCGGTCTTGATCCGCCCGGGGTCGTAGCCGAGGGCGACCAGCCCGCCGGCCACGGTCTCCACGAAGCTTGTCGGCCCGCAGACGAACGCCAGCGGGTTCTTCCCCGCCGGCCACGCGGTCTCGGCCAGCAGGGCGCGGTCGACCCGCCGGGTGTAGCCCGCCCAGTCGGCGGGCCGCTCCCTGGTCAGGGTGTAGACGACCGCCACGCCGTCGTGGTGCGTTTCAAGCTCGTCGCGGTAGATGACCTCGGACCGCGTGCGGGCCGAGTAGAGCAGCCGGACCGGGGCGTCGCTTCCGCTGCGCTCGCGCTGGCGCAGGATGGCCCGCAGCGGGACAATGCCCGAGCCTCCGGCGGCGAGCAGCAGCGGGCCGCCGTCGGCCGGCTCCCACACGAAGTAGCCGCCGACCGGGCCGCGCAGCTCCAGCTGGTCACCCGCGCGCAGTTCGTCGGTGAGGTACGGCGAGACCTCGCCGTCGTCCAGCCGCTCGACCGTGATGGCCACGCCCTCCCCCGCGGCGGACGCGATCGAGTAGGAACGCTCCGCGCTGTAGCCGTCCTCGGCCGTCAGCCTGACGTCCAGGTGCTGCCCGGCCCGGTGGCCGGGCCAGGACGGGACGTCCAGCTCGATGGTGCGCACGGACGGCGTCTCCGAGCGCGCGGCCGTGACCGTCGCGACCTGCCAGGTCAGTCGCCCTGGTACCGCTGTTCCTTCCATGGATCTCCGTACATGTGGTAGCCGTACGTTTCCCAGAATCCGGGCTGGTCCTCATCCATCAACTCCAGCCCCCTGACCCACTTGGCGCTTTTCCAGAAGTACAGGTGCGGCACCAGCAGCCGGGCCGGGCCGCCATGCTCGGGCTCAAGGGGCGCGCCTCCGTAGCCGAAGGCCACCCACGCCTTGCCGCCCATCACGTCCGCCAGGGGCAGGTTGGTGGTGTACCCGCCGTCGCTGAACGCCATGATGTACCCGGCGTCGTGCCCGACCGCGCCGAGCAGGGTGTCGACGGAAACGCCGCGCCACTCGGTGCCCAGCTTCGACCAGCGCGTCACGCAGTGGATGTCGACGGTGACCGTCTCCGTGGGCAGGTCCTGGAACTCCTGCCAGCTCCAGGACTTCAGCGTCCCGCCGCCCTGCCGGACGGAGAAGCTCCACTCCGCCAGCGGGGTATGCGGGGTCGGCCCGGCCGACAGCACAGGAAACCCGTCGGTCACGTACTGCCCAGGTGGCACCCGGTCCGCGGCGCCGTCAGGCTCCGCATGGCGCCGCCGGAACCCGCGCGATATCGGACTCATTCCTGGTCTCCCCCTCTCTCGCCTCGGCCCCGGCTACCGGATGAGCCCGGCTACCGGATGAGGAGGCATCTCTTCTCTTCCAATTGGCCAGGGCCGCGTTCCAGCCGAGGCGCGGCCTTTCCGCTTACGGGTTTCTCGCGCAATGTCGCCCCGTAGCGCTAGGCCCCTTTCCGTCCTCGCCTGAGCAGCCTGACAGCAGGCGCGCCGCCGCGCATCCCCCAAACTGATAGTGGCAGCTGACCGGGCGCGGCCAAGCAGGCATATTCCTTTGTTCCCTTGGCCTGTTCGCCGACACGAAAACCGCAATCTTGCAATTAGAATTTGCGGGGAGCAAATGCTAATTGCGCTGCGATATCGGGTGAGCGAGATGCTCCGCCCTAGCGCACGCGGTGGCAGACGGCGCGCGGCCCTCACGGGCGCCACATGTCCATTAACTCAGTGGCACCGGGCCCGGTGCCTACGACACAATGCCCGGGTGAGCGCGACAAGCGAAGGGGCGGCAACGCTGTCCGCGAGCCTGATCATCGACGGCACCCAGGCGGCCGACCCGGTGATCTCGCCCGACGGCCGCCTGGTCGCCTGGACGACCTCGTCGGCGGACGGGCGCGAAGGGCGGGTCAGCGACCTGTGGATCGCGCCCGTCGGTGCGGGCGCGGCCCCCGTCAGGCTGACCGACGGCGGCGCGCAGGTCCAGCTGCCGCGCTGGTCGCCGGACTCCGCCTGGCTGTTCTACGTCGCCGACGAGGAGATTCGCCGTCTGCGGGTCACCGCCGGCGGGCCCGCCGCAGACACCGAGACGGTGCTCAGGTGGCAGGGCGAGATCTCCGGGCTGGCTCCCCTCGCTGGCGGCCGGCTCGTGGCGGTCGTGGCCGGCGACGAGCGGACCGATGACGATGAGCGCCGCGCGGCCGAACGCGACGACGCGGTGGCATGGTCCGAGCGCGCGGTGCGTCAGCACTGGCGGTGGCACCGGCTGCGCCTGCTCAACCTGAACGCCGGCGAGCTGACCGTGGCCGCCGGGATCGCCGGACGCCACGTCATCGGGATGACCCAGCGGCCGGACGGCGGGCCGCTCGCGGTGGTGAGCTTGGACAGCCCGGAATACGAGCCTGGCGCCTTCACCAGCCGGCTGCATATCGTCGACCCGGCTGACGGCACCGCCGCTGACCTGGGGCGGGTGGGCCTTGAGGCGCGCTCCCCCGCGTGGTGGCGTGGCGCCGACGGCTGGCATGTGGCCTGGCTGGCCATCGTGCCGCCCGCCGCCGACGCCACGGCGGTGCTCGACCTCGCCGTCCCGCCGGACGGCGCCCCGGCGGGCGGCGCCCCCGCGGGCGGCGCCCCCGCGGGCGGCGCCCCCGCGGCCGAGCCAGGCGTGCTGACCGCCCGGATGAGCGCCTGCCCGGACGAGCTTGTCCAGGTCGCCGGCGGCCCGCCCGTGGCGCTGTTCGCCGAGGGACTGGACACCGCCCTGTACCGGCTGGATCCGGCGGGCCCGTCGTTCAGCCGGGTGACGGGCTGGCCCGGCCATGCCACCGCGCTCAGCGCCAGCGACAACGCGGGCGCGATCGCGGTGCTGGCGAGCACGGCCTACGCGCCGCCGGATGTCAGCGCCGGGCCGGCGGACAGCCTCGTCCGGGTCAGCGATACCCGCCCGGAGCTGCGCGGCGTCGCCCTGGGAACCCAGGAGCGGCTGTCCTGGCGGGCGCCCGACGGGCTGGAGATCGACGGCGTGCTGATCCTGCCGCCGGGCCGAAGCCGGGCGGACGGGCCGTTCCCCCTGGTGACGATGGTCCACGGCGGGCCCTATGGCCGGTGGGCCGACGAGCTGATGGTTTCCTGGGGTTACTGGGGCCAGTGGCTGGCCGCCGCCGGCTTCGCGGTGTTTCACCCCAACCCGCGCGGTAGCCAGGGGCACGGGCTCGGGTTCGCCGCGATGGTGGCCCGCGCCGTGGGCCAAGACGAGTGGACCGACATCCTCGCCGGGCTCGACGTCCTGGTGGCCGACGGCGTGGCGGACCCCGCGCGGCTCGGCATCGCCGGGTGGAGCCACGGCGGGTTCATGGCCGCCTGGGCGGTCACCCAGACGGACCGCTTCCGCGCCGCGGTGATGGGCGCCGGCGTCGCCGACTGGGGCATGCAGGTCGGGGTCGGCGAGCAGGGCCGGCTGGACGCCTCCCTGGGCGGCAGCTTCGGCTGGGAGGGGCCCGGCCCGCACCGCCACGACCAGCTCAGCCCGATCTCCTACGCGGCGAAGGCCGCGGCCCCGGTGCTGATCCTGCACGGCGAGAACGACACGAACGTCCCCGTCGGCCAGGCGATGTACTTCCACCGGGCGCTCACCCACTTCGGCACCGAGCACGAGCTGGTGATCTACCCGCGCGAGAACCACTGGATCCTCGAGCGAGCCCACCAGATCGACCTACTGGAACGCACCCGCTCCTGGTTCACCCGCTGGCTCGGCGATCCGGCCGACGGGTGACCGGCCCCGCTCAGCGGCAAGTCGGCCCGGGGTCCGCGCCAGTATCCTGATGTCGTGACGGCCAGCCAGACACCAGCGGACACGCGCCAGCCGCAGCGGCGGCGCCGCCCGCGCGGTGAGGTCCGCGACGGCCTCGTCGCCGCGGGACTTGAGCTGGCCCGGGTCGCCGGCCCCGACGGCGTCGTCCTCCGCGAGGCGACCCGGATGGTGGGCGTGGTACCCAACGCCGCCTACCGGCACTTCGCCGATCGCGACGAGCTCCTCGCGGCGGTGTGCACGGCGGCCATGGGCGAACTCGCGGACCGGATGGCCGCCGACGTCGCCCGGGTGCCCGGCGGGCACGGTGATCCCGCCGCCGCCCGCGCCCGGCTTGGCGCGATCGGCATGGCGTACCTGACGTTCGCCCGCGAGGAACCGGGGCTGTTCGCGACCGCGTTCGCCGTGCCTGAGCAGCACGCCTACGGGATACCGAACGAGGGATCGGGGCAGGACCGGACGCCACTCGGCCAGGTCCGCGCCGTGCTCGACGAACTCGTCGACGCCGGCGTGCTCGACCGGCAGCGGCGCGACGGCATCGAGTACCCCATCTGGTCGGCGGTGCACGGGCTGGCCGTGCTGGCCGGGGAAGGCCCGCTGCGCGGCGCTTCCGACGCCGCCCGGCGTCACCTTGAGGAACTCACCCTCACCTTCATCGGCCGGAGCCTGTGACCCGAGCCCACCACACGCTCAGGGCCCGCCGGCCACGTCACGAGCGCGGCCGGCGGGCCCTGAGCCCCCGACGGTGCGGGAGTTGCCTGGCTGGCTAGGCGTAACGGGTGTTGACCACCGTGGTGACGCGCCCGGTTTCGATGTCGTACACGTGACCAGAGACGCCCACCAGCGGCGGGAGGAGCGGCGAGGCGAGCAGGCGTTCGACGTCGGCGCAGACCGTGGCGCGCGGGTCGCCGACGGCGGTGGCCTCGAGTGCCGCCTCGTCCACGCCGGTCGCCTCGGCGGCCTCCTGCCGGAAGCCGGGATCCGCGAGGAAGCCCGTCCCGCACTGCGTGTGGTGGATGACCGCGACCTCGAACCGCCTGTCATCCGCGAGCTGCGCGCCGAACAGCCGCCGGCCGAGGAAGGCGAGATAGGCGACCTCCTCGATGACCGACTGGGTGACGCGCCCGCCGGCGTTGCGCAGGACGGGGGCGTCGCCCAGCTTGAGCCCGAGGGTGATCGCTGGGTCAACCCGGTGGTCAACGCAGGTGACGACGATCACCCGCGCGGCGGGCAGGCCGAGCGGCACCGGAGTGTACTCACGGGCGAACTGCTCATTGCGCTCAAGTAGCGGGGTCATGGCGACGGTCATGGGGGCTCCTTCTGCCGGCTAGTGGACACCGTCCACTATAACCGCCTTAGTGGATGCTGTCCACTAAGTAGCCGTCGCGCACTCGGCCCCGCCGGGCAGTCAGGCCTGCCCGGCGGGGGCGGTGACGGACCCGGGGTCATCGGCGCAGCATCAAGATGACCAGGACGATGATCACGATGAGAACGACGGTTCCGATACCGATATACATGAGTTTCCCCTCTGATTGACGCCTGCTTGTCAGGATCGCCCAAAGCGACTACCCAGCCGGGTACCGACTAACCAGAACCTCGCGAATACCATAGCCGAAGCGTCGCAAAAGGGCCGCTGACCAGCCAATACGTAAACCGAAAATTCGCATCCATTCGCCACCGCGGCAAAGCGATCGGCCCAGCTCGATTAGGCAGTCAGATTAGGCAGTCAGATTAGGCAGCCTGCCAGTCGCCTTCGGCGCGAAATTCAATATTCAGCGCACCCAGGTTCTGCCGCCTGAAATCGTCAAGCGGCGCGAGTTCGTTCTGGCCGCTCGGGTCGTACAGTCGCCCGATGGCCAGTTCGCGGCGCTTTCCGTCGACCAGCCGGGACCGGGCCGCGACTCGCTCTGACCGTCCATGGGAGGTCACGTTTCCACGCTCGGCCGGATTATGCGCGCGGCGGGCGCCTTACCGCCTAGGGGGCCTTGCGCATGGTGACAACCCGGCGCTTACGCAGGGATTCAAGCCATTCCGTCCCGCTGAGCAGCCTCGTCGTCTTGGCCGACTTGACCTCGCCCTCCGCGGCGACCGCCATCGCGACGCTGGCGGCGGTCACGTCATCGGGCGCCTCGTACACGACGAGCACGTCATACTCGCCAAACGGAAAGGCGGCCACCACCATCGCGGCGCCCACGTCTTCCAGTGCCGCCTTGATCGTTTCCACGGGGTCTTGCGGTTCCCTGAGCTGAGCCGCCATCGACTTCGCGGTATAGGACGCTTGGTACATATAGAGCGCCATCGAGATTCCCCTCAGGCGGCGTCAGACGAAGCGATCACCCGCCAGTCCCTGTGACGTGCGGTGGCTTCTGCCAACGCGGGCGCGGCAAGGGGCTGGAGGCGACTATGGTCTCTAGATCGTAAACCGGCCCGGACGAGCGCACCAGCCTCCGGCGACGCCAGGCCCGGCGGATCCGCGAGGCCAGCAAGGCGAACAAGGCGATGCCGACCCCAGGACGACGGTCGCGATGACCGCCGCGGCGACCGGGTGGACATACGCCCGCGACCACGCCCACGCTGGACCAGAATGCCCCATACCGGCCAGGCGACCCAAATTCGCCGCCGCGCACGGCACCCGGGGCGTGACCGCGGTGAGGTTTCGTGGGAAATTTCCCTTCTGACGGCAACCGGGAGCGTTGGGCGGCATCTCTGACTCGTGGACTTCTTGGATACTGACGCGTCGCCGCGGCCCGGGCAGCGGCCGAGGGCCGACGAGGGCGTGACCGCGCTGTACGCGGCGCACGCCGTCGGGCTCATCAGGCTGGCATTCGTCATGCTCGGGAATCGCGGCACCGCCGAGGACGTCGTGCAGGACGCGTTCTTCGGCCTTTACCGGAACTGGGACCGGCTCAACGACCCGGCCAACGCGCTCACTTACCTGCGGTCCAGCGTGCTCAACGGCTGCCGCGCGGCACTGCGCGCCCAGGCCCGCGGCGAGCGCAGGGACCGCGCGGCGGCGGCGCGCGACAGCCGGCCGGCGTTCGACTCCACCGAGGCGGCCGTCCTGCTGTCCGAGGAACACCAAGAGGTTCTCGCCGCCGTGCGCACGCTCGCCGACCGGCAGCGGGAGGCGCTGATGCTGCGGTACTACCTGGGCCTCAGCACCGACGAGGCCGCCGCCGTCATGGGGATCAGCGCCGGCACCGTGAAGTCCGCCATCTCGCGCGCCATCACCGCGCTCGGCCGCACGCTCAAGGAAGAATCATGAACTCAGTCGAGGGCCGCGTCCGCGCGGCCATGTCGGCGGCCGTGGACCTGGCCGACCGCGAGATCCGCAGCGCGCCGCCGCTGCGCCTGCCGCCCGCGCCGGCACCGGGCGGCCGCCGCCCGCGCGCGCCGCGCCGCTGGATACGGTGGGCGGCACCGCTCACCGCCGCCGCGGTGGTCGTCGCGCTCGCCGTCTCCCTGGTGCTCATCAGGGATGTACAGAACGGTGGCCCGGTTACCCAGGGTCCCGCCACGTCGACCGCCCCGGTCGGGCCGGCCGGACCGGATGGCGTGCCCCGCTACTACGTGGCGATCAGCCAGCAGCGCGGCGTCGTGGTGGGCGACTCGGTCGCCGGCACGATCCTGGCGAAAGTGGCACCACCGACCCACAAGGGCTACACGACCTTCTTCAAGAGCGTCACGGCGGCCGCCGACGACCGGACGTTCGTCGTGCTGGCCGAGACGTACCCGGACTCGGTGATCAAGTCACCGGCCGGCATCCAGAAGTCCGCGGTGACCGCCAGCTGGTACGAGTTGCGACTTGCCCCGGGTACCGCGGATCCGGCCAGCCTCACCCTCCTGCCCCTCCCGCGGATGGTCACGACCGGCTCCGATGTCGGCGCCGAGTTCGCGACCGCCTTGTCCGGGTCCGGCCGGGAACTCGCCGTGAGCACGGTCACCGCCGCCGGGCTGGCGGTGAAGGTGTACTCGGTGGCCACCGGCAAGTTGCTGCACGACTGGACCACGAGCGACCCGTCACTCTCGCTGACCGACAGCTACACCCAGGGCCTGAACGGGCAGCCCTCGCTGACGTGGATCGACGGTGACCGGGTGCTGGCCGTCGAGACCGCTAGCGCGACCCAGAAGAGCACGTCCAAGAACCCGTTCCTCGGCTTCGGTGCCAAGGACGTCGTGCGCGAGCTGACCGTCGCCGGGCCAGCCACCGGTGACCTGGTGGCGGACGGCAAGGTCGTCTGGGACGAGCAGACCTGGGAGTACCCAACGAACCTGCTGCAGTCGTGCACCGGTGAGCGCGGCGAAATGCGCCTGATCAGCGCCGACGGCACGACGGTCGGCTGCTTCGCGGTCACCGGGCCTGGCACGAACCCGAACCTGAGCTTCCTCACCTACCCGCTCGAGACCGGCCCGGCGGTCGCCGCCAAGGCGACGGTCGAGTACGGGGTGACGCACATGGCGCAGAAGGGCATTTCCACGAACCAGGTCATGTGGATCAGCCCGTCCGGCGACGCGATCGTCGGCGCGTGGACCACGTACGCCGCGGGCACCCTCGAGGATGCGGCCAACGGCCTGCACATCGGCGTGATGAGCCACGGCACGTTCACGCCGCTGCGCTTCCCCGTCGGCTTCGATCAAGAGGCCAACGTCTCCACTATTACCTGGTAGCCCGGGCACGGTCGGCGTGGCCTGGCCACCAGGCCCGCCGGCCGACCAGGATGAGCCCGGCCGCCCCGATCGCCGGCCCGGCGTGCGCGAGCGCGAGCGCCGCCGCCAGGTACCGACCGCGGGCCTGCCTGCGTCCGTCTTGTCGGCCATCGGCATCCCCTTCTCAGGCGATCTTGCGGTGGTAGGTGACGGTGGCGACCGCGTACGCGACGACGAGGACGCCGAGGCACCACGCGAGCGCGGTCCAGATGCTGCTGCTGACCGGCTGCTGAGCGAAGAGCTCGCGGATCGTGTTGACGATGGATGTCACCGGCTGGTTGTCGGCGAACGCGCGCACCGGGCCGGGCATGGAGCCCGTCGGCACGAAGGCCGAGCTGATCAGGGGCAGGAAGATGAGCGGGTAGGCGAAGGCGCTCGCGCCGTCGATGGACTTCGCGGTGAGCCCGGGGATGACGGCGATCCAGGTCAGCGCCAGGGTGAACAGGATCAGGAGGCCGGCGACCGCGAGCCACGCCAGCGCTCCCGCCCCCGAGCGGAAGCCCATCAGGAGGGCGACGAGCACGACCACCACGAGCGAGATCACGTTGGCGACCAGCGAGGTCAGCACGTGCGACCACAGCACGGAAGACCGCGCGATCGGCATGGACTGGAGCCGCTCGACGATGCCGCCCTGCATGTCGGTGAAAAGCCGGAACGCGGTGTATGAGATGCCCGAGGCAACCGTGATGAGCAGGATGCCTGGCAGCAGGTACGTCACGTACGAGCCAGAACCGTGCTCGATCGCGCCGCCGAGCACGTAGACGAACAGCAGCATGAAGGCGATCGGCATGATCGCGGTCGTGATGATGGTGTCGGGGCTGCGCGTGATGTGGCGCAGGGACCGGCCGAGCAGGACGGCGGTGTCGCCGATGAAGTGCTTGTTCATCAGCGTTCCTTACCGATGATGGCGAAGAAGACGTCCTCGAGGGTCGGCTGCTTCTCGACGTACTCGACCTTGGCGGGCGGCAGGAGCCGCTTGAGTTCGGCGAGGGTGCCGTTCGCGATGATCCGGCCCTGGTGGAGGATCGCGATCCGGTCGGCGAGGTGCTCGGCCTCGTCGAGGTACTGCGTGGTGAGCAGCACCGTCGTGCCGTGCCCGGCGAGTTCCTTGACGGCCCGCCACACCTCGGTCCTGCCCTCGGGGTCGAGCCCCGTGGTCGGCTCGTCCAGGAAGATCACCGGCGGGTTCCCGATGAGGCTCATGGCGATGTCCAGGCGGCGGCGCATGCCGCCGGAGTACGTCGCCACCCTCCGCCCGCCCGCGTCGGCCAGGGAGAAGCGCCCGAGCAGGCCATCCGCGATCTTCCCCGGGGCCTTCTGATGCCGCAGCCGGGCCACGAGCACGAGGTTCTCCCGCCCCGTGAGCATCTCGTCCACGGCCGCGAACTGCCCGGTGAGGCTGATGGACTCGCGCACGCTGGCCGGCCGCGCGGCGACGTCGAAGCCGGCCACGGTGGCCGTGCCCGCGTCGGCCTTGAGCAGCGTGGACAGGATCTTCACGACCGTGGTCTTGCCCGCGCCGTTGGCGCCGAGCAGCGCGAAGATGCTGCCACGGGCCACGTCGAAGTCCACCCCGCGCAGGACGTGCACCTTCGGGAACGACTTCTCCAGGCCCTGCACGCGGATCGCCTGGGCTTGCTGTGCCGTTGTCACTCGCAGAACACCTGCACCTTGGAGGTGGGGTCGTCGATGTCGACGGTCACGTCGTCGAGATGCTCGACGAGCTCCTCAAGGTCCTGCGGCCTGAGCTGGGTGAGGTCGATCGGCACCCCGGCCTTGTCCAGTTCCGCGTTGACCCGGGTGAGCGCCCGCGGCGGGATCAGGCTCGCCAGCTTGACGCCGGCGCGCAGCAGTTGCAGCGGGACCCGGACGTTGATCCGGCTTGGCTGTTCCGAGTTGTCCTCCACCAGCACGCGCAGGTACTTGGGCCGGGGCTTCTGGCGGGCCACGGCCGGTGACGTCGACTCGATCTGCTCGCGTTCGAGCGCGTTGATCAGCCGCTCGGCCTCGTCCGCGGTGACCTTGCCCTCGGCCAGCATCTCCAGGACCTGGCGGCGCTCCTCGTTCACTGTCGCTCTCTTCTCTGTGACTTACCTGATGCTCATTCGCAGGCCGAACTGGCCGTCGTCGAGCTCGAAACGAGCGCCGGGCAGCGCCCACACCAGCCGCCCGGCGCCGCAGAGCGCGCCGGCCGGGCTTATCCCGTAGACGCGGCACATGACCAGCCCGGCCGCCGCGGCGAGCAGCAGCAGCGGTGACAGCACCACGACGACCGGCACGACGGGGACGTACAGCCGACGCCAGCGGCCGCGCGAACCGCGGTAGCCCACCGTCACCAGCTGCGGGATCACCGGGGCCGCTCCAGCTCGGCCAGCGCCTCCTGGGCGCTGATCTCCCCCCGCCGCAGGCGGTCGACCACGTCGGCGCCGGCCGGGGCCGGGTCGATGTCGACGGTGTCGACGAAGTCGAGGCGCCCGGCGATCCGGTTCAGCCGGGACTTCACCGTCGGGTAGCTCACACCGAAGATCCGCTCCATCTCCTTGATCGAACCGTGCGACCGGACGAACGCGGCCACGAACACCTGGTCGTCAATGCCGAGCTGGGCCAGCGGGGGCGGCTCGAACTGCCCCTCGACCGCGATGCCGCTCCCGGTGAGGCGGACCCGTTCGACCACGAACGCCTGTCCGCGCGTCAGGTCCGTCAGCTCCTGCCAGTCCACCCGCGCTCCCTTACGCTCTGCCCTACCTGATGATTAAGTTGTATGTTGATTTTTTTAAGTTGTCAACGCTCTAACCTTGATTTTTCTTACTCGCCCCTCAATGAACTGAACCACCAACACCGTCACCCACCAACGGGGGGCCCGCGGAGGACACCTGCGTTCACCGCACGCCAACCCGCACCCGCCAACACGCACCCGCCGCGCCCCAGCCCCGCGGACCCGCACCCGCCGCTACAGACGCGCCGCCCCGCCCAGGCACGCCGCCCAGGCCCGCCGCCGATACGGACGCGCAGCGCCGCCCAGGCGCGCCCCGCCGCCCGGGCGCGCCGCCCGGGCGCGCCGTTCAGCCACGCCGACCTGCATCCGCCGCTACAGACGCGCCGCGCCGCCAAGGCACGCCGCCAAGGCGCCCCGCTTGTTGCTGTTATCAGCACTGACGGGAGGGCCGCCACGGGCGAGACGCTTAGCGGGGATACTTTGTGCCCCCAGAGGGGCGCTTAGTATCCCACGTCATGGGCGTCGCGCCGCTTCTTGCTGTTATCTTGAGGGGCGCCTCTGCTAGGGCAGCACAACGAGCTTGCCGACGGCCTGGCTGGCCTCCATGTAGCGGTGGGCCGCGGCGATGTCGTCCAGGCCGAAGACGCGGTCGATGTTGGGCCGGTAGGCGCCGGCCTCGACCTGGCGGATGACCCGGCGCAGCGCGGGCGCG
>Ga0335075_10007010_pt1 | contig 17390 bp, 17 predicted proteins | sample Lox_Sample_24_FD_206723 | JGI IMG/M metagenome (GOLD analysis project Ga0335075, IMG submission 206723) | Soil microbial communities from Loxahatchee National Wildlife Refuge, Florida, United States - Lox_Sample_2.4 | ecosystem: Environmental > Terrestrial > Soil > Wetlands | place: USA...
CCGCGGTGCAGCCGGCCGCCGAGGACGGTCGCCAGGCCGACGCCGACGTCCAGCCAGAGCAGCACGAAGTCGCCGGTGCCCGCCGCGGCGCCGACCGCGTGCTCGGCCATGGCGGCGAGGTTCACGTCGTTCTCGATCAGCACGTTCTTGTGCAGCGCGCCACGCAGGCCGGGGAGCACGCCCTCGTGCCAGGCTGGCAGGTTGATGGCCAGCCGCGGGTCGCCGGTCACCGGGTCGACGACGCCGGGGCTGCCGATGACGAACGCGCTCAGCATGCTGACCGACACTCCCGCCCGCTGGCAGGCCCGGTCGACCGCCGACCTGATCAGCTCGACGGGGTCGCCCGCGCCGCTCGTGGGGTCCTCGCGGACCTCCGCGATCACCCGCCCGGTGACGTCGGCCACCGCGGTGCTCACCAGTCCCTGCTCGACGTAGAGCGCCGCGACGTACGCGCTGGACGGCACCACGGAGTACAGGGCGGCGTTCGGCCCGCGGCCGCCGCTGTTGGAGCCGACCGCGGTCACGAGGCCGCGTTCTTCCAGCCTGGCGAGCATCTGGGCGACGGTGACCTTGGACACTCCGGTCAATTCCGACAGCTGGGCGCGGGTCAGCGACTTGCCGTCGAGCAGCAGCGCCAGAGCCGCGCGGTCGTTGAGCTCCCGCAGCAGGCTGGGCGTGCCAGGCCGGGTCGGCGCCCGGCCGGCTGCCCGGTTCGCAGCGGGCCCCCCAGGCGACTCGGTCTGACTGACCATGGACACGCACCCCTCCCACGTATCGTTGCGCGCTACGAGTGTCTCAATCCGGCAACAGCCCGGGCCAGCCACTAGCTTATAGGAAAGTTTCCTATTAGTTTCTCCGGTACAGACCAACTGAAGCCGTGCAAGGAGGACAAAAGCAGTGCGACACAAGATAACCGCCGTCGCGGCCTGCGCGGCAGCCGCGCTCGCGATAGCAGGCTGCAGCTCAGGGTCGAACTCGAGCAGCGGCAACTCGTCTTCCAGCTCAGCAGCTCCCAGCTCGCTCACGGTATGGCGCATGGGCCCGTCCGCCGCGTCCCAGGTGACCTGGATGAACGGCGTCGTCGCCGAATTCCACAAGGACTACCCGCAGTACAAGAACACCAAGGTCAACGTGGTCTGGGTGCCCTGGGCCAACCGGACCACCGACTGGACCAACGCGCTCACCAGCGGCAAGAACGCGCCCGACATCACCGAACTCGGCAACACCGACACCCCGACCGAGGCGTCGCTCGGCGCCCTGGCCAACATCTCCAGCGAGGTGTCCGGCTGGTCCACCAAGCCCGACCTGGTGTCCGGCATGCTCGCCAATGACACGCAGAACGGCAACGTCTACGGCGTGCCGTGGTTCGGCGGCGTGCGCGGCGTCTGGTACCGCAAGGACCAGTTCGCGGCCGCCGGCATCACCGCTACCCCGACCACGTGGGCGGAGCTCGTCACCGACGCCAAGAAGCTGATGGCCAAGTACCCGGGTACCTACGGCATCGGCGCCCCCTCCAACTACACCAACGCGATCGTCAGCTTCATCTGGGGCGCTGGCGGCCAGGTGGCGACGGAGGCCGACGGCAAGTGGACCGCGAACCTGACCTCGGCGGCCAGCGAGGCGGGCATCAAGGCCTACGCCGACCTGCTGCTCACCGACAAGGTCTCGCCGTCGAAGTACGTCGGCCAGACCGAGCTCGGCAACCCCGGCGCGACCTCCGGCGGGTCCAACGAGGACTTCGCCCTCGGCAAGCTCGACATGTACATCGACGGGCCGTGGGCCTCGGCTGAGTTCCCCGCCAACGCCGTGGACAAAGCCAACTGGGCGTCGTTCCCGATCCCGTCGGAAAACGGCCCGACCCCGGCGCCGGCCTTCGCCGGCGGCTCTGACCTGGCCATCTGGGCAGGCAGCAAGAACAAGACCGCGTCCTGGGACCTGCTGCAGCTGATGGACAGCGAATCGAACGCCACCAGCTTCGCGAACCTGCAGGGCTTCTTCCCGCCGTTCACCTCGAAGCTGACCGGCGGCGCCTACTCGAGCAGCCAGCTCATGTCCGGCTTCGCCAAGGCGGCCACCATCACCCAGATCTCCCCGCTCAACGCGAAGAACTGGTCGACCGCCGACGCGACCGACGCGATCATCCCGACCATGATGAAGGAGATCATGCGCGGCTCGAACTTCCAGTCGGCCGTCAGCGAGGCCAACACCCAGCTGACCAACGTCCTCAACACTGGCCAGGAAAGCTGACCGTTAGCGCATGCTGAGCTCTGTGACAAGAGCCGGCGTTCGCGAGAGTTCCGTTTCAGATCGTCCGAACGGGCGGTGGCCTCTCCCGCCGCCCGTTCGGCACCTTCTGGGTGCGGGGCGGACGCGACGGCGGCTCGTGCCCTACCTGCTGATACTTCCCTCCGCGGCGGCGATCGGCCTGCTGCTGGCCTGGCCGGCCATCCAGCTGGCGGTCTACTCCTTCCAGGACTACGGGCTGCCGCAGGTGACCGGCGCCATGCCCACGTCCTGGGTCGGCTTCGGGAACTACCGGCTGGTGCTGTCGGACCCCGAGTTCTGGTCGGCGCTGCGGATCAGCGTGCTGTTCGCGGTCGTCGCGGTGCCGCTGACGCTGGTGACGGGCACCCTCGTCGGGCTGCTGCTGAACCGCCTCGGCCGGAAGATGGCCGCCTTCGTCTCCACCGCGGCGCTGCTCGCCTGGGCGATGCCCGCCGTGTCGGCGTCGGTCATCTTCGTCTGGCTGTTCGACCCCGACGGCGGCCTCGCCGACTACCTGCTGCAGAAGCTGCCGTCCTGGCTCGGCGGCGGCGCGCACTGGTCGGGGTTCAACTGGACCAACGCCCCGCTGCCCGCCTACACGGTGATCACGCTGGTCGTGCTGTGGCAGGCGTTCCCGTTCGTCGCGGTGTCCGTGCTGGCGGGCCTCAAGACGATTCCCGCCGAGCTGCACGAGGCCGCTTTGGTGGATGGCGCCGGGCCGTGGCGGCTGTTCTGGCGGGTGACCTACCCGCTGCTCAAGCCGATCTTCCTCGTGCTGCTGCTGCTGTCGGTCATCTGGGACTTCGGCATCTTCACGCAGGCCTACATCGTGACCGGCGAGCTCGGCAACAGGGACGAGTTCAACCTCGGCATCCTCGCGTACGACAAGGCGTTCACCATGCCGCCCGCCTACGGCGTGGCCTCCGCCCTCGGCATGGTGCTCACAGTGGTCCTGCTCATCGTCACCGCCGGGTACGTGCGGGCCAACATCAAGCAGGGGGCGGTGGCGTGACTCGCATGAACCGCATGAATCGCCATCGCACGAAGCGGGTTCGCGCGATCTCCCGCAACGGGGTCGCCCTGATCGTCGCGCTGGTGACGCTGTTCCCGATCTTCTGGATGCTGTCCACCGCGTTCAAGCCGCCCACCGAGATCTACTCGCTCACCCCGCATCCGCTGCCCGCGCACCCGACGTGGGCGAACTTCGCCAACGTGATCAACGGCTCCGTGATCGGGATGCCGTACTGGACGTTCCTGCGCAACAGCCTGGTCGTCACGCTCTCGTCGGTCGTGGTCTCCTCTTTCGTGGCGCTGCTCGCGGCGGTCGCCGTGGCCAGGTTCCGGTTCCGGTTCCGCGCCACGTACCTGATCATGCTGCTGATCGTGCAGATGCTGCCGCAGCAGGCGCTGGTGATCGCGCTATTCCTGGACTTCCGCGCGGCCAACCTGCTGGACAGCCTGGTCGGGCTCACGCTGGTCTACATCGCGTTCTCGCTGCCGGTGACGATCTGGATGCTGCGCAACTTCGTCGCCGCGGTGCCGCGCGAGCTGGAAGAGGCGGCCGCCATCGACGGCGCCGGGCCGTTCCGGGTGTTCTTCCGCGTCCTGCTGCCGCTCGTCGCGCCCGGCCTGGTGACGACCAGCGTGTTCGCGTTCATCTTCGCCTGGAACGAGTTCGTGTTCGCGCTCACGTTCATCGGCACCGACACGAGCAAGTACACGCTGCCGATCTACGTGACGTACTTCTTCAGCAAGGGCAGCGTCGACTGGGGCGCCATCATGGCCGCGTCGGTGCTGTTCACGCTGCCCGTCATGATCTTCTTCCTCATCGTGCAGCGGCGGCTGCGCGCCGGGCTGCTGGCCGGGGCGGTGAAGGGTTGAGCGCTAGTGACACCGCGCTCGAGCAGCTGGCCGACGCCATCCTCATCCCGCCGTTCGCCGGGACGATCGCCCCGCGCTGGGTGCTCGACGCGCTGCGGCGCGGGCTGGCCGGGGTGACGTTGTTCGCGCCCAACATGGCGGCGGGGCCTGAGGCTTTGACGGCGCTCACCCGGACGCTGCGCGGGGCCGCGCCTGACGTCCTGGTCGCGGCGGACGAGGAGGGCGGCGACGTCACCAGGGTCTGGTACGACACCGGCAGCCCGTACCCGGGCAACGCCGCCCTCGGCGCGGTGGACGACGTGGCGCTGACCCAGCGGGTGCACGCCGCGATCGGCGCCGACCTCGCGGCGCTCGGCATCAACCTGGACCTGGCGCCGTGTCTCGACGTGCTCGCCGCGCCGGAAAACCCGGTGATCGGCACCCGGTCGTTCGGCGCTTCTCCCTCGCTGGTGGCGCGGCACGGCGCCGCGGCGGTGCGCGGGCTGCAGTCCGCCGGGATCGCGGCGTGCGCCAAGCACTTCCCCGGGCACGGCGCCACGCTGCTCGACTCGCACGAGGAGGTCGCCGTCGTGCCGGACGGGCTGGCCGTGGTCACGGGCCGCGACCTGCCGCCCTTTCGTTCCGCCGTGGCGGCCGGGGTGCTGGCTGTCATGCCGGGCCACCTGCGGGTCGCCGGGCTCACCGGCTCGCTGCCCGCGTCGCTGTCCGCGGCGGCCATCGCGTTGCTGCGGTCCTCGCTCGGATTCGACGGGGTCGTGGTCAGCGACGCGCTGGAGATGCGGGCGGTGGCGGACCCGTTCGGCCTGCCCGGCGCGGCGGTGCGCGCCGTGGCGGCGGGCAACGACCTGCTCTGCCTCGGCCGCGACGTACCGGAAGACGGCTACCTGGCGGTGCGCGCCGCCATCGCGCACGCCGTCGGGGCCGGGGAGCTGCCCGAGTCGCGGCTTGCCGAGGCGGCTTCGCGCGTCGCTGGTTTGCGGTCTTCGGTCGGCCCGACGCGGGCCGACCGAAGTGCACGGCACGGGGGCATCGGGCTGGCGGCCGCGCGGCGCGCGCTGCGGCTGACGGGGTCGCTCGGTATCGAGCCCGAGCCCCGCGATCCGGTCGTCGTCGAGGTGGAACCGGTGGTCAACATGGCGGCGGGAGACGCCCGGTGGGGCCTGGACGCCTGGGTGCCCGCGGGCAGCCTGCGGCGGGTCGCCGCGGCCCCCGACCCGGCGACCACGACGTCTACGGCGACGGGCGCGCTGAAGGCCGCGGCCGGACGCTCGCTGATCCTGGTCGTTCGTGACGCGCACCGCTCCCCCGCCACCCGGAGCCTGGTGACGGCGATCCTCGCCGAGCGCCCGGACACGATCCTGGTGGAAATGGGCCTGCCCTACTGGCAGCCGCCCGCCGGGTCGTACCAGGCCTACCTGGCCACGTTCGGCGCGTCCCGCGCCAACGCCCAGGCGGCCGCCGAATTGCTCGGCCTCACCGGGGCGCCCGGATAAATTCGGGCTGTGCACATCGTCCTGGAGACCGAGCGGATGCTGCTGCGGCGCTTCACCGAGGCGGATGCCGGACCGCTGGCCGCCCTGTACGGTGACCCGCGGGTCATGCGGTTCATTACGCCGCAGCCTCCCTCGCTCGCGACGGTCGAGTCCGAGATCTTGCCGGAGTACCTGCGCGAGTACCGGGAGCTGGCCGACGGCCTCGGCGCCTTCGCGGCCATCGAGAAGGAGACCGGGCGGACGGCCGGGAGGTTTTCCCTCCGCCCTGCCAGCAGCTACGGGCTGACCGGCGGCACGGAGCTCGGCTACCGGCTGTATCCGGCCTGCTGGGGGCGCGGGCTCGCCACCGAGGGAGCACGCGCCCTGATCGCATCGGCATTCGAGCGGCTGCGCCTCGACCGGGTGGTCGCGACCACGATGGCCGACAACACCGGCTCGTGGCGGGTGCTGGAGAAGTGCGGACTGCGCCGGGTCGGGACGTTCCACTACCCGGACGCCGATCTGATGCCTGGCGCTGAACACGGTGACCTCGTCTACGAGTTGACCCGTAGCGACTGGGCCATCAGGCGTGCTGGCTAGCGGCTGCTGACGGGCGGTGCGACGCGAGCACCGCGTGGTCATCGACGCCCTGCCGGGGCTCGGGATCGGCGTGCACCAAGGCCGCCGACAGCCGCGGCAGGGCATGCAGCAGGCGATGCTCGGCGTTCACCGCGACCTGGTGCGCCTCGACCGCGGTGACGTCGCCGCTGACGGTGATCTCGGCCTCGGCGTGCAGCCGGTGACCGATCCAGCGAAGCCGGACCTGCCCGGTGCTCAGCACGCCTGGCGTGCCGCGCAGCGCGCGGTCCGCCCTGTCGGTCAGCTCAGGGTCGACGGCGTCCATCAGCCGCCGGCAGATCTCGCGGGCCGCCCGCCACAGCACGGACAGCAGCACCGCCGTGATCGCCAGGCCGACAACCGGGTCGGCCCAGTTCCAGCCCAGCGCCACGCCGCCCGCTCCGGCCAGCACGCCCAGTGAGGCGAGCCCGTCGGCGCGGGCGTGCAGCCCGTCGGCCACCAGCGCCGCCGACCCGATCCTCCGCCCGGCCCTGATGCGGTACCGGGCGGCGAGTTCGTTGCCCGCGAACCCGGCCAGCGCCGCCGCCGCCACCGCGGCCAGGTCGGAGACCCGCTGCGGATGCATCAGCCGGGAGATGGCCACGGACGCCGCCAGCGCGCACGACGCCGCGATCAGCACCACGATCACCACCCCGGCCAGGTCTTCGGCCCGGCCGTACCCGTAGGTATACCGGCGGTCCGGCGGGCGCCTGCCCACGATGAACGCCACCGCCAGCGGCACGGCCGTCAGCGCGTCGGCGGCATTGTGCAGCGTGTCCCCCAGCAGCGCCACCGACCCGGACAGCGCCGCGACCGCTGCCTGCACGGCCGCCGTCCCCGCCAGGATGGCCAGTGACACCCACAGCACCCGCATCCCCTCCGCGCTCGCCTCCAGCGCCGCGTCCACCTGGTCGGCGGGCTCGTGCGAGTGCGGGCGCACGACGTGCGTCACCCGCGACACCGCCCCGGCTAGCCCGGTGGCGTGCCCGTGCCCTTCGCGGCCGTGCCCTTCATGGCCATGGTCATGATGGCCGCGGCTCGCGGTGTGCGGGTGCTGGTGCGGGTGGCTCATATCTCAGAGAGTGCCAGGGGAAACGCATTGCAGCACATCGATAACAGCCAGCCCGGCGCAGCCGCAATCAGCTCGCAGCAGGGTCAGCCCAGGCCTTCCCCGGTCGGCCGCCGAGGCCACCGACGCCAACGGGGCGGGCAATGCGGCGCTGACCGCGGCTTCCAGCAGGCTTCGCTGGCCCTTGACGGCGGCGTGCCGTTCGGCGGGGAGCGTGGATTCGAGCTCATTGACCAGTGACCGTCGCGCCCGGCTGGCGGGCTCGCGGGCGTCGTCGGCCTCAGCCTGGCCCTGCTGTTCGCCCTGGGTACGCCGTGGCGCGGGTCGATCACCGTCAGCGGGCAACCGATCGACGCCGTCGTGCGAGACCGGCAAAGCGGCTACTTCCACCCCTAACGTCGGTATCATTAGTGATACCATAGTTGCATGGCGATGACTTTGAGGCTTGCCGACGATGAGACCGAGGCGCTGCGCCGGCGCGCCGAGCTCGAGCAGCGGTCTATGCAGGAAGTCGCCCGGCAGGCAATCAGGGAGTACGTGGAGAACCACAGCCGGGCCGAACTGCTCGGCCAGGTTCTCGATGAGGAACTACCGCGCTACGCCGAGGCGCTGGAGCGGCTCGGTCAGTGATCTACCTGACGCTGCCGGAGTTGCTGTACGTCGCAGAGCGGACTCTCGGGCCTGGTTACGCGGTCCGCGATTACGGGCTGCTGGAAGCCGCTCTGGCCCGCCCACGGGCGACCGCGTTCGGCAAGGATGCATACCCGGATCTAGATGCAAAGACCGCAGCCCTGCTGCACTCCATCGCCCGCAACCACGCGCTCATCGACGGCAATAAGCGGCTAGCGCTGGCCGCGGTGATCGCGTTCCATGGCCTTAACGGCCGTCGGCTGACCCTGACCAACGACGAGGCGTACAACCTGGTCATGAACGTCGCCGCCGGGGAAATCGACTCCGCCGACGCCATTGCGGCCGTCCTCCAGCACGCCACGCGACCCCGCCGGTGAGGCGGGAGGATGGGCAACTTCGGTCGTCGTGGCGGATGTGACGCTGGCTGGTACCGCGGAACTGGCAGCACAGGGTTGCTCTAGGCGTTTCCGCGGAAGCGGCTTGTGCGCTGCTTCACACGGCGTTTCGTCTCTTACGCAGGACGGACTGCTGATCATGTTGAGTGGGTGTCCGCTCGCACGGACGGCATTCGCCTGCTAGGTCAGCTCTGCTGTGATGTGGGCACGATCGGGGTGCCGAGTAGAGGGGCGAGCGCTTCACCAAGAACACCGTCATCACTGACGCCCCGCCACGTGACAATCCTTCCTCGCTCCCCCAGGGCGTTCTGGACAATCGTGAAGGCGCGAGGCATGGGTGGGGCGTTCACGACTCCGAGCGGCCTGGCTCCTGGAGGCAGTCGCGAGATCAGCGTCTGCAGGGTACTCTCGCCGAACTTTTGTGCAGCGTCCGGGCGCCACTTCGTTCGATAAAGAGCTAGGACACGTTAGCCATGGGCCATGAGCAACCGGATCGACTCGGATCTGGAAGGCGTGACCGCATTATGACAAACGATTCGCTTTTTGCCCTACTTATAGTGGCGCCCGTGACAACTGAGCAACTTCTCGCTGCAATACGTGGAAGCTCTCGAATGTCAGTACCTTCGCGACAACGTGATGGCGCGCTTTACTGATGCCATCAACATCACTACTTACTGGGGACGTGTCTTCGAAGTAGCCGTAATCGACGACAGTCGAGCCAATGAGACAACCACCGTCGAACACTCTGACTGGCTTATTCCTCGGACAGACCTACGTTCTAGTCGTGACCAGGAGAAAGGCTCGGGCTCGTCAGGGAGAGGCTGGCGGCGTTCCGGCGGGTGAGATTTGGTGGATCGCGGTCCAGATTTTCTCTGCGGTTAGCGGCATGTCCAGGTGGCGGACTCCGTAGGGGCGGAGCGCGTTCATGACCGCGTTGACCAAGGCCGGGGTGACGCCGATCGTGCCGCTTTCGCCCATGCCCTTGACGCCCAGCGGGTTCGCCGGGGACGGCGTGCACACCGAGTACGACTCGATTGGCGGCAGGGAGGCGGCGAACGGGACCGCGTAGTCCATCAGGGAGGCAGCCATCGGCTGGCCGCTGGCGTCATACGCCACCTCCTCGCAGAGGGCCTGGCCGAGGCCCTGGGCGATGCCGCCGTGCACCTGGCCCTCGACGAGCAGCGGGTTGATCACCACGCCGCAGTCGTCGACCGCGACCACGCGGAGCACCGTGACCCGGCCGGTGTCCGGGTCCACGGCCACCACGCACGCGTAGGAGCCGGACGCGTAGGTTTCCGGCGGCGCGCCTGAGCCCGCGGTCGCGGTGATCCCGCCGAGGCGGGCGGCCGCCTCGGTGACCGACATCGGGGCGTCGACCCGGCGGGCCGCCTCCAGCGCCGCCTCGCACGCGTAGTGGATCGCCGTGCCGCCCGCGACCGCGCTGCGCGAGCCGAACGTCCCGTAGCCGAAGGGGGCCGTGTCCGAGTCGCCGAACACCACCGTCACGTCCTCATACGGCACGCTCAGCAGGTCGGCCGCGAGCTGGGCGAACGCCGTTTCGTGGCCCTGGCCGTGGGCGCTGGTGCCGACCGCGACGGTCACCTTGCCGTCCGGCGCGATGGTCACCGTCGCCTGGTCGCCGACCGTGCCGTCGGGGCCCGGGATCCCCGGCGTGATACCGCCGGGTTCCACGAACGAGGCGATGCCGGTGCCGAGGAGCTGGCCGTCCGGGGGCGGCGTGGTCGTCGCGGCGAGCTTTTCCAGTAGCAGGTCCAGGCCTGCCTGGTAGTCGCCGCTGTCGTAGGTCAGGCCGGTGCAGGTGGTGTACGGGAAGTGCGTCGCCGGAATGAAGTTCCGGCGGCGCACTTCGGCCGGGTCGATGCCCGTTTCCAGGGCGACCAGGTCCACGAGACGCTCGCAGAAGTAGGCCCCCTCCGGGCGCCCCGCGCCGCGGTACGGGCCGATCGGGGTCGTGTTCGCGAACACGCCCGTCAGCTCCACGTCGAAGTGCTCGATCTGGTAGCCCTGCGGCAGCATCGGGCCGAGGCGGCCGAGGAGGGAGCCGGGGGCGTTCGGGGTGAAGTAGGCGCCGAAGCTCGCGTGCACGGTGCCGCGCATCGCGGTGATCCGGCCGTCGGCGTCCACCGCGACCTCCAGGTCGGCGACCTGGTCCCGGCCGTGCGTGGTGGCGAGGAACGACTCGCTGCGCTCCTCGATCCACTTCACCGGGCGGCCGAGGGCCCGGGCGGCGGCGATCACCGCCACCTGGTCGGGGTAGACCGGGCCCTTCGCGCCGAACGCGCCGCCCACGTCGCCCGCGGCCACGTGGATCTCGGCAGGCGCCATCCCGAGGATCTTCGCCAGCCAGTTCCGCGAGCCGTGCGGGCGCTGGGTCGGCAGCCGGACCTCCAGGCGGCCGTCCGCCGCCACGCTGGCGAGCACGCCGCGCGGCTCGAGCGGGACCGGCGCGATCCGCTGGCTGACCATCCGCTCGCCGACCCGGTAGGCGGCGGCCTCGAAGGCCGCCGCCGCGTCCCCGGTGGTCATCCGCCGCCGGACGGCGACGTTGCTGTCCGCGCCGTCGTGCAGCACCGGGGCGCCGTCGGCGATCGCGTCCAGCGGGCCGACGACGGCGGGCAGCTCGTCGTAGTCGGCCATGACCAGTTCCGCCGCGTCGGCGGCCCGCTCGCTGGTCTCCGCGACGACGAGCGCGACCGGCTGGCCGGCCCACAGGACCGCGCCGGACGCGAGGACCGGGAAATCGGGGCTCAGCGAGCCCGGCGGCAGGTTCTCCGCGCCGGGGAGCGGGCCGACGCCCAGGCCGGTGAGGTCCGCCGCGGTATAGACGGCGACGACGCCGGGCGCTTCGCGGGCCTCGGCGACGTCCAGGCTCAGGATCCTGGCGTGCGCCAGGGGACTGCGCACCACGAAGGCGTGCAGCGTCCCGGGCCGGGTCACGTCGTCGGTGTAGCTGCCGTGCCCGGTGAGCAGCGCCGGGTCCTCCCGGCGCACGATCGACTGCCCGACGAGTCGCTGCCGCTCTTGGCCGACCGTCACAGGGACTCCCTCGCTCGGGCTAGCGCGCGCGTGAGCGCGCGGCGGGTGAGGACTTCCGCCAGGTGCAGGCGGAATGGGCCGCTCGCGTGCTGGTCGGAGAGCGGGCGGACGCCGTCGGCCACGCTCGCGGCCGCCACGGTTAGCGAGTCGGGGGTGGCCGGGGCGGAGACAAGAGTCCGTTCTGAATGACGAGCACGGAAGGGGCGGCCCGCGACACCCGTGACGGCGACCTTAGCCGAGGTGATGACCTCGTTTTCTACCGTCAGCGCGGCGCAGACCCCGGCCAGCGGCAGGTGGCTGGCGGGCTGCTCGAACTTCTCGTAGGCCATGCCCGCCGCCGGGGCGGGCGGCAGGGTGATCGCGGTGACGATCTCGCCGGTGGCCAGGTCGGTAGCGAAGACACCCTGCAGGAAGTCGTCGAGGGGGGTGACACGGCTGCCGCTTCGCGCCGTGATGCGGACCTGGGCGTCGAGGGCGAGCAGCACCGCGGGCAGGTCGGCTGCCGGGTCGCCGTGCGCGACCGCGCCGCCGATCGTGCCGCGGGCGCGGACCTGAGGGTCGGCGAGCACGGCGAGCGCGTCGGTCATCGCGGGCAGCCGGCCGGCGACCAGCGGGTCGCGGGCGAGGGCGCGGTAGGTGGTGAGCGCCCCGATCGTGGTGCCGTCGCCGTTGCTGACGCCGGTGAGCTCCGTGAGGCCGGCGATGTCGATCAGCGTCTGCGGCGCGGCGAGCCGCAGCTTCATCATCGGCAGCAGCGACTGGCCGCCGGCCAGCAGCTTCGCCTCCTCGCCGTCGGCCTGCGCCGCGGCCAGCAGGTCGAGGGCCTCGTCGAGGGAGCGCGCGCTCGCGTAGCCGAAGTCAGCGGGGAACATCGCGGTCACGCCTCCCGGAGGCGGGCGGCGGCGTGGCGGGCGGCGGCGACTATGTTCTGATAGCCGGTGCAGCGGCAGATGTTGCCGTTCAGGCCGTGCCTGACCTCGGCCTCGGTGGGGTCCGGGTTGTCCGCCAGCAGCTGGCGGATCGCCATCACCATGCCTGGGGTGCAGTAGCCGCACTGCAGGCCGTGCTCCTCCTGGAAGGCCTGCTGGATGGGGTGCAGGCCGTCTTCGCCTGCCAGGCCCTCGATTGTGGTGATCTCATGGCCGCTGGCCTGGGCCGCCAGCACCGTGCAGGACTTCACCGCGACGCCGTCCATGGCGACCGTGCAGGCCCCGCACTGGGTGGTGTCGCAGCCGACGTGGGTGCCGGTGAGCCGGAGCCGGTCGCGGAGGAAGTGCACGAGCAGGGTGCGGGCCGGGACCTCAGCGGTACGGGGCGTGCCGTTGACCGTGACCTCGACCGTGACGTCCCGTGAACCAGCCATCCAGTCCAGTTCCCTCCGGTAGCGGGCGGCGTCCCGCTGTTGCTTCTCGCGCGGCGGGATCGTTTCGCAGCTTAGTCCTGGGCGGTGCGATGTCAGAAAACCGGTCGGGAAGCTGCATAATTACGATCATGCGACTCTCTGCACGTGCCGACTACGCGCTGCGCGCGGCAATCGAGCTCGCCGCCGCGCAAGACGGCCATGTCACCGCCGAGCAGCTCGCCCAGGCACAGCACATTCCCGGCAAGTTCCTCGAGACCATCCTGACCCACCTCCGGCGCAGCGGGCTAGTGCGCAGCCAGCGCGGCCCTGACGGAGGTTTCTGGCTCGCCCGGCCGGCGAACGAGATCGCGCTCGCGGACATCATCAGGGCGATCGACGGCCAGCTGCTCGGCGTGCGCGGCGAGCGGCCGGAGAACGTCACTTACCCGGGCGCGGCCGAGCCGCTGCAGCGAGTGTGGATCGCGCTGCGCGCCAACGAGCGCGCGGTCCTGGAAACCGTCACCCTGCAGGACATCGTGTCGGGGAAGCTGCCGGAAGCCATTCAGCTGCTGACCGACAGCCCGCAGGCCTGGATCTGACGATCCTGTCGGGTTCCGGTTAGACCGGCACCATGTCGGTGACGTCGCCGACCGCCTTGCGGATGTCGCCGTCCACCGACCCGGCCGCCTCCGGCACCTCCACGGGCACCCGCAGGCCGGGCTCGCGCGGAGCGCCGAGGGCGGGCTCGTTCTGCAGCTCGGCCAGGGCGAAGTTGTCGGAGACCTCGCGGAAGACCTGTGACAGCGGCGTGTCAAGAGCGGCGCAGATGGCGGCGAGCAGCTCAGAGGAAGCTTCCTTGCGGCCGCGCTCAACCTCGGAAAGATAGCCGAGCGACACCCGGGCGGACGCGGACACCTCGCGGAGAGTGCGGCCCTGCCTAATGCGCAGGCGACGCAGCACGTCGCCTAGCAATTGACGAAGCAGTACCATCGCACACTCCCTTCCTGAGGCCAGTCACCCACCGAGTTCCCTCCCGAAGTACCCGGACACGACCGCCGCTACCTCCACGGTACCTTTCCAAGCGGCCAGCCGGGAGACCACTCCCCCGCGAGTTCACTCCTGACGTAACGCTGTAATCACTCTTACTCTTCCCGAAGCCTCCCTAGCAGCAAACCAAGGACTCGCTCCACTGTCAGTCTACGTACCTCGTCCCGGTTTCCGGTCAACGCCATCGTCCGGACTACCGTGTCCTCGGCGAGGCTCACCGCGATGTGCACGGTGCCCGGCGGGAAACCGTCGGCGGAGTCGGGTCCCGCGACGCCGGTGGTGGCCACGCCGACCGTCGCTCCCAGGCGCTTCCTGACGCCTTCGGCCATCGCCACCGCGACCGGGGCGTACACCGGGCCGTGATCGTCGAGCATGTCACTGTCGACGCCGAGCAGCTCCGCTTTGAGCTCGGTCGCGTACGCCACTACCCCGCCCCGGAACGCGCTCGACGAGCCCGGCACGTCGGTCAGCGCGGCGGCGACCAGGCCGCCGGTGAGCGACTCGGCCGTGGCGAGGGTGCCGCCGCTTGCTGTCAGGAGGCTGAGGATCTCGGTAGCCAGCTCCCGTGCGTCAGCGCCGGCTACCCCGTCAGCCATCTGCTCCTCCGCCGTTCGCGCTCTGCGTGCCGTTGGTGCCCGACTCCGGTGCGGCCGGACCGCGGTACAGGCGCACCGCTCGCACCACGTAGTCCGCGCCTGTCACCAGCGTTACCACGACGGCAACCGCCATGACAACCTCCCGCACCACGGCGGGCGGGCTCAGCGAGGCGGGCAGCACGTACAGGCAGATCGCGGCGACCTGCAGCAGCGTCTTGAGCTTGCCGCCCTGGCTCGCGGCGATCACGCCGCGCCTGATCACCACGAACCGCAGCACGGTCACGCCGACCTCGCGGAACAGGATCAGCGCCGTGACCCAGCCGGGCAGCTCGCCCAGCACCGACAGGGTGATCAGCGCCGCGCCGGTGAGCGCCTTGTCCGCGATCGGGTCGGCGATCTTGCCGAAGTCGGTGACCAGTCCCCGGCTGCGCGCCAGCCGCCCGTCGAGCAGGTCCGTCAGCGACGCCACCACGAACACCGCGAGCGCCGCGAGCCGCCACCCGGTGCCGCCCGCGACCAGGCACAGGACGAACACCGGCACGAGGAGGAGGCGCACCACCGTCAGGATGTTGGCGATGTTCCACAAGCCGGGCGGAGGGGGGCTGCTGGGGGGGCTGGTTTCCCCAGGTGAGCGGCTGCCCTGGCCCGGCTGGGGGGGCCTGGGGGGACCGGTCCCCCCAGGTGGGGGACTGCCCTGACCGGGTGCGTCGGCGGGCGTGGCGCTCACGGCCGTGTCAGGCGCTCGCGATGAGGTCGGCTCCCGCGGACTCGGTTACGCGGGCGATCACCAGATCGCCAGGCGCTAGCGGGCGGTCCGCGATCAGGGTGGTCGACCCGTCCACGTCCGGCGCCTGGTGCGCGGCGCGGCCTTCGTACCTGCCGTCGCCGAGCGCCTCCTCGACCAGCACCTCGACCGTCTCGCCGACCCGGTCCGCGGCGCGCTGCGCCATGACCTCCTCCGCGAGGCCGGCGAACTCGCCGACCCGGCGGGCGACCTCGCCGGAGTCCAGCTTGTCCGCGGCGGGGAACGTCGCGGCCTCGGTGCCGTCCTCGTCGGAGTAGCCGAAGATGCCGATCGCGTCCAGCCGCGCCTCGCTCAGGAACAGCTCGAGCTCGCGCAGGTCGGCCGCCGTCTCGCCGGGGAAGCCGACGATGAAGTTCGACCTGACGCCCGCGTCGGGGCACGCGTCCCTGACCCGCTCGATCAGGTCGGTGAACCGCGCCCGGTCGCCGAACCTGCGCATCTTCCGCAGCACCGCGCCGCTGGCGTGCTGGAACGACAGGTCGAAGTACGGCGCCACGCCAGGCGTTGACGTCATCACGTCGATCAGGCCGGGCCGGACCTCGGCGGGCTGCAGGTAGCTGACCCGCACCCGGGCGATGCCGTCGACCTTGGCCAGCTCGGGCAGCACCGTCTCGAGCAGCCGCAGGTCGCCCAGGTCCTTCCCGTAGGACGTCGAGTTCTCGCTGACCAGCAGCAGCTCGCGGACTCCGTCGGCGGCCAGCCAGCCGGCCTCGGCCAGCAGCTCGGGCGGGCGGCGGGAGACGAACGCGCCGCGGAAGGACGGGATCGCGCAGAACGAGCACCTGCGGTCGCAGCCGGAGGCGATCTTCAGCGGCGCGGTGACTCCGCCGGTAAGGCGCCGCCTGACGGGCTGCGGGCCCGACGCCGGGGCGACCCCCGGCGGGAGGTCGGTGAGGTCGGCCTTGTTGGCCGCCTGCTGGGCCGCCTGCCGGGTCGCCTGCTGGGTCGCCTGCCGCTCGGCGGGGCTCACCGGGAGCAGCCTGCGCCGGTCCCTTGCGACGTGCGCTGGACGCTTGTGGCCGGCCAGCACGTCGTCGAGCCGCGCGGCGATGTCCGGGTAATCGTCGAAGCTGAGCACCTGGGCCTCGGGCAGCTCGCTGGCGAGCTCCGTACCGTACCGCTCGGCGAGGCAGCCGACCGCGGCGACCTTGGCGCCCGAGTCCGCGGCGGAGAGCAGCTCGTCGATGGACTCCTGCTTGGCCGCCTGGATGAAGCCGCAGGTGTTCACCAGGACGACGTCCGCGTCCTGCCCCTCGCCCCGCAGCGTCCAGCCGCCCGCCGCGAGCCGCGCGGCGAGCTCCTCCGAGTCGACCTCGTTGCGCGCGCAGCCGAGGGTGACCAGGCTGACTGTACGGGAACTAGACACAACGAGAGGGTACGTGATCGGGCGTCACGCTTAGGTCATGGGCCGGCTGATCAGCCGACCGTGACGGGGTTGTGCTGCGACGGGTTGATGGTCAGGTGCCCCACGGTCTGCAAGTTCGCCAGCTCGACCTTGCCGTTCACGGTCAGCGAGATCCCCGGCGGGTTGCCGACGGTCATGCTCACCGGGTGCCGTTCCCGCCAGGTCATGGTTTGCCCGGCCGGGATGATGCCCTGGTACAGCTGCTGACCGGAGGCATTCGTCAGCGCGACCCAGCAATCTTGCGACGCGGTCAGCTTGATGACCGCCACCGGCGGCCCGGAATTCGTCACGGCCGGCTTGACGGTGGGCGTGGCGGCGGGGGTGGGTTTCGCTGTTGGCCGGAGCGTGGACGATGAGGCCGCCTGCGGGTGCGAGTCGTGCGTCGAGACCAGGCGGTAGGCCGCGAAGCCGATCACCGCGAGCAGCGCCACCGCCAGGATCTTGCCGAGGCCGAACGGCCGCGGCTCGTGGATCTTGATCGGCGTGGCCGGCTCGAAGATCTCGGCCGCGCGCATGCTGCCCGGCGGGCCGTGCTCCTCGTCGTACTCCCTGATCAGCGGCACTGAATCGACGCCGACCACGGACGCGATCGAGCGAATGTGTCCCCGTGCGTAGAAATCCCCGCCGCAGGCCGAGAAGTCGCCCTGCTCGATTCCCCTGATGATCGTTTCCCTGATCCGGGTCTGCTGGCTCACCTGCGTAATCGTGAGACCCCGCTGACGTCGCGCCTCCGCCAGGGTGTCACCAATGCTCACACCGCGCCTCCAGGTATCTCGACGTGAAACCCTAGTACCTAGCGCACGTTATC
>Ga0335075_10007011_pt1 | contig 17389 bp, 11 predicted proteins | sample Lox_Sample_24_FD_206723 | JGI IMG/M metagenome (GOLD analysis project Ga0335075, IMG submission 206723) | Soil microbial communities from Loxahatchee National Wildlife Refuge, Florida, United States - Lox_Sample_2.4 | ecosystem: Environmental > Terrestrial > Soil > Wetlands | place: USA...
TTTGGGGGGCGAGGGGGGCGCCGCGGCGCCCGGGACGGGGGTGCGGCGATAGAATCCGAACGGCGCACCCGCCGGGCCCATCGCATAGCCGCCACGCAGCAAGACGGCCGACGCGCCCGAGCCGGGCGCGAGCGTCTGCGCAAACGTGCGGCCGTCGCTCGAACGGATGATGAACTGCACGTGCGTGCCCGGCGTGCAGCGATCGGCGAGAAACGTCTGATCGCACGCGATCGTAAACGACTCGTAGGGTGGGATCGAGCGTGCGTTCCACACCGCTTGCGCGCGCGTGAATATCGCTTGCGGAGTGGGTGCGTTTGCGGCAACGGCGTGGTACAGTGGAACGGTCATGAAGCTGCCCTTTTATCATGTCGACGTTTTCACGTCGCAGCGTTTCGGCGGCAACCCGCTCGCCGTCTTCCTGGACGCCGACGATCTCGACGGCGAGACGATGCAGAAGATTGCGCGAGAGATGAACCTCTCCGAGTCCACGTTCGTCATGAAGCCGGCCGACGATCGCGCCACGCAACGCGTGCGCATCTTCACGCCCGGCCACGAATTGCCGTTTGCGGGGCATCCGACCATCGGCACGTCGTTCGTCCTGCAGCGCACCGGCCGAGGCGGCGACGAGCTTGCGCTCGAGATGGAGGCGGGCATCATTCCGGTGCGCAGGGAGGGCGACGTCCTCTGGATGACGCCGCCGGCGCCCGAAGCGCTCAGTCCGGCCGTCGATCGTGCGGCGGTTGCGCAGGCACTCGGCCTGCCGGTGGCGAGCGTGGTCATGCCGCCGCAGGTTTTCGGTGGCCGCGGCCCCGCGTTCTTGTGCGTGCTGCTCGACACCGAACAGAACGTCGACTGGGTTATGCTCGACCGTCGAGATCTGGTTGCCGCGACCGGCGAAAGCGTCGGCGAGGGCGACGTGCTCATCTTCAGTTATCAAGGCGGAAAGGCATACTCGCGAATGTACGCCGCGCTGGCGCACAACGTCGGTGAGGATCCGGCGACCGGTTCGTCGGTCGGGCCGCTGTGCGCGGCGCTGGCATGGTGGCGTTTGCTCGATCAGAGCCGTACCGAACTGACCGTGGACCAAGGCGTCGCGATGGGCCGTCCGAGCCGTTTGCTCGCCCGTTTCGTCGTTGAGGGAACGTACGTGCAGCAGCTCACCGTTGGCGGCAGCTGCGTCTATCTGTATGAAAGTACGCTAGAGATCTAGGTTTGCTAGTCGTACTCGGAGAGAAGCGCGAGGTCGAAGCTGTTCCACGGACCGAGCATGGTCACGGTGTTTTCAGCTTCTTTGCGCGACGCACGCGCGATGTAGGCGACGGCTTTGATGCCGAGCGTCGCCGCAGCACGCAATGCGCGCGCGTCTTCTTCACGGCGCACCTCGCCGGCAAAAAGATACGGCGTCTTCATACGAATCGCCGTCTCGACGAGATCGATGACTTTTCCGGGCTCGGGGCCGATCATCTTTTCACCGTTACGCGCGAGTCGCGCCGCGGCGGTCGAGCAGATCCACTCGCCTTCGTCCGAAGAAGCGACGTGCAAAAGCGTGATCGTTCGTTTGAGATTTTCGTTGCGCAGTCGCTCCATCAACGGCACGAGGTTGGGCACGTTGATGCTCGTGGTCGCAAAGATGTCCCGGTTTGGATCGCCCATGTGCCCCATCTTACACGATTGGTGCCGCAGTTCCCAGCGGCATGCTGGCCTTGATCGTCGCCGCGAGCCGCTCGATCGCCGGACGGCGTGGCACGAAGGCGCGATGAACGATGCGAATCGCGCGGGCGGAGTTCGCGCCGATCAACGGACGAAATGCGATCCGCGGAAAGCGCCCTTCGAAATGGGCGCGGGCTAACTCGGGCACGATCGTCATCCCCAGCCCCGCCTCGACGAGGTTGAGCACGGTCTCTAAACTCGTCGCCGAGAGATCGCTGCGCATGCCGCGGCCGCGCGCTTGCCCGCAGAGCGCTCGTGCCTGATCCGAGAGGCAGTGGCCGTCGGCGAGTAGGATCAGCTCTGCCGGATCGAGGTTCTCGACCAAAATCTCCGGCTGCGGCGCGCGCGGATCGTCGCGGGGCAGCGCAAGGCTAAACGGCTCTTCGAAAAGCGGGATCTCGGAAAGGTTGCCGTCGCGATGGTCGGTCGCCAGCAGCGCGGCATCGAGGCGACCCGCTTCGATCGACTCGAGCAAGCGATGCGTCATATCTTCGACGACGACCAGCGGCGCGTTGGGTAGTTGCGCTTGCAGCGGCCCGAGCACGCCGGGTAAGAGATACGGGGCGAGCGTGGGGATGACGCCGAGCCGGATCGCTCCGACCATCGGATCGGCGCGCGTCTGGGCGAGTTCCTCGATACGGGCGACGGCGCCGACCGCGGCCCTGGCCTGTTCGAGGATCGCTTCGCCGGCGGCGGTCACCCGAATCGTGCGGCCGTCCCGCTCGAAGAGCTCGACGCCCAGCTCGGTTTCCTGGGCGCTGAGCGTCGGTTGAGCGACGCCGCACTCCTCGGCTGCTCGGCTGAAGCTTCGGCGCCGCTCCAAGGCAAGCGCGTACTGAAGATCCTTGAAATTCATAGAGGTACCAAATGGAAAGTATTCGTTCCATTGGCTTGGGCTTTCGACCTCGTCCCGGTACGATGGGGTTCTACACCGAGATCATGCCCTGATAAAGGAGATCGTATCTTGTCGGAAAGCACGTGTCCGATGCACAAGACGCCGGGCGCCGGCCCGAGCAACCGCGACTGGTGGCCCGAGGCGCTTCGCCTTTCGGTCCTGCGCCAAAACTCTCCGAAATCCGACCCGATGGGTGAGGATTTCAATTACGCCGTGGAGTTTCAGAAGCTCGATCTCGCGGCGGTGAAAAACGATCTGCGCGCGGTTCTGACCGACTCGCAGGATTGGTGGCCGGCCGATTTCGGAAATTACGGCCCGCTCTTCATCCGCATGGCCTGGCATAGTGCAGGCACGTACCGGATCGCGGACGGACGCGGCGGCGCCGGCGGCGGACAGCAACGCTTCGCGCCACTCAACAGCTGGCCCGACAACGTCAATCTCGATAAGGCGCGGCGTTTGCTCTGGCCGGTCAAACAGAAATACGGCAAACAGATTTCGTGGGCAGATCTCCTGATTCTCGCCGGCAACGTTGCGCTCGAAGCGATGGGCTTCAAGACGTTCGGCTTTGCCGGCGGCCGGCCCGACGTGTGGGAACCGGACGAATCGGTCTACTGGGGTCCGGAAAGCACGTGGCTCGCGGACGAACGCTATGCGGGCGAACGGATCCTCGAAAATCCGCTTGCCGCGGTGCAGATGGGACTGATCTACGTCAACCCCGAGGGACCCAACGGTAATCCCGACCCGCTGAAAGCGGCGGTCGACATTCGCGAGACGTTCCGCCGGATGGCGATGAACGACGAAGAAACGGTGGCGCTCATCGCCGGCGGCCACACCTTCGGGAAAACGCACGGCGCGGGCGACCCCTCGAACGTCGGGCCCGATCCCGAAGGGGCCGACATCACGTTGCAAGGTTTGGGGTGGAAGAACGCGTTCGGCACCGGTTTCGGCCCGCATACCATCGGCGGCGGTCCGGAAGTCACGTGGACGACCACGCCGACGAAATGGAGCAACGGCTTCTTCGAGTCGTTGTTCAAGAACGAGTGGGAGCTGACCAAGAGTCCGGCGGGTGCGAAACAATGGGTCGCCAAGAACGGCGCCGCGCCGGTGCCCGACGCGCACGACCCCACCAAACATCACAAACCGACGATGCTGACGACGGATCTCGCGCTGCGCTTCGATCCGATCTATGAGAAGATCTCGCGGCGCTTCTACGAGCACCCGGATCAGCTTGCCGACGCGTTCGCGCGGGCGTGGTTCAAGTTGACGCATCGCGACATGGGCCCACGAGCGCGTTATCTCGGGCCCGAAGTGCCGTCCGAGGAACTGATCTGGCAAGATCCCGTTCCCGCGGTCGATCATCCGCTGGTGGACGCGAGCGACGTCGCCGCACTGAAGAAGCAAATCCTCGACTCGGGGCTCTCGGTATCGGAACTCGTGTCGACGGCGTGGGCATCGGCCTCGACCTTCCGCGGAAGCGATAAGCGCGGGGGCGCGAACGGTGCGCGCATCCGCCTTGCGCCGCAGAAGGACTGGGAAGTCAATCGACCCGCGCAACTTTCCGGTGTGCTCAAGAAGCTCGAGGGCATCGCGCAATCGTTCAACAAGGCGCAATCGGGCGGCAAGAAGATCTCGCTTGCCGATGTGATCGTGCTTGCGGGATGCACCGGTGTGGAGAAAGCGGCGAAGAACGCCGGGTTTGATATCACGGTGCCGTTTTCACCGGGTCGCACGGACGCATCGCAACAGCAAACCGACGTCGAATCGTTCGCCGCGCTCGAACCGATGGCGGACGGATTCCGCAATTACGTCAACGGCAAGTTCGACGCCGACATTCCCGCCGAAATGATGCTCGTCGACAGAGCGCAGCTCTTGACGCTCACCGCGCCGGAGATGACCGTGCTGATCGGCGGAATGCGCGTGCTCGAGACGAACGCCGACGGTTCCAAACACGGCGTCTTCACGAAACGTCCGGGGGCGCTGACCAACGACTTCTTCGTGAACTTGCTCGACATGGCCGGCGAATGGACGGTATCCGAAAAGGGCGGCGGCGTCTACGAGCGCCACAACCGCAAGACCGGTGCGCTAGAATTCACGGCCACGCGCGCCGACCTGATCTTCGGGGCGAACTCGGAACTGCGAGCGCTCGCCGAAGTCTACGGAAGCTCGGATGCCGGGCGCAAGTTCGTCGACGACTTCGCGGCCGCGTGGACGAAGGTGATGAACCTCGACCGGTACGATCTTCGCATGCCGAAAGCGCCGCAGCGCGTGCCGGTCGCGGCAAAGTAGCGAAGACAACACGGCTGCAGAGCTCGGCAGAAACGCTGCCGAGCTCTTTCTTTTGCGCCGGTCCCGCCTTCCTTAGATTGCGGTGACGATCCGGCGGTCGTGTTCGCGCCGTTCCGAGTTGCGGCGGTCCGGATGAACTGCGATGGCAATGGCTCGACGATCACCCTGCCGCCGCTCGGTGCGGCGTTTATCGTGATTGGGCGTGTGCGGCATGCGGCGGGTATTTGACGCCTAGCGCCGGGTTACTTCACCCGAAATCGGGGATCTTTGCGCTAGCGCCAGCCCCAGCCGCCCCAACCCCAGCCAAAGCGCAAGCCGACTCCGTAGTACGGACCGTAGTAGGGGTAGTACGGATAGGGGTAAGCATAACCGTAGTAATGATAGGGCGTGTCGATTTCGTCGGCGAGGAACGTCGAGCCGCTCGGGCGCCCGGTGATCGTCACCGACATGCCCGGCTGGAGGCGAATGCCCGTGGGATTGATGATGGTACCCTGATGGAGCGTGACGTTGTCGACGTAGCCGCGCTTGTCACGGACGTACATCGTGTATCGGCCGGTGAAGCTCGATATGGTTCCCTTGATCGTCTCGACCTTGCTCACGGCGTAGCTCGGCATCGGCTGAGCAAGCGCGACAATCGGAAGGCTGACGAAACTGATGGAAGCGGCCACTGCGGGGAGGAGACGCAGGGCCTTTTTGACCCAGCAAATCATGATGGCACCATCATACCCGGCGTAGCTGAGAAAAGTGTCAATTGAGCGGCCCCTCTCAGGAATCGTTCTGCCTGGTGGCGTAGCCTTTGCGGCGATGCACATACGCCAAGCCAAGACGGTACTCTTGTTCGGTTGCGTCGCGCTGTTCGCGTTGGTTATCGCCGGCTGCGGCGGAGCGCGCACGCGGCACCACCGAGGCGGGCCGGCCGGTCCGCAGAGCATTCCGACGATTGCTGCCTCGCCGGCGACGGTGCAACCCAAGGTCTCGATCGCCGGCATCATCGCGCCGTATCAAAACGTCTCGATCTCGAGCTCGCTCAGCGAGCCCACCGACCGTGTCAACGTCATCCAGGGCGACCGCGTCTACAAGGGCGAGGTGCTTGCCGTTCTCGACACCGCCGACCTCGTCGCGAACTACAATGCCGATTTGCGCAATGCCGAGTCGGCCGACGCCAAGGCGGTGCAAACCAAGTATCAAGCGCAGCTCAACCTTGGACAGGGGAACTACCAAGTCAGTTCCGCGCTTGCGGCGATGCGCAATGCGAAGCTGGTCTACCAGCAGAACGAGCAGCTCTACAAGAGCGGCTACGTCTCGCAGTCGTCACTCGAGGCGGCGCGCGCGACCTACGTTCAGGATCAGCAGACCTATAACACGGCCGTGCTGAACGCGCAGGTCAACGGAAACACGGCGCAGGGCTTGCAGGCGGCGACGGTCGCATCAGCGATCGCCGATGCGCAGTCGGCGCACGCGCAGGCCGATCAAATCGAAGCGCAGATCGTGCGTGCGACGATCGTTTCGCCGGTAGACGGTATCGTGGTCAATCGCAATCTCAATCCCGGCGAGTATCCCGGTTCACGCACGATCTTCACGATTCAGCAACTCAATCCGGTTTACGCCGAGCTCAATGCCTCCTCGCAAAACGTCTTTTCGATCCCGCGCGGCGCGCCGGTTTCGCTCAGCGTCTCAGGCGTGGCGAATGCGACGTATACGGGTCACGTGAGCGCCGTGCTCGGGCAGGTGTCGCCCGGGTCGACGAATTTTACCGTTGAGTGCATCGCCGACAATCCGGGTGACCGGTTGCAATCCGGCATGGCGGTAACGGGCACGATCTCGCTGCCGAGCGTCAGCGGCGTGGGCATTCCTACCGCCGCGTTCCTCGACGACTCGCACACGAGCATCATGATCGTCGATCAGAACGGCCAAGCAAAAGAGCAGAAGGTGACGGAGATCGGCAGCAACGGAACCACGTCGATCGTGACCGGCATCGCGAACGGCACGAAGCTGGTCGCCAACGGTCAGCTCGGGATCACGTCGGGCGAACAAGTCGCGAGCGTGGACGCCTCTCCGTCGCCGGGCGCCTCCGCGTCGCCGGGCCATCACTGGCACACACCGTAACGTAAATGTGGCTCACGCGGCTGTGCGTCAATCGGCCGACGATCGTCTTCGTGATGCTCGCGCTCATCGTGGTATGCGGCGGCTACGGCATTCTGACGATCACGCAGCAACAGTTTCCGAATATCGACTTCCCGGTGGTCGGCATTCGCGCAAGCTATCCCGGCGGATCGACGTCCCAGATTCGCGACGCAATCGTGCGGCCGATCGAAGACGCGATTGCCGGCGCTCCAAATCTCTTGTACATCAATACGACCGTCCAGCAAGGTCAGGCTGCGATCACGGCCACTTTCGACATCACGTCGAACCAGACGACCGATCTCGTGCAAGTGCAGAATCGCCTCTTGATCGCGCAGGCGCAACTGCCCTCCGATATGCCCGCGCCCACCGTCGGCACGTTCGATCCCGCACAGGCGACGGTGTTGACGCTGGGCGTGAGCTCGACGGCGCTTAGCTCGGGACAGCTCTCCGCGATCGTCAGCAATAATATCGTGCCGGAGATCGAGCAGATCGACGGCGTCTCGAACGTGAACGCCAACGGTGCCGTCACGCCGGCGTATGAAGTGCTGGTCAATCCGAATCTGCTCGCGGCCAAAGGGTTCACGCTGAGCGACGTCGTCAGTTCGATTGAAAGCAACAACAACCGTGAACCCGGCGGCATCGCGTATCTGCCGGGTCACGAGACGTCGATCGACGTGCGCGGCGACCTCACGACGCCGCAGTCGATCGAGAATCTGCTCATCTCCGCGGCATCCTCGTACACGACGACGTTTGGAAACGCGACCTACAGCGAACCGGTTGCCGCCGGCGTTCCCGGAGCGCCGTCGGCGACGGCCGGCCTCACGACTTCGAGTGCCGCGAGCGCCGCGTCGAGCAGCGCGTCGTCGTCCTCATCGTTGGGCGCTTCGCCGGCGCCGGCGAGCTCCGCCGCATCCGCGCTCACCCTCGCGAGCCCCTCCCCGATTTCAACGCCGACGCCGAACGCGACACAGTCGGCGCAACCGGCGCCGTCGGCACCGCCGGCCCTCTTCTCGCTGACGACGGCGCCGCAGTACGCGACGACGAGCGCAGGTGCGCCGTCGGCGGCGGCGGCCGGTGCAAGCGGCTATGGCGGGCCATCGCTCTCGAACGTCAATCCGTGGACGTACGCGCCGGAGCAGATACGTGTCGCGGACATCGCAAACGTCGATGACAGCTTCGAACCGCAGCGCGTGTATAGCTACGTCGGAACCGTGCCCACGATCTCACTCGGCGTGCAGAAGTCGACCGGCGCGAGCGAGGTCGTTGCCGCCGACAACGTGATGCGTGCGCTTCCGGGCATCGAAAAAGAGTATCCGCAGATTCAGTTTCAGGTTCTCAACAATCAAGCAGCCTACACGGAAGATCAGATCTTCGGTGTCGTGCGCACGCTCTCGGAAGCGATCATCATTACCGCGATAGTGATGCTGTTCTTTCTGCGCTCGTGGCGTAACGCCATCGTCGTGCTGATCGCGATCCCGTCGTCGCTCGGCGTCACGATCGCGCTGATGCGCGTGTTCAACTTTTCGATCGACACGATCTCGCTGCTCGCGATGACGCTGATCATCGGTATCTTGGTCGATGATTCCATCGTGATATTAGAGAACGTCGAACGCCACCACGCGGGCGGTGAACTGCCCAGGGAGGCGGCGATCAAGGGCCGCACGCAGATCGGCCCGGCTGCGATCGTGATCACGCTGGTCGACGTCGTGGTCTTTTTGCCGATCGCATTTCTCCCCGGCACCGTCGGGAAGTTTCTGTCGGAGTTCGCGCTGGTCGTCGTGACGGCGACGCTGACGTCGCTCTTCATCTCGTTCACCGTGACGCCGTCGCTCGCGGGCAATTGGTCGCTGCTTTCGAAGTGGAAGCCGCCGAAATTGATCGATCGGTTCAGCGATCTCTTCGAACGTACGCGGTTGTGGTATGCGCAGACCGCGTTGCCGTGGGCACTGAAGCGGCCGCGCCTCGTCGTCGTCGGCTCGTTCGGCGCGGTCTTTGCGGCCATCTTGCTGGTTGCGCTGGGGATCATCGGCTTCGAGTTCATGCCGCCCGTCGACCGCGGCGAGGTCTTCGTGCAAGTCACGTATCCCACCGGAACGCCGCTGGCGCTGGTCAACGAAAAGATCGGCGAACTCACCAAAGCGCTGGCCAAGGTCAAGGACGTGCAATCGCAGACGGCCATCGCGGGCGCGACGCAGAGCGGCTTCGGCGGGACGGTGAATCAGGGCAGCGTCGGCCAAGTGCACATCTTTCTGGAAGACAATCATTCGGGTACGACGGCGGAGTGGGCGCAACGCTTCGGCGCAATGGCGCGCAGGATCGCGACGGGCGCGAACGTCGTCTCGGTTGCTGCAACGGGGTTCGGAGGCGGCAGCTCGCAGCAGATCGACTACCTCGTCACATCGACAGACGATCAGCCCGAGAAGTACGCACCGAAGGTGCTCGCCGCGATGCAACAGACGCAGGGAGCGATCGACGTGAACAGCTCGGCGTTGCAGTTATCGCCGCAGCTCGACATCGACTTCGATCGAGACCGGGCCCGCGCGTTCAACATCAATATCGGAACCGCCGCGGCGGCGATCCGCGCGGCCTTCGGGGGAACGCTCGCGGCGCAAATTCAGACCTCGCACGGCGTCAAATACGTTCAAGTGCTCTATCCGCGGAGTTTCCAGACGACGATCGCAAATCTGCTTGCGCTGCCGCTGCGTACGAGCAGCGGCGATATCGTGCACCTCGTCGACATCGCCCAATTAGTCGAAGATCCCACCCAGGCACTGATGACGCGTACCAGTCGTGAGACCGTCGTGCACATCCAGGCGAATCTGGCACCGGGCGTTCCGCTTTCGATCGTTCAGAACCGGTTCATGAAGAATCTTGCTGCGCAGCATCTGCCGGACACCGTTTCGGTGAGGCCGAACGTGGGCGGCAACCAGCAGAATCTTTCCGATACCGTCATCGGGATGGGATCGGGCCTGCTGCTCTCGTTCCTTCTCGTCTACCTGTTGATGGTCGCGCTCTACAATAGCTACCGGTTGCCGTTCATCATCATGTTCGCGGTGCCGGTCGCGACCGTCGGCGCGTTGACGGCCTTGGCGCTCACGCGGGAGGCGCTCAATCTCTACTCGTTGATCGGAACCGTGCTGCTCGTCGGCTTGGCGTCGAAGAATGGAATCCTCTTGGTGGACTTTGGGAATCACATGGTCGAAAACGGAATGAGTCGCGTCGACGCGATCATCGAGAGCGCGAGGGAGCGTTTCCGTCCGATCGTCATGACGACGTGCGCGATGATCTCGGGCATGACGCCGATCGCGCTGGCGCTCGATCCCGGCGGCGCGCAACGCCAAGCGCTGGGCGTGGTCGTCATCGGCGGCCTCATCAGTTCGCTCGTCTTGACGCTGGTGCTCGTTCCGGTCATCTTTATGTGGCTGGGGCCGACGCCCCATGCCGCAGAGGTGGAGGCATCGTGAAGTTTACGCGGGTCTTCGTCGAACGCCCGACGCTCGTCACGGTCTTTCTGTGCCTCGTGCTGATTGCCGGAACGCTTTCCGGCTTTCGCCTGGTCAAGCAGCAGCTTCCAAACTACGACATTCCGTCGATTCAGGTATTGTTGACGTACTCGGGTGCATCGACGACCGAGATGCAAGACGCCATCGTGCGGCCGCTCGAGGACGAAATCGCCGGCGCGCCGGACCTGAGTTACGTCGAGACGTCGATCGAGCCGGGCCAGGCCTCGATCGTCGCCGTCTTCACGCTCAACTCCGACGAAAACACCGATCTCGTCCAGGTCCAGGGTCGCGTCCAAAACTCGCTGCACCAGCTGCCCAGCGATCTGCCCACGCCGCAGATCTCGATCTACAACCCCTCCGAAGCGGTCGTCGTGTCGCTGGCGGCGTCGTCGACGTCGTACTCGCTCGGGCAGCTCTCGGCGATCGTGACCAACGACGTGGTCCCGGCGATCGAGCAAGTTCAAGGCGTTTCGTACGTCCAGGAAAACGGCGACGTCACCGCTTCGATCCAGGTCAACGTCAGTCCGCAGAAGCTGTCGTCGTCGGGCTTCACGCTCACCGACGTGATCAACGCGATCGCCAACAATAACGTGCGCGCGCCGGGCGGCATCGTCTACGAGTCGAATCGCGAGACGAATCTCGACGTCCGGGGCGACATCCAAGACGTCCCGACGGTGGCGAACCTTTTGCTCGGCAACTCGACGACGGCCGCGACCAGCACGTCGGCATCGTCGAGCGTCTATCCGTGGACGGCGACCTCGCGGCTCTGGCGTATCAGCGACGTAGCAAACGTGCAAGACGCGTACGAAACGCAGCGCGTTTTCGCGTATAGCAACGGCGCGCCCACGATCGAGCTCGACGTGCAGAAGGCCGCCGGCTCGAGCGAAGTGACGGCTTCGAACGCAGTACTGGCGCAACTTCCGCGGTTGGAGCAGCAATATCCGCAGGTGAAGTTCACCGTGCTCAACGTCCAATCGACGTATACCGAAGATCTGCTCTCAGGTGTGACGCGCACGCTGATCGAGGGGATCTTGATCACGGCGCTCGTGATGTTGTTCTTCTTGCGCTCGTGGCGCAAAGCGATCGTCGTGATGATCGCGGTTCCGGCCTCGTTCCTCGTGACGCTGGCGGCCATGCAGGTCATGGGCTTCACCCTGGACACCGTCTCGCTGCTCGGCATGACGTTGATGATCGGTATCCTCGTCGACGACTCGATCGTCGTCCTCGAAAATATCTCGCGGCATCAAGAGGAGGGAGAGAAGCCCAAGGACGCGGCGATCAACGGTATCTCCGAGATCGGCGTCGCGACGATCGTGATCACACTCGTGATCGTCGTCGTGTTTCTTCCGCTCTCGTTCTTGCCGGGCACCGTCGGCTTGTTCTTGCGCGAGTTCGGCCTCGTGGTGACCGTTGCGACGCTGACGTCGCTCTTCGTTTCGTTCGCCGTGACGCCCGCGCTCTCCGGACGATGGGCGCTCTTCTCGCGCTGGCGGCCCTGGCGCGTCATCGATCGTTTTACCGAGTGGTTCGACGGTGTGCGAACGTGGTACGCGCAGACGGCGTTGAGCTGGGGGCTCGAGCATCGCGCGCTCGTCGTGTGGGTTTCGTTCGGAAGCTTGGTCGCCGCGTTGTTGTTGATACCGCTGGGCGTCGTCGGCTTCGAATACATGCCGCCGGTCGATCGCGGCGAGCTCTTCGTGAATATCAGCTATCCGACGGGCACGCCGCTCACCACGACGACGGCCGCGGTGCGTAAGGCCGAGCAGATCGTGCTCAAAGTCCCGGATCTGCTCTCCGAGACCTCGATTGCCGGCGCGTACGAAGGCGCGCTCAGCGGCTACATCAACAACGGCGCGATCGGACAGATCCACATCTTCTTGAAGACCGGGCGGCACCGTTCGACGCAGTACTGGTCGCAGACGCTAGCGAGCGAGATCGGTCAAGCGCTGCCGGGCGCGCAAGTCACCGGCGTGCCGTCGACCAATCCGTCGGGCGGCATCTCGCAGCCGATCGGGTACGTGGTCGAAAGCGCGACCGCCGATCCGTCGGCCGCGGCAGACAAAGCGTTTGCCGCCTTGGAGCAGACGCCGGGCGTGATCGACGCCACGACGTCCAATGCGCTCGAATCGCCGCAGCTCGAGGTGGAGTTCAATCGCAACGCGGCGCGTGCGCTCGACGCCAGTATCGGCACCGCGTCGACTGCGGTTCGGGCCGCGTACGGCGGTTATCAGGCAACGGAGTTTACCGGTCCCGACGGTCTCAAGTACGTGCAGGTGATCTACCAGTTGCAGAACCTCGATAATCTCGCGAGCCTCAAGTCGATCCTGATTCGAGCCAACAACGGTTCCATCGTCACGGTCGGCGACATCGTCAGTCTCGAGAATCAGCCGGCGCCGCCCCTGATCATTCGCCTGGAGCGCCGCAACGTGGTGCTCATCGGCGCGAACGTCGCGCCCGGTGCGACGCTCTCGAACGTGATTCGCAACTACGAGCGGCGGCTGCGCGCGCTGCACCTGCCTTCGGACATCACCGTGGCACCGGTTTCCGGCGGCAATCAACAGCAAGTGACCCAGACGACCGAGGAGATGAGCATCTCGCTGCTCCTCTCGATTCTGTTGGTCTATCTCTTGATGGTTGCGCTCTACAACGGCTACGTGACGCCGTTCATCGTGATGTTCACGGTGCCGGTTGCCGTGGTCGGCGCCATCGGCGCCCTTGCAATCACGCACCAAACGCTCAATCTCTTTTCGCTGATCGGTTCGATCATGCTCGTCGGCCTGGTTGCAAAGAACGGGATCTTGCTCGTCGACTTTGCCAATCAACTCCGCACCCGCGGCCTGACCAAACTTGACGCGATCGTCGAAAGCGCGCACCACCGCTTCCGGCCGATCGTCATGACCACGTTCGCGATGATCGCCGGCATGTTACCGCTGGCGCTCGCGCTCGATCCCGGCTCGCAAGCCGAACGCCCGCTCGGCATCGTGGTCATCGGCGGCCTCTCGAGCTCGCTCGTGCTGACGCTGCTCCTGATTCCGATTATGTACCTGCGCTTCGCGCCGGACGATCAGAAGAGCGAAGAGCCGGTGAGGGTTCCTACGGATTCGACGGTGGGTGCACGTTGAAGAAGCCCTGCCAGAGTTTGTGCAGCGCCGCGACAAACGGTGGTTGACCGGCCGGAACGGTGAGCTGTCCCAAGCTCGACATCGAGCCGACGCTTTGCAGCGTTGCGATGCCCGCGCCGATGGGAGAGAACGACGTGATTCCGCATCCGGGCACGTAGCTCATGTCGAAACTGCCGCCGCTCGATCCGGGCTCGGAGACCGAGTACTGCACCGTTGCGCCGCTCGACGAACTCCCCGACGGACAGCCGGAGATGCCGGGAACCGAGCCGACGGCTACGACCTGCGCGTATGCGCTACCGCCCGTAACGTTGACGAACGTTGCGTTTTGCTCCGGGTTCCAGGTTTGATTGACCGCGAGCGAGCTCGGCACGAGCAGCGGCGTGCCGGGAATGCTTCCCGAGATGCCCGCGACGCCGCTCGAGACCGACGCGAACGCCGCTGCGAGGTAACTGCCGCTCAGCCGCGTGACGTCGAGGCTCCCGACCTCATTCGTCGTCGAGAACAGTCCCGATGACGTCGTGGACTCGAAGCCGATCAACCGGATGTTCCCATTGACGAGCTGCGGATCGGCATAGAGCCCGAAATAGACCGTGACGCCATTGGCATTTCCGCTATACGTCCACGTGCGGCTTGCAACGTAGCCGAGCATATCGCCGCTCACCGACTGACCGCTCGAAGGCGGCGCCGGCGACGGGACGACGACCGGACCCAAAAACGCCAGCGAGTTGCTGACCGCATAGGCCAGCGGTATCGTGCGCTCGATGGTCGTGGAACCCGACGCATAGACGTCGACGCCGCTCGTACAGCTGCCGCTCGTTTCCGGACAAATGAAGTTCGACACGAGAACCTCGCCGGCGGAATCGACGCCAATGCCCTCGGGGTATTCGGAGTCGGACGGCGGCGGCGTCGCCGCGATCGTGATCGTCGGCGAGAGCGACGCGTTGTATTCGTTGACTTGATAGCCGCCGCTGCTTCCGTATGCGAGAACGTAGACCGAACCCGAGCTGTCGATGGCGATCGATTGCGCCGAGAGCGGGAGCTCTATGTTGGCCGGCGCCGGCGTTCCCGATGCGCCGGGAGCATAAACGAGAACCTCGTAGCTCCCGTCGAATCCTGTCACGGCGATCGTTCCGGCGGTATTCTCGGCCAGTGAGACTGCGCCGGGCGATCCCGGCGCGCCGCTAAGATTGATCGTGCGCCCGGTGGCGGCGAGCCCACTCGTGCTGACGGAGTATTCGGTGAGCTCGGTTCCGCTTTCGCCGCCGTTGTCGGACGCGACGACGTCGCCGTTCGCCTCGGCCGCAACCGGGCAGGCCTCCGACGTGCTCGGGGGCGAGAACGTGGAGGGTGTGTACGGGAGCGCGCCGGCGGTGGCGGGCCACACGGCGAGCGTGCACTGCTCCGTCGAATAGTTATACATGTTCACCGCATACGCGCCGGACGGGAGCACGGCGAAACCCTCGTAGCTGATGCCGGTGAGATTGTTCGAAAGGGGAACGTACGATTGCAGAGCCTCGCTGCCGAAGCTCGTCGTCGCAAGCGTCGAGACACCAAAGCCTTGCGATTCGTTGGTCGTGAGCATCGCGATGCTTTGCGGCGGATCGAGGTCGAGTGTGGCGCCGATGATCAAATTGCTTGCAATGCCGCCGCCGCTGCCGGCAAAATGCACGGCGTAGGGGGCGCTCGTCGAGCCGCCGTACGTGACGTTGATTTGCGTGCCGGGCGCGGTTGCGGTCGTCGATGCCAGCGTCACGTAGCTCGAATCGACGCTGACGGTCAGAGGTGCAGAGAAGCTGCCGGGTGCGACGATCAGCGCGCCGCTCGCGTCGTACGCATCGACGTCGAGCACGGACGTTCCCGCTGTTCCCAGCGCCAGCACCGGCGTTTGCAGCATCAGGCGAATAATCGCCGGCGTTCCGTCGAGGGTGATCGTGAGCGGCTGCATACCGGCCGCGATCGTAACGCTCTGCGTCACCGTTGCGAGCACGCTGCCCGTTCCGTTCGTGCCGCTCATGGCGTCGATCTGCGCTTCCGCCGTGCCGTACGGAGCCTCGACGTCGACCGTGCACGTGATCGCCGTGCCCGCCCCGTTGAGAGCGCAGCCCGCGGAGGTCGCGCTGATGTTGGCCGTTGCGGTCGGGGCGGACGGTACCGTGGTGCCCGCCGCGTACAGGTACACCGCGAGCGACTGGGTGTTCGGCGAGACGAAGAGCGGACGCTTTGCCCTCATCGCGCTCTGCGTCGGGACCACGATCGTGAGTGGGAGCGTGCCCTTCATCGCCTGCGTCACGTTCGAGTGGGCGGGTAGCGCGCCGCCTCCTCCTGAGCAGCCGCTGAAAACGACAACGGCCAGTGCTGAAAAGAACGAGCGACGGCGTGTCATGCGAGCACCCCCTCCGGTGAGTTGGGTTCTCTTCTGCGGGCTAAAAAAGCGTCCCTTGGGTTGGATCGCAGACAAGCACGTCGGGCGCATCGTAGCGCGCGTTATTGAGTCGGGTTGAAACGTTGCGCGCAGTCATCATTTTGGCGTCGTAGGGCTGTAGCAACGCTCGCGCCGTCGCGGAATCCATGTCGGTCGTGGCAAGCCAGCCGTCGAGATCATGGTCCGAAAGAATCACCGGCATCCGGTCGTGCACCTGCGCGACCAGCGTGTTCGGCGGGCAGGTGACGATTGCGCAGGAGGGCGGGCCCTCGGTCACCGGCTCCCAAATGCCCGCGAACGCGAAGAGACGCTCGTCGTTCATCGTGTAATAGACGGGTTTGCGGTCGCGCCACTCGTAGAAGCCGTCGGCGAAGATGATACAGCGGAAGGGAACCGGGCGAGCGGCAATCGTCTCCGCGCGCGCGTTGATGCGGCCGGCGATGCCCCAGTCCATCGGCACGACCTCGTTCGCGCCGTTGTTGCACACGCCGAGCACGGCCTGCGTCGGCGCGATATTGAAGCGCGGCAGGCGGTACTCGCTGAACTCCTCGAAGCGGTAGCGCGGATACGCGCTACGAATCCGCAACGGGTTCGTCAGGGAAAAGCGTCCACACACGCATCTGCGATTGGAGCAGCCGTGAAGATTCACCTGGGAACGGTCGGGCACTTCGGCCTCGCGGTGCGCGATCTGCACGCGAGCGCGCAATGGTGGCGGCGCCTCTTCGATTTGGAGACGATGTTCGAGGGCAATGACTACGTCGGCCTCACCAACGAGAACGTGACGATCGTCCTGTTCATCGGCGAACCGCACCCGGAGACGATCGAGCACATGTCGTTTCACCTTCCCACCATGGCGGCGTTGGAAGATGCGCTTGCCTGGCTCAAATCGCACGGCGTACAGGTCGAAGATCCCGGCGACGAGATCGGACCCGAAGCGAAAGGCTCCAAGAACATGGGACTGTGGTTCCGCGATCGCGACGGCTATCGCTGGGAACTTTCGGTATTGCGTCGACGCTGACGAGATTGTGAAGGTCCCGGGAACGCGCTTCCCTCGGTCTTCCGGCCGCGGTACTACGCTGTATATGCTCGCTTTCAAGAGGAGAATGTACGGTGACTCAGAGACACGTAGTCGCACCGCAGCTAAGGACGCCGGCTGCGACGATGAAGGCTTTTTGCATGCTCGGGATCGGCAAAACGGGACTGCTCGACAAGCCCGTTCCGCAGCCCGGTCCGAACGATGCGATCGTCAAGACGACGCACGCGCTGATTTGCACGTCCGACTCACACACCGTCCGGGGCGCGATCGGGCCGCGCGAAGGACTCACGC
>Ga0335075_10007012_pt1 | contig 17388 bp, 14 predicted proteins | sample Lox_Sample_24_FD_206723 | JGI IMG/M metagenome (GOLD analysis project Ga0335075, IMG submission 206723) | Soil microbial communities from Loxahatchee National Wildlife Refuge, Florida, United States - Lox_Sample_2.4 | ecosystem: Environmental > Terrestrial > Soil > Wetlands | place: USA...
AGGATTCTGGCCGCGCTGACGGCGCTCGAGGAGCTCGCCGAGCTCCTGACGGGGGAGCGGTCTTGACGCGCGTCGTGCGCGCCGGCCGCGTGACCTTCGCCGCTCTTTCGGTTCCGAACTACCGCCGGTACTTCTTCGGCCAGGCGACGTCGCTGATCGGTACCTGGATGCAGATGACGGCCCAGTCGTGGCTGGTGCTGAGCATCACCCACTCGAGCACGGCACTCGGGGTGATCGTCGCGCTCCAGACGCTGCCCGTGTTGATCCTCGGTCCCTACGGCGGCGTGATCGCCGACCGTGTCGACAAACGGCGGGTGATGATCGCGCTTCAGACCGCGATGGGCGTCCAGGCGCTCATCCTCGGCCTGCTCACGGTCACGGGCAACGTCCACGTGTGGGAAATCGGCGTGCTGGCCTCGCTGCTGGGCCTCAACAACGCGTTCGAGAACCCGGCCCGGCAGTCGTTCATGCTCGAGATGGTCGGCCCCGAGCACCTGCGCAACGCGGTCAGCCTGAATTCGGTCCTGGCCAACACCGCACGAGTGATCGGCCCGGCCGTCGCCGGGATCCTGATCGCGACCGTCGGCGAGGGCGTCTGCTTCCTGGTCAACGCCGCCAGTTTCGTCGCGGTGGTGGCCTCGCTGGTCACGATGGACCAGGCCGCCATCAACACCATCGAGCCTACGCCGCGCGCTCGCGGCCAGCTCCGCGAGGGTCTTCGCTACGTGCGCCGGACCCCGGAGCTCGCCGTCCCCCTCCTCATGATGGCCGCGGTGGGCTGTCTCGCCTACGAGTTCCAGGTATCGCTGCCGGTCATGGCCAGCCGCGGCCTGCACGTGGGCGCGACCGGGTATGGCTTCATGACCGCCTCGATGGGCGTCGGCGCGGTGCTCGGCGGCCTCCTGGTGGCCGCCCGCGGCAAGATCGGCCTGCGGCCGCTGGTGCTGTCCGCAACCGGATTCGGGGCTGCGCTGGCGCTGGCCACGATCGCCCCCAGTCTCCCGTTCGAGATGCTGGCGCTGGCCTTCGTCGGCTGGGGGAGCATCTCCTTCATGTCGATGGGCAACTCGACGCTCCAGCTCACGGCCGAGCCGGGGATGCGCGGCCGGGTGATGTCGCTTTGGTTCGTGGCCTTCCAGGGATCCACTCCCATCGGCGGCCCGACGGTCGGCTGGCTCATGGGGGTCGCCGGCGCTCGCTCCGGTCTGGGGCTGGCCGCCGTGACCTGCTTCGTGGTCGCGCTCGGCGGGTTCGCCGCGCTGCACGCGGTTCCGGGCCGAGTCCGCGCGCGGATGGCCCGCGCCGAGGTCAGCGTCTCCGGCTGAGACCGGCGCGGGGACGCGTCGCGGCCGGCTAGACCTCGACGACGACCGGGAGCACCATCGGCCGACGGCGCAGGCGGTCGTAGACGAACGCCGCCAGGTCGTCGTGCAGCTCCTGCTGGAGCATGTCGATCTCGCGTACGCCGTCGTGGGCGGCGTTGGCCAGCGAGCGCTCGACCTCGGCGCGGATGTCCTCGACCAGGCTGTCGGCCTGCTCGACGAATGGCACCCCGCGGAAGATCACCTCAGGCGGCACGACCGACTCGCCGCTCTGCTCGGACACGGTCGCCACGACGATGAAGATGCCGTCGCCCGAGAGCATCCGACGGTCGCGCAGGGCCACGTCGGCGGGATCGCCGATGTCGACGCCGTCGACGAAGATCATTCCGGACTGCACGTGTTCGCCGAACCGGGCGCCGCCCGCATCGACCTCCAACGGCAGGCCGTTCTCACCCCGGAACACGTCGTCGTCGTCGATCCCGACCGCGCGAGCCAGCTCGGCGTGCAGGCGGATCCGCTTGTAGTCGCCGTGCACGGGCATCACGTAGCGGGGCTTGACCAGGTTCAGCATCAGCTTCAGCTCCTCGGCGAACCCGTGCCCGGAGGCGTGAACCGGCGCCTCGCGGGCGGTGATGACCTCGCAGCCGATGTGGAACAGCCGGTCGACGGTCTCGTTGACGGCCCGCTCGTTGCCCGGAATCGGGGTGGCCGAGAACACCACGGTGTCGCCGGGGTGCAGCTTGATCATCCGATGATCGTTGTGGGCCATCCGCCGCAGGGCGGACAGCGGCTCGCCCTGAGAGCCGGTCGAGATCACCACGATCTTCTCGTCGGGCCAGTCCTCGACCTCCTGGGGCGGGATCAGCGTTCCTTCGGGAAACTCGATGTGGCCGAGGGAGCGGCCGATGTTGACGTTCTTGCGCATCGAGCGCCCCACCAGCGAGACCTTCCGACCCAGATGGGCGGCGGCGTCGATCACCTGCTGGACGCGATGGATGTTCGACGCAAAGCTGGTCACGATGATCCGGCCCCGCGCCCGGGAGAACACCTCCTGAAGGTGCGGACCCACGTCGCGCTCGGAGGGCGAGAAGCCGGGACGATCGGCGTTGGTCGAGTCGCCGCACAGGAGCAGAACGCCCTCGCGGCCGAGCTCGGCCAGCCTCGAGACGTCCGCCGGGACGCCGTCAACGGGCGTCTGGTCGAACTTGTAGTCGCCCGTGACCAGGACCGTGCCCAGCTCGGTGGTCAGCGCCACCGCGCACGAATCGGGGATTGAGTGGGTCATGTGCACGAGCTCGAGGCGGAACGGCCCCAGCTCGAGCCGGTCGCCGGGGCGGAGATCCTCGAGCTCCACGTCGCGCAGCTTGTGCTCGTCGAGCTTGGAACGGGCCATGGCCGCGGTGAGCCGTCCGGCGTACACCGGCGGGGTGTGGTCGAGCTCGCGCAGCACCCAGGGAAGCGCGCCCACGTGGTCCTCGTGGCCGTGGGTTATGACGATCGCCTCGATGTCCTGCGCCCGGTCGCGCAGGTAGCTGAAGTCGGGGAGCACCAGGTCGATCCCCAGCATGTCGGTGGTCGGAAACCGCAGGCCCGTATCGACGACGACGATCCGTCCGCCGTACTCGACCACGGTCATGTTCTTGCCGATCTCGCCCAGGCCACCCAGCGGCAAGACCCGGAGAGTGCCGTTAGTCACGCGCGAGACGCTTGCAGCAGCCCATGGCGCTCGAGCATGGACCGGATCAGGTCGACCTCGCGCTCGTCGAGCTCCACGTAGGGCAGCCGGGGCGTGGCGCTCGGCAGGATCCCGAGGAGGTTCAGCGCCGCCTTCGTCGAGCAGGCCAGCGGCCCCACCGTCATGTCCTTGTAGACGTCGCTGAGGCTGCGGTCGATTTCGCGCCGGCGTTCGGGCTCGTCGACCATCCGGTGCATCTCCTCGCCGAACAGGTGGCTGGCTACGAGGATCCCGCCGGCCTCCCCCAGGTCGAGCACATCGGCCAGCAGATCGTCGTTGCCGGCGTATATGCGCAGCCCGTCGACCTTGGCCAGGTTGGCGGCGTTGGCCTGCTTGACCGCCACGATGTTCTCGAGCTGAGCCAGCTCGGCGAGCAGGTCGTTGGGCATGTCCGACCCGGTGCGCTGCGGGATGTTGTAGAGCACGATTGGAAGGTCGGTGGCGCGGCAGATCTCCTGGAAGTGGCGAACGATCCCGCGCCGGCTGGGACGGTTGTAGTACGGATTGGTGTGGAGCAGCGCGTCGGGGCCGATCTCAGTGGCGCGCTCGGTCAGGTGGATCGCGTGGCGGGTGTCGTTGGAGCCGACGCCGGCGACGATGGTCGGATTTGGATCCCGCCCCCCACCCCCACCGCCCCGCAATTCCTCAACGGCGAGGCGGATCACGCCCAGGTGCTCCTCGTCGTTCAACGTCGACGCTTCACCCGTCGTGCCGCAGATAACGAGTCCGTCCGAGCCATGCTCGACCAGGTGGTGCATCAGCTCGACCGCGGCCTCCTCGTCGATCCGGCCGTCGGCGTCGAACGGCGTGACCATCGCCGTCAGGATGGAACCGAAGTCCGCGCGCATCTCGGAGGATTATCGCAGGGGCCGCCGCCGGACGGAGGCGGCTTGAATCAGGGCTCTTTACGAGCGCCCCAGGCGAGCACGGACAGCGGCCCCATCGCTCCGTCCGGGTGCGCGGGCGGTGGCGCCACCTGGTGCTCGGGCGGGGGCGGTGGCGAGACCACGTGCGTCACCGGAGCGTCGGTCAGCTTGGCGATCCGTTCGGGCAGGCCGGCGTGCATCCACTTCGACAGCCGCATCGGCAGGGTTGAGACGATGATCTCGTCGTAGCGCTTGGGATCCCACGCGTCGGTGACGGCCAGGATCGGGTCGGCGTTGCCCACGCTGCCCTGGGCCTCAAGGCCGATGGCGTGCATATGCTCGAGCGCCTCCTCGAGCTTCTGCACCGCCGCGGCACGCCCGCCGCCGAACGGCGTGGCCGGGATGACCAGGGTGAAGCTGGCCGGTTCGTGCGCGGCCCGCTGCTCGAGGGCCTCGATCAGCCGGTCCGACGTCGCGGTCACGTTGGCTATTACGAGAAAGCTCCGTTTCCAGGTCATATCCCGCCCTCCCGGGAATTCGCTGATATCCGTTAGCGCTCACAACTCACGATAGCGCTCGTGCCGGTTGACGCAAGCGGCCAACTGCACAAACTTTGTGACGTTTCGTTCGGCCATGTGGCGGGTGCGAAGAAACTGCGGCCATGCTGAAGTTTCTTCCCACGCGGCGGGGTCAGCTCACGGTTACTTGGGTTGCTGGCCGCTCGCCCTTGCCCCGGACCAGCGGGCCCCTGTAGGCGCCGGGCTTGGGACGGTGCTTGCCGCCGGGGAACGCAAGTCGGATGATCGTTCGCTGGACCATCCCGAGCTGCTGGTGGAACGGTCCCGAGTTGTACGGGAGCCCGTAGCGCTGGCAGATCTCGCGCACCTTGGGGGCGATCTCGCCGTAGCGGGTGCTCGGCATATCCGGATACAGGTGGTGCTCGACCTGGTAGCCGAGGTTGCCGCTGATCACGTGAAACAGCGGGCCACCGTCGATGTTGGCCGCCCCGGTGAGCTGGCGCACGTACCAGGCGCCGCGACTCTCGTCCTCGGTCTCCTCCTGGGTGAACGTGTACGTCTGATCCGGGAAATGGCCGCAAAAGATGATTGCGTAGGACCACACGTTGCGGATCAGGTTCGCGGCCACGTCGGCGGTCAGCGTCCGGACAAACGGCTCACGGAAGGAGCGGCGCTCGACCAGGCGCTTGAGCACGTTGCCGCTCGACTGGGCGCGCGACCGCCGGACCTTACGGAGCCCGTTCTTGATCGCCGCCCCCCGCTCGCGCCGGCGCTCGGCCTCCTCCTTCGCGGCGAAGAAGGCGAGCTCGGCCACCGTCATCACGATCCCTGAGATCAGAGGCCAGGCGATGTAGTCCTTCTGGATCTGGGTCCGGGCCTTGCCGGCGATCCCCTTGAGCTCCTTGCGGAGCTGTTTGCCATCCTTCTCGCCCTTGCGGATGGCCTCGAAGTTGAGGTCGTGGACGGCGACGCCCCACTCGAACAGCATCGCCAGGACGACGTTGTAGATGGGCTGGAGCAGGTAGACCGGATGCCACTTCTGTTCGGGGTCGATCCGCATGATCTCGTAGCCGAGGTCGCGGTCCTTGCCCAGAATGTTGGTGAACGTGTGGTGGATGTAGTTGTGTGAGTGGCGCCACGCCTCGGCGGTCGACGCCGTGTCCCAGTCCCACGCCCGCGAGTTGATCACCGGGTCGTTCATCCAGTCCCACTGCCCGTGCAGGACGTTGTGGCCGATCTCCATGTTCTCGAGGATCTTGGCCAGCCCCAGCGTCGAGGCCCCGAGCACCCACGGGACTCGCCACCGGGACGCGAACAGCTCCACCCGCCCGAGCAGCGCGAGTCGACGCTGCAGGCCGATCATCGACCGGATGTATCGCGCGTCGCGGTCGCCCAGACTGTCCTTGACGTGCTCGTGCAGCTCGTCGAACTCGCGTCCGATCGCCTCGATCTGCTCCGGGGTTAGGTGGTGCAGCGGGTTATCGTGCTCATCGACGGGCACGCGGCCGTTTGTGTGATGTCCGTTTTGGGTTGTGGTAGCCATATACGGAACTCCCCCTCCGTAGTTCTTGTGCTGGTTACAGATCGATCTCGACGGGGCCTTCGGGCGCGCTGATGCACGTCCTGATTACCTCGCCCTCCTGCCCGTACACCTTGCCGTTGCGCAGGTCCCGGACCTTCCCGCTGCGCAGTTCGCCGACGCAGGTGTGGCAGATGCCCTCGCGGCACCCGAAGGGCAGGTCGAGCCCGGCTTCCTCGCCGGCCACGAGGATCGGCTTGGAGCCATCGGACTTGGCCTCGCAGTCGGACATGCAGAACTTGATCGTGCCGCCCTCGCCCTCGCCGCTCTGACCCAGCCCGAGCTTGGGCTGGAAGCGCTCCATGTGCAGCCGCTCGCAGTCAGCGCGGCGCTCGAAGTGCTCGGTGAACGCGTCGAGCATGTCGTTCGGGCCCGAGATGTAGGCCTCGCGTTCGCGCCAGTCGGGGCACAAACGCTCGAGGTCCTCCGGGCCCATGCGTCCGTGCTCAGCGGTGAGCTGCTCGTGCAGATGAAAGCCCTGGCGTCGCCGCGCTAGCTCGCGCAGCTCCGGGCCGAAGATCACCTCGTCGGTGTGGCGCGCGGAGTGCAGCAGGATCGCGTCGTTCAGCTGCTCGTAGTGGTCGAGGTGGCGGAGCATGCTCATGATCGGGGTGACGCCGCTGCCGGCGCTGATGAACAGCAGCCGCGCAGGAGGCGGATCGGACAGCACGAAGTCGCCCTCGATCTTCGAAAGCGAGACGATCGTGCCCGGCTTGGCCTCGGCGACCAGGTACGGCGAGACCTTGCCCTCGTCGACCTTTTTCGGCGTGATGCTGATCAGCCCGTCCTCGCGATAGGGATCCGAGGTGAGCGAGTACGCGCGCCAGTGGCGCACCCCGTCGATGTCGACGCCGATCCGGACGTACTGCCCGGGCTTGTGGCCTGACCAGCGGTAACCGGGCTTGATCACGATCGTGGCCGCGCGGGCCGTCTCGTGCTTGACCTCCTGGATCCGGCCGCGCAGCTCGCGCGTTGACCAGAGCGGATTGACCAGCTCGAGGTAATCGTCGGGCAGCAGCGGCGAGCTCAGCGACCCGAGGGCCTTGAGCACGCGGCGCTGAACCGGATGGACGTTTGGGGGTGCACCTTTCTCGGGCATATCTACTGACGGGTAATATCCAGTCCGCAGGATTCCTAACGGTTCGTGACAGAAAAAACCTCGATACGTGAGGCCTCCAGGTCTCGCGCCCACAGGAAGTCAGGGACGCGCGGGATGCCGCGCGAGCAACGCGAGCAGTTGATCCTCGACGTGGCGGGGCGCGTGTTCGCGCGCGAGGGCTACCACTCCGCGTCGATGGATGAGATCGCCGAGCTAGCGGAGGTCTCAAAGCCCATGCTCTACGCCTACTTCGGCTCCAAGGAGGGGCTCTATCTGGCGTACGTCGAGCGCGCCGGCGGCGAGCTGCTCGAGCGCCTCGAGAACGCCCAGCCGCGCGACCGGCTGCCCGCCTCGGTGCTGCGGGCCCGCATCTCGGAGTTCCTGGCCTTCGTCGATGAGCACAGCGACGGGTGGAAGGTGCTGTTCCGTGAACTCGGGTCCACGAGGCCGTTCTCGGACCGGGTGGCTCAGCTGCGCGAGCGGATCGCAGGGACGATCCGCCGGATGATCGAGGGCGGCGCGGCCTCCTGCCCGGGTTACCCACCGTCGGCCGCCGACGCGATCGCCCACGCCCTGGTCGGCGCCGGCGAGTCGCTGGCCAACTGGTGGCTTGATCACCCGGACGTGCCGCGCGACCAGGTCGCCGCGTGGTACTTCGGCGTCGTCCAGGCGGTGGTGACCGGCTCGACCGACTAGTCCTCGGGCCGGGGCCGCTAGTCGAGCAGGTGCTCGAGCCCCACGACGGGGGACTGGGTCAACCCCGGCACGCGCCGGATCGCGAGCAGCACGCCGGGCATGAACGACTCCCGGTCGATCGAGTCGTGCCGGATGCTCAGCGTCTGGCCGACGTCCCCGAAGAGGACCTCCTGGTGGGCCACCAGGCCGGGCAATCGGACCGAGTGGATCGGCGGCGTGACCCCGTTGCCCGACGCCTGCGCGATCAGCGCCGCGGTCCGGGCGGCGGTTCCGCTCGGCGCGTCGACCTTACGGTCGTGATGCAGCTCGATGATCTCGGCCTTGGCCATGTGGCGGGCCGCCTGGACGGCGAACTGCATCATCAGCACCGCGCCGATCGCGAAGTTCGGCGCGATGAAGATGTTGGCACCGCTGACGCCCTCGAGCTCGGCGGGATCGAACCCCGTCGTCCCGATGACCACGTGTACGCCGGCGGCGACCGCCTCGCGCGCGTTGGCGACCGCGCTGGTGGGCACGGTGAAGTCGACCAGGACGTCGGCGTTCTCGAGCACGGCGTTGACCGGCGTGTCCAGTGCGGGGTCGGCGCGACCGGTCAGTTCCAGATCGTCGGCACCCTCGACGGCCCGGCAGACGGTCTGTCCCATCCGCCCGGCCGCGCCCGCCACCGCGACCCGGATCGCCATGGGCTAGCTCTCCACGAGCGCCGGCCCGACGGCGGCCAGCGCCTCCTCGAAGCGCTCTTCGTCGGGGCCGATGCCGGCGGCCGACAGGCGCTCGGGCGCCCACAGCTCGTCAACCAGCCCCGCGAGGTCGTCGAGGCTGACGGCGTCGATCCGCGCCACAGTCTCATCCAGCGAGAGCAGCGGCAGGTCGGCGAGGATCTCCGAACCGAGACGGTTCATGCGGGCGGCGGTCGACTCCAGGGCCAGGACCACTCGGCCCTTGAGGTTCTCCTTGGCCCGCTCGAGCTCGTCCGGTGTGGCCGGCTCCTCGCGCATGCGGTCGAGCTCTGCGCCGATCACGGAGAGCCCTTCCTTGACGTTGTCGGGACGCGTTCCGAGATACAGCCCCACCTGCCCGGTGTCCTGGTAGGCGCTGGTGAACGAGTAGACCGCGTAGGCCAGGCCGCGCCGCTCCCGGACCTCCTGGAACAGCCGCGAGGAGGACGTGCCGCCGAACACGTTGTCGAGCACGCGCAGTGCGAACCGGCGCTCGTCGTCCCGGGCCAGCCCCGGGCCACCCAGGCACACGTGGTACTGCTCGGTGTCCTTGCGCTCGAACCGGCGGCGGGCGCCGCCGAGGGTGGGCGCGGGCACGGGCTGCGGGACCGGCACTTCGGTACGGGCCGCGATCGCCGCGGCGGCGAGCTCCACGAACGCGTCGTGGTCGACCGCCCCGGCGGCCGCGATCACGATGTTGGGGCCCTGATAGCGCTCGGCGTGGAAGCGGGCGATCTGGTCGGCCGGGGTCTCGGCGATCACCGACGCGCGGCCGATGATCGCGCGTCCCAGGGGGTGCTCGCCGAACACGGCCTCGCCGAGCACGTCGAACACCTTCTCCTGGGGATCGTCCTCGTACATCGCGATCTCCTCGAGGATCACCGCCCGCTCGGATTCAATGTCCCGCAGCGCCGGGCGGAACACCATGTCGGCCATCACGTCGAACGCCTCCGGCACGTGCTCGTCGATCACCCGCGCGTACACCGAGGTGGTCTCCTTGCCCGTGCCGGCGTTCAGCTCGGCGCCCATCGCATCGAAGATCTGGTCGATCTCGAGCGAGCGGTATTTCTTAGAGCCCTTGAACAACAGGTGCTCGAGCAGGTGGGACAGCCCCGCCTCCTCGTCCGACTCGGCCCGGGACCCGGTGCCGATCCAGAAGCCCAGCGACACCGAGCGGACCGAGGGCATTGCCTCGGTCACGACTCGGACGCCGGACTGGAGTGTGGTCAGCCGATGCTGCTGGAGCACGTGCGTAGCGCGCCTACGAACGCGGACGCTCGGGGTCACGGTCGCGAACGCGGCCCCGATCGCCGTCCCGGACGCTGTCACGGCCGCCGTCGCGGGGCCGGTCACGGTCGCGCGGGCCACGGCGGTCGCCGCGATCGCGCCCGTCACGCCCGCCGCGGTCACGCCGCGGCGGCCCGTTGTCACCGGTGCCGACCGACGCGAGCTCCTCGACCGACTTCCCGACGATATCCGGGTCGTCCGCCAGGCGCAGGCCGATCCGGCCACGCTCGCGGTCGACCTCGACCACGCGCACGTTGACCTCGTCGCCCTTGTTGAGGACCTCCTCGACCGAGGCGATCCGCCGGCCGGGCGCGACGTTGGAGATGTGCAGCAGCCCGTCGGTGCCCTTGGAGAGCTCGACGAACGCGCCGAACGCCGTGGTCTTGACCACCTTGCCGGTGAACTCGTCGCCGACCTCCACCTCCTTGGTCATCGACCGGATCCGGTCGACCAGCGCGTCGCCGCGCTCGCGGTCGGCCGCGTACACGAGCACCATGCCCTCGTCGTTGACGTCGATCTGGGACTCGTACTCCTCCTGGAGCGCGCGGATCGTCTCGCCACCCTTGCCGATGAGCAAGCCGATCTTCTCCGGATCGATCTGCACCGAGGCGATGCCCGGCGCGTACTTGGAGAGCTCGGAGCGGGGAGCCTCGATGACCTTGGACATCTCGCCGAGGATGAACGTCCGGGCGGACTTCGCCTGAGTCAGCGCGTCGCGCATGATCTCGAACGTCACACCGGTGATCTTGATGTCCATCTGGAGCGCGGTGATCCCGTTCTCCGTGCCGGCGACCTTGAAGTCCATGTCGCCGAGGTGGTCCTCGACCCCCGCGATGTCGGTGAGGATGATGTAGTCGTCACCCTCCTTGATCAGGCCCATGGCGATGCCCGCCACCGCCCGCGGGAGCGGCACGCCGGCATCCATGAGGGAGAGACTCGATCCGCACACAGATGCCATTGAGCTCGATCCGTTGGACTCGAGGATGTCCGACACCACGCGGATCGTGTAGGGGAACTCCTCCTGGCTCGGGATCATCGGGACGAGCGCGCGCTCTGCCAATGCCCCGTGGCCGATGTCGCGCCGCTTGGGGCCGCGCATCGGGCCGGCCTCGCCGACCGAGAACCCGGGGAAGTTGTAGTGGTGGAAATAGCGCTTGGCCGTCTCCAACCCGAGCGTGTCGAGCCGCATCTCCTCGCGGGTGGTCCCGAGGGCGACGACCGAAAGCGCCTGCGTCTGGCCGCGCGTGAACAGGGCCGAGCCGTGGGCGCGGGGCGAGACGCCGACTTCGATCGAGATCGGGCGGATCTCGTCGGAGGTGCGGCCGTCCGGACGCTTCTTGTGGACGGCGATCCGCTCGCGGATCAGCGTCTTCTCGAGCTTGTCGAACGCGCGCTGGGCGTTGTCCCGGTACTCGCTATAGGTCGCGGCCTCGGGGTCGCCCGCGTACCGCTCGATGACCTGCTCCTCGACCGCCTTGCACGCGGCCTGGCGCTCGAGCTTGTCCACGACCTGCGTCGCCTGATCGAGCGCGGCCCCGTGCGAGCCCTTGATCTGCTCGTACAGGTCCGCATGCACCTCGGGGATCTCGACGACGGTCTTCTCCTTGCCGGCGCGCTCGGCCAGCTCGCGCTGGAGCGCGCACAGCTTCTTGATCTCGCCGTGGGCGATGTCGAGCGCGTCGAGGATCTCCGCCTCGGGGATCTCGTTGGCGCCGGCCTCGACCATCAGGATGGCCTCGTCAGTACCGGCGACGATCAGGTCGAGGTCGGTGTTGTCGAGGAGGTCCTCCTCGCTGGGGTTGACCACGAAGTTGCCGTCGACCTTGCCGATCCGCACCGCGCCGACCGGAGTCGGGAACGGGATGTTGGAGACCATCAGCGCCGCGGAGGCGCCGTTCATGGCCAGGATGTCGTACGGATTGACGTGGTCGACACTGATGGGGAGCGCGACCAGCTGCGTCTCATACCGCCACCCCTTGGGGAACAGCGGGCGGATGGGCCGGTCGATTAGACGCGCGGTGAGCGTGGCCTTCTCCCCCGCCCGGCCCTCGCGCTTGAAGAATGAGCCCGGGATCTTGCCCGCGGCGTACATCCGCTCCTCGACGTCGACGGTCAGCGGCAGAAAGTCCACGTCGCGCAAATTGCCCGCAGTGGCGGTACAGAGGACCATGGTGTCGCCCGCGCGGACGACGACGGCGCCGGAGGCCTGCTTGGCCAGCTTGCCGGTCTCGAACGAGATCTCCTTGCCCTCGATCTCGACGGACACGCGCGTAACGGCGTCAGACATATTCAATTTCCCTTCTACCCCGCCCTTCGGTCGGCGGAGTCCTTCTCGTTCTCATCATTAGTTCCGAACGTCAAGGATGGTAGCGGCGACCGCGCGATCGGGCGGTGTTGCCGGCGGCGCTCGCCGCGGCGGTTCACGGCGCGCTCGACATCTCCCGTGCGCAATCTCCGGACAGGTAACCGGACCGAAAGGTCCGGTTATGCTAGGCTAAGCGGACCGCGCAGTCCACATTCGCACCTGACGATCGCCCGGGAGCCACGAATGACCGAAACGACCGCCGTCACCGCCACGTCTGCAAAAGGCGCGCCTGAGCGCGCCACCAACCGGTGGCTGATCCTCGTGATCGCCTGCCTCGCGCAGTTCATGGTGGTACTCGACGCCACGGTGGTGAACGTCGCGCTGCCCTCGATCCAGCGGGGCCTGCACTTCTCGCCGTCGAGCCTGCAATGGGTCGTCAACGCCTACACGCTGATCTTCGGCGGCTTTTTGCTGCTGGGCGGCCGGGCCGGCGACCTGCTCGGCCGCAAGCGGCTGTTCATAGTGGGCGTGGCGCTGTTCTCGGGCGCGTCGCTGCTCAACGGGCTGGCGCAGTCCTCGGGCATGCTGATCGCCGGCCGGGGCCTCCAGGGCCTCGGTGGTGCCCTGCTCTCCCCCGCCGCCCTATCGATCATTACCACGACCTTTATCGAGCAGGAGGAGCGCACGAAGGCGCTCGGCGTGTGGAGCGCGATCGCCGCCGGAGGCGGCGCGGTCGGCCTGATCATGGGCGGCGTCCTGACGCAGCTGGCGTCGTGGCCCTGGATCTTCATCGTGAACGTCCCCGTCGGGGTCCTCACGCTGATCGCGACGCTCCGCTTCGTGCCCGAGTCACGCGCCTCCCTGGGGCATCGGTCGTTCGACGTCGCCGGCGCGGTGACCGTCACCGGCGGGCTCGTGGTGCTGGTCTACGCGATCGTCAAGGCCCAGGCCTTCGGTTGGGGCTCGGCCCGCACGCTGGGACTGATCGCCGGCGCGCTGGCGCTGCTGGCCGCCTTCTTGGTCATCGAGCAGCGCAGCGCCGCGCCGCTGATCCGGCTGAGCATCTTCCGCATCAGGACGCTGTCGGTGGCCAACGCCGTGCTGCTGCTGGTCGCCTCGGGGCTGTTTGGCATGTTCTTCTTCGCCTCGCTCTACGTGCAGGAGATCCTCGGCTACAGCCCGCTCCACGCCGGGCTGGCCTTCCTGCCCGTGACCGCCGGGATCGCCGTCGGCGCCGGGATCGCCCAGCAGCTGATCCGCCGCTTCGGGGTGCGCAACGTCCTGCTGGTCGGGATCGTGCTGGCCACCGCCGGCATGGTCGCGCTCGCCCGCATCCCGGTGCACGGGACCTATGCCGGCGACCTGCTCCCGGGCCTGCTGCCGATGAGCATCGGCATGGGTCTGGCCTTCGTCCCGGTGACGTTGCTGGCGACCGGTGGGGTGACCGGCAACGACGCCGGCCTGGCCTCGGGCCTGTTCAACACCTCACAGCAGGTGGGAGGCTCCCTGGGCCTGGCGATCCTCTCGACGCTGGCGGCCAGCAAGACGTCCAGCGTTCTGAACGGCCTGCACGGCTCCGTGTCGACGGCGGCGAACGTGGCGGCGCGCGTCTCCGGCTACCACATTGCGTTCATCGCGGCCGCGGTGATGCTCGGCGCGGCCGGCGTGATCCTCGCCGTGGCGCTCCGGCCGCGCCATCTCGAGGGGCTGAATTTGGAGGAGCTGACGCCATCCGCGGTCGCGGCGTAGGAAAATCAATGGTCATGGGTACGAGCGAGCGCGCCCTCAGGTCCGACGCCGAGCGAAACCGCCGGCGGGTGCTCGATGCCGCTGAGGCCCTGTTCCGGGAACACGGGCTTGACGTCGGCGTGGCGGAGATCGCCCAGCGAGCCGGCGTCGGGCGGGGCACGCTGTTTCGCAACTTCCCGACCAAGCAGGACCTGATCGCGGCGATCGTGATCGACCGGATGCACGAGGCGACCGCATACGCCCGGACGCTGCTCGATGCGCCGGATCCCGGCGAGGCGCTGTTCGGCTTCCTCGAGGAGATCGTCGGGCCCAAGACGCTCGACTCGCGCGCGCTGTTCGACGCGATCGGGGATACCTTCCTGGCCAACGAGGAGATTCGGGCCGCCCACGCCGAGATCGTGGCCTCGCTCGAGGATCTGCTCACCCGCGCCAAGGAGGCCGGTGCCGTTCGCAGCGACGTGGGCGCGATGGACGTGCTCATGCTCGTCAAGGGCGTGTGCGAGGCGGCCAGCGCGTTCGCCAGCTCCGAGCCGGGCATCGTCACCCGGCAGCTCGACCTGGTCAGGGCGGCGTTCAGCACCGGTGCCGCCGAGCGGCCTCTGCGTGGGCGCACGCCCACGTGGGCCGACATCGACCGGGCCTTCCCGAAGCCGGACACCGGGCCCGACGCCGCAACCGCCTGAGAACCTGGCTCAGGGCGGCTCCCGCCGGAGCTAATCGCCTCCCCACGCGTGTAGGTTCAAACTACGGCGCATGGGGCTCGGACTCACCCGCGGAAGTCGTTGCTTGCCTCGCTGCGCCGGCTCGAGGCCCAAGTGCTCAACCAGACCCTGCGCGGGATGCCGGCCGCCCAGCCGCTGTGGCCGTTCTACTCTCAGGACGTCAAGCGGATCCTGAGCCAGGTCGCCTGAGCACGCCATGAAGATCCTGCGACGCCTCACGAGGAGGAGACGATCGAGCGGTCTGTGGCTCCTGATCGCCGTGATTGCGTTCGCGGTGATCGTGGTGAGCGGCGTGACGCTCACCTCGGGCGGCTCGCAGCCGGCGTCGACCGCCCTCTACAGCAACCCGTATCTCGATCCGGGCACGCATCTATCCGGGCCCGCGCCAGGGTTCACGCTGACCGACCAGTTCAACCGGCCCGTGTCGCTGCGGTCGTTCCACGGCAAGGTGGTGATCCTCGCCTTCAATGACTCGGAATGCACGACGATCTGCCCGCTGACCACCACGGCGATGGTCGACGCCCGGGCGATGCTCGGCTCGGCCGCGTCGCGCGTGCAGCTGCTGGGCATCGACGCGAATCCGACCGCGACATCGGTGGCCGACGTGCGCGCGTACTCCGAGGTGCACGGGATGGTCCGCCAATGGGACTTCCTCACGGGCTCGCTGACCGCGCTCAAGCAGGTGTGGAAGGCCTACAAGATCGACGTCGCGATTGAGCAGGGAGAGATCGACCACACGCCGGCGCTGTTCGTCATCGGACCGCAAGGCCAGCTGGCCAAGCTCTATCTGACCCAGCAGTCCTACGCCGCCGTCGGGCAGCTGGGCCAGCTCCTCGCCCAGGAGGCCTCAAAGCTGCTCCCTGACCACCCCCGCGTTCACTCCGACCTCTCCTATGCCGAGATCGCCGCGACGGCTCCCACCGTGAGCACGGTCATCCCTCGCTCCGGCGGCGAGCCGATCTCGCTGGGACCCGGCGGAGCTCCCCGGCTGTATCTGTTCTTCGCCACCTGGGATCAGGAGGTGACCAACCTCCGTGGCGCACTGGACGAGCTGAACGCCTACCAGGCGGCCGCCGCCCGCGCGCGCCTGCCGGCCTTGACCGCGATCGACGAGGCGAGCGTCGAGCCCTCGGCGCAGGCCCTGCCGGGGTTCCTCGCCAAGCTGCCCCATCCCCTCAAATACCCCGTGGCGATCGACAAGACCGGCCGGATCGCCGACGGCTACGGCGTGCAGGATGAGCCGTGGCTCGTGCTCGTCTCCCCGACGGGCCGGATCCTCTGGTACTACGACGTCTCGACCTCCGGCTGGCCGAGCCGCGCGGCACTCGTCAAGCAGGTGCGCAGCGCCCTCGCGCGCGCCCCGAAGGGGCCGACGAACGAGTCGGCGGTGCAAGCCGACCTGGCCGGGTCGCCGGGACCGCTGGCGGCGATCCACGCCCAGGCCGATCAACTGCTCGACGGCGAGCCGGCGCTGGCCGCCCGCATCCGCTCGCTGCGCGGGTATCCGATTGTGATCAACGCCTGGGGCTCGTGGTGCCCGCCCTGCCGGGCCGAGTTCGGCCTGTTCGCCGCCGCCTCGGCGCAATACGGGCGCCGTGTCGCCTTCTTGGGAGCCGACGTGAACGACGAGACATCCGATGCCGAGAGCTTCCTGTCCCAGCATCCCGTCAGCTATCCGAGCTACCAGATGGATGCAGATGCCATCACCGGGGTTCTGCCACAGGGCCTGATCGGGACGCCGTCGACGATCTTCATCAACAAGGCCGGCCGGATCGCCGCCGTCCACACCGGCCAGTACGACTCGCAGGGGTCGCTCGACAGCGACATCGAGACCAACGCCCTCGGCGGCTGACCGCGCTCGGGGCTGACAGCAAAAACGGGCCGCCGCGGAGGAGATCCGCGACGACCCGTTCGATACTTCAGGCTTACTTTTGAAGCGAACCGTTCGGGCTGGCTACGCGCCGACGTCGATTGCCCGGCGGCCGGGGCCGCGATAGCCGGACGCCTCGCGCGGGACCCGCCGGCGGTCGTAGGCGTAAGGCCGCCGTGTCCGGGCCATAGCCCGCTTCGTGAGGTATGTCGCAAACGGACGGTCGCTGACGATCCCCCAGGCGCAGAGCCCGACGATCCCGATCACGACGCCCGTTATCAAACCGATGTTCAAGATGATCATGATGGCCGGCATTACGCGGACCTCACTTTCTCGATCTCTGAGGCGCCGTTGTCAGGCGCCGCCGACTGTTTGCACTTCCAGGCTTCCCAGGCCGCGCAAGTCGAACGTCGGAGCTATGTAAGAGCTATGTAGGAGAGCCGCTCTCCGCCACCGGAGAGGGAGTGACCGGATCCAGCCGGTAGCCCAGGCCGCGCAGGGTGGCGATGTTGATCCCAGCGCCGAGCTTGCGGCGCAGAGCCGCCACATGGGTATCCACGGTCTTCGGGCCGATCGAGTCGGTGCCCCACACCAGCTCAAGCAGCTGCTCGCGGGTGTGAATCCGCCCCGGGTAGCGCAGAAGCGCGGCGAGGAGATCGAACTCGCGACGCGTCAGCGCGACCGAGCGCCCGGAGGCCAGGCAGCGGCGCGCCTCGAGGTCGAGCTCCACCCCACCCGTCCGCAACACCGTCTCCTCGCTTCCGAAGCCGCGCGCGCGGCGCAGTTGCGCGCGCATCCGTGCCGTGAGCGCGCGCATCGACAGAGGGGCCGCCACATAGTCATCGGCGCCGGCGTCGAGCTCGGCGATCCGCGCGTCCTCATCCCGGCCGGCGGTGAGCATGATGATCGGGACGGTCGACT
>Ga0335075_10007013_pt1 | contig 17385 bp, 16 predicted proteins | sample Lox_Sample_24_FD_206723 | JGI IMG/M metagenome (GOLD analysis project Ga0335075, IMG submission 206723) | Soil microbial communities from Loxahatchee National Wildlife Refuge, Florida, United States - Lox_Sample_2.4 | ecosystem: Environmental > Terrestrial > Soil > Wetlands | place: USA...
GGACGCGGTGTGCCCAAGCGTTCCGGTGGTCAGGGCGACCTGCTGGTCACCGTCAAAGTGGCCGTCCCGCCGAACCTGGAGGGCGCAGCCCAGGAGGCGTTGGAGGCCTATGCCGTTGCCGAGCGCTCCGGTGGCTTCGACCCGCGGGCCGGATGGGCAGGTAATCGCTAGATGGCCAAGAACCCCAGAGAGTCAGATGCGCGGACCTTTTTGATCTCGGTGGCCGCCGAGCTGGCCGGCATGCACGCCCAGACGCTGCGTACCTATGACCGGCTCGGGCTGGTCAGCCCGCGCCGCAGTTCCGGCGGTGGGCGTCGTTACTCTCAGCACGACGTCGAATTGCTGCGCGAGGTGCAACGCCTGTCGCAGGACGAGGGCGTCAATCTGGCTGGGATCAAGCGGATTATCGAGCTGACCAATCAGGTCGAGGCATTGCAGTCTCGGCTGACCGAATTGGCGGCCGAGGTCGAGGTGCTGCGGGCCAACCAGCGACGCGACATCGCGGTAGTGCCCAAGAGCACCGCAGTGGTGGTCTGGCAGCCGCGCCGCTGAACGCGCAAGTTGCGTAGAACACAGGTAGTCGACTACTCGCGCTCTCGGATGAGCATGGGCCTTACGTTGCTGAGATGTTCGACCCGCCTGACTACAGCGAATACGACAGCTGGCTGACTGCCTTCACCGAAGCGTCGGCACGTCTTGACGCCCTCGAAGCAGCCTTAATCGAGGTCCGCCACCTCCTGCGCCACAGCGAGCGCCTCCACTGCGAAGAAATCGTCAAAGTACTTGAACAGCACGGCGTGTAACCATGCCGACGAGTGAAGCGCGGCTGCGCCGGGAGTTGCACAAGTACGCCATCGAATTGCGGCAGTTCGCCTACACGTTGCCCAACGGTGTGGGCGAGTACAACTTGCTGCAGTTGTCAGATCGTATGATCTCCGCCGCTCAAGAAATGGCGCCGTGCGAGGCGGTATGGGCCTAGATTCTGAAGCAACTCGGCACGCATAGCGTTTTCTGATGTCGTAAACCGCGTTATCAAGCGTCTCGCACCCTATCCTGATTAATCGGGAAGTACGGGGGCAAGCGGCGGAGAGTCGGATGACCGCAGCGACCGCGTGTCGCGCCTGTGGCAGCGAGCCGCGGGACGGTGCGCGGTTCTGTGATGCCTGCGGTTCTGTAATCGCGCCGGGTACCGAGCACGCCGAGTACAAGCAAGTCACGGTGCTGTTCGGCGATGTGGTGCATTCGATGGATATCGCGGCAGCGGTTGGTGCCGAGCGATTGCGCGAGATCATGACCGAGCTGGTCGAACGTTCATCGGCGGTGGTGCGGCGTTATGGCGGCACCGTGGATAAATTCACCGGCGACGGCATCATGGCGGTGTTCGGCGCGCCGGCTGCCTTGGAGGACCACGCGCTGCGAGCTTGTTTGGCTGCGTTGGGCATTCAGCAAGAGGTCGTCCGCCTGGCAGTCGAGGTGGAGCGTCGTGACAGCCTCAAGTTGCAGCTGCGAGTGGGCCTGAATTCCGGTCAGGTGATCGCCGGTGAGATCGGTTCGGGTGCTTTGGGTTACACCGCCGTAGGTGAGCAGGTCGGGATAGCTCAGCGGATGGAATCCGTCGCGCCGCCGGGCGGGGTTATGCTCAGCGCTTCTACCGCGCGGCTGGTCGATGACGCGACGCTGCTGGGTGAGCCGGAGATGGTTCGGATCAAGGGTGCCCCGGCTGCGGTGCCGGCGCGAAGGCTGCTGGGCATGGCCGCACAGCGCGCCGGTCGGTCGGGCTCGACATTGGTAGGCCGCGACTGGGAATTGGCTACATTGGCCACGCTGCTCGACCGCTCGGCGGGCGGCCGCGGGTCGGTGGTGGGAGTGGCAGGCCCTCCTGGCATTGGCAAGACCCGGCTCGCCGGGGAGGCCATTCAATTGGCGACAAGCCGTGGAGTGGAGGTTTTCTCCACGTTTTGTGAGGCGCACGCCACCGACGTGCCTTTCCGGGTGGTGGCACGTCTTTTGCGCGCCGTCGGTCAGGTGCATGGCCTGGATGATCGGACCGCTCGGGCACATGTGCGAGAAAGGTTTTCCGACGCCGATGCCGAGGACATGCTGCTGCTGGATGACCTGCTGGGTATCGCGGATCCCGCGGTGCAGTTGCCGAAGATCGACCCGGATGCGCGGCGGCGGCGGTTGACTGCGTTGATCAACACCGCGCAGCTGGCCCGCACCCGACCGGCGATGTTTGTCATCGAGGATGTGCACTGGATCGACGAGGTCAGCGAATCCATGCTCGCCGACTTTCTCACCGTGATTCCGCAGACCCATTCGATGGTGCTGCTCACCTACCGCCCCGAGTACCGCGGGGCTTTGCAGCATGCTGCGGGTGCACAGACGCTCGCCCTGGCCCCACTGAGCGATGCGGAAACCGCAACGCTGATAGCGGAGTTGGTCGGAACCGATCCGTCCGTGGATGCGATCGGCGCGGTCACCGCCGAGCGCGCCGCAGGCAACCCGTTCTTCGTCCAGGAGATCATTCGTGAGCTCGCCGAACGCGGGGTGCTGGTCGGCGGGCGTGGCAGTTACACCAGCTCCGCCGATGTCGGTGAGGTACGGGTGCCGGCCACGTTGCAGGCGACCATCTCCGCGCGCATCGACCGGCTTGACCCGAAAGCCAAGCGCACCTTGAGCGCAGCGGCGGTTGTGGGGTCTCGCTTCAGCTGCGAGCTGCTGAGCAGTTTGGGGATCGAGCCGTGTGTCGAAGAATTGATTACGGCCGAGCTCATCGACCAGGTGCGGTTCACCCCACGCCCCGAATATGTGTTCCACCATCCGCTGATTCGCACAGTGGCGTACGAATCACAGCTCAAATCGGATCGCGCCGAGCTGCATCGGCGCGTCGCTGCCGCGATCGAATTACGTGCCCCCGCAGCTGTCGAGGAAAGCGCGGCATTGATTGCGGGGCATCTGGAGGCCGCTGGTGATTCGCACGCCGCCTACGTCTGGCACATGCGCGCCGCTACCTGGGCGACCAACCGCGAAATCGCTGCGGCACGACTGAGTTGGGAGCGTGCCGAAAAGATCGCCGACGCATTGTCTGCCGACGATCCGGATCGTACGGCTATGCGCATTGCCCCGCGCACCATGTTGTGCGGGATCACCTGGCGAGTCCATGAACCTGCGGCCAGCGCCCGCTTTGATGAATTGCGGCAGTTGTGCACTGCCGTCGGCGACAACGCATCACTGGCGATCGGCATGGCGGGTCTGGTGATGGATCACGCTTTCCTGGCCCGGATGCAAGAGGCATCGCAGCTGGCGTCTGAAGCCATGGCCCTCCTCGAGTCGCTCGGCGATCCGAACCTGACGGTGGGACTGTCCTTCCCCGCCATCTACGCCAAGGCTGAAAGTGGTGAGTTTTGGGACACGCTGCGATGGTCGCAGCGGGTTATCGACTTGGCCGACGGTGATCCCTTAATGGGCAACTTTATTTTCGGGTCTCCCTTAGCGCTCGCCCTTGCGCAACGGGGCATTTCCCGTTACTGGTTGGGTCGCCCTGGATGGCGCGACGACTTGCAAAGCGCCCTGGCCATGGCCCGCAGGGCCGACCCCATCTCTTACGCGATGGTCGTCACCTTCGTCTACTTCTCGGGGATACCGCTTGGTGTGCTGGCTGCAGATGATCGCGCGGTGGGCGAGAGTGAGGATGCTCTGCGGATTGCCGAGCGATCCGGTGATGACTTCGCGGTGGCCATCGCACAAATGACGCTCGGTCTTGCGCTGGCGCATAGCCGAACGAATCCGGAGCGTGACCGCGGACAAAAACTGCTGGCCCAGGCCAGCGAAGTGTTCCTGCGCCAGCAGTATGCCCTTGGCGAGTTACCGCTTGTGAATGTGTACTTGGCGCGGGAGGCGGCTCGGCGTGGCGATCGCGATGAGGCCATATCGCTCATGCGCGCCGCGGTCGACCATCTGCTCCGCGCGGGACAGCTGCTGGAGTGGGGCATTCCCACGACGGGAGTCCTGGTGGAGACACTGCTCGATCGCGGGGCTCAGAGCGACGTGGCCGAAGCGCAGGCCGCGACCGAGCGGTTAGCGGCAGCGCCGGACGATGGCGGATCGGCGCTACGCGGCATCTGGCTGTTGCGACTGCGCGCGCTACTGGCCCGCGCTCGCGGCGACGATACGGCTTATACAGACTTGCGGGATCGCTACCGCGACGTGGCGAAATCGCTTGACTTCGAAGGACATATCGAGTGGGCAGAGGCGATGGCATGACGATGATCGGTGACCCGTTGACCGGGCGCGACAGCGAAATGGAAGTCATTCACCGCGCGCTGAGCGGCGCCGGCAATAAGGGCGGCGCCGTCATTGTCGGACCCGCGGGAGTGGGTAAGACCCGGCTCGCGCGTGAAGTGCTTACCCGCGCCGAAGCATCAGGTCAGCGGACGCATTGGATTGTGGGCACCCAGTCCGCGCAACAGGTCCCGTTAGGTGCGTTCGCCGGTTCGATATCCGAAAGTATTGCGGATCCGGTATCGGATGTGCGACGCGTCATCAATTCCTTTGTCACGCAACAACGTCAGGGCCGTGTGCTGATCGGGGTCGACGATGCGCACCTGCTCGACGGACTATCGGCACACGTCGTCCATCAGCTGGCCCAGGCCCCTAGGACTCGCCTGGTGGTCACCGTGCGCGCGGGTGGGGACGAGCCCGATGCGATCACCGCGCTGTGGAAGGACGACCTGCTCGCCCGCCTGGACCTCGAACCGCTGTCTGCTCAGGACACCCACCGGATGATCGAAACCACGCTTGGCGGCGCGGTGGATAGTCGCAGCGCGAAGCGGTTCTGGAAACTGACCAGGGGCAATGCGCTGTTTTTGCGGCAGTTGCTTAAAGACCAAATCGCCGCCGGCGCGATACGGCAGGTCGCCGAGGTATGGATGTGGGACGAGCGTGTCGCGGTGTCGGACAGCATCGCCGCCTTGGTGGGTCGCCAATTGAGCCGGCTCGACCCGGACGTGGCGCTGGTCGTCGATACGTTGTCGCAGTACGAGCCGCTGGCCGTCGACGCGCTCTGCGACCTGGTACACCGCGGTGATCTCGAGACGGCCGAACAGCTGAGCCTGGTTACGGTGGAGCGCAGCGGCTCCACGCTGATGGCCCGCCTGGCCCATCCGCTGTTCGGTGAGCTGCGCCGCGCCGAGGCCAGCGAGATGTACCTGTCCCGAATCCGGGGCGGGCTCGCCCAACGGCTGGCCAGGGACGCAGACGCCGACATGCAAGCGACGGTGCGTCGGGCGCTGCTCACCCTCGAATCAGACCTCGACCCCGACCCGCAGCTATTCCTCGAGGCGGCGCGGTTCGCGATGACGCTGCTCGACCTCGACCTGTCCGACCGATTCGCCACTGCCGCAGCCGATTCGGGGCTCAGCGAGGCAGTCGGCCTGCGGGCGATCAGCCTGGCCGGGCGCGGGCACGGCGAGAAGGCCGAAGCGATCCTAGCCGGGATCGACATCGATGAACCCGACGGACATCACTGGGCGACCGTACGGGCAGCGAACCTGATCTGGAATCTCGGACGGCCCCGGGAAGCGTCCGCCATCCTCGAGGGCCTGGCATCGACCCGGGAATCCGCGGCGGAGCAGGCCGAGCGTGCCGCAATCGAATCGTGTGCTGACGCGGTGATGGCCCGCTGCGAAACTGCGGCGCAAAAGGCACGGGCGGCGCTAGATTCGCGGACACTGCCCGACTTTCACGCCATGCTGGCGTCCACTGCGTTGACGATCGCGCAGGGCGCGTTCGGCAGAATCGACGACATCACCGACGTCGTGACGGAGGCCATCGACCGCGCGATCATGTCGTCTCAAGCGTCGCCGATGAGGTTGTGGTACGGCGCCGTCTATGCGCGGGCCTGCCGGTTGACCGGGCGCATCGACGAATGCGTGCGCTCGGTCAAACAACTATCCGAGTCGGCAAGTGACGCACCCGGTCTCGCGTATGCGAACCTTGCTTTCTTGCTGGGCCATGCCGAACTCGCGCAGGGCAATATACCTGCCGCGGTCAAACTTCTGCATGAAGGGCTGGCCGGGGCCGAAAAGCACAGCGTCACAACCGGTTTACGGCCCGCGAGCTGCTTCGCGCTGGCCGAAGCGCACGCCAAGCTCGGTCAACCCGATGCCGCGAACGCCGCAATCACCGAAGCGCGGCAACGTGTGCCCGACGACTACGGGTTCATGCAGACCGGTCTGGCGGTGGCCAGCGGCTGGGCGCTGGCGGCCGGCGGGTTCCTGACCGAGGCGATCTCGATGGCCCAGGCCGCCGGTGAGGATGCACGCAAGCGCAATCAGCCAACGCACGAAGTGGCCTGCGTGCAAGTGGCGGCACAATGGGGCGACACGTCGGGGGCGACACGCGCGCGCGAACTGGCCGATGAATTGTCGCTTCCGATCGCTGATGCCGTTGCGCGGCATACCGAATCGTTGCAGGCCGATGACGGCGAGGGGTTGCTCGCGGCCTCGGCCGACTACCGGGCGCTGGGTGATCGCGCGACCGCCGCCGACGTCGCCGCGCAGGCGGCGGTCGCGTTCAGCCGCAAGCAGCAGCGAAAGCGCAGTCTGTACGCCGCGGCGTTGGCTCAAGAGCTGGCCACCGAATGCGGCGGGCTGTGCACGCCCGCGCTGCGGAACCCGATAGGCCAACCGTTGACCGGCCGTCAACGCGAAATCATCGAACTGGTAGCCGCCGGGTTATCCAACAAGCAGATCGCCGAGCGGCTTGTCACGTCGGTGCGCACCGTTGAGGGACATGTGTATCGCGCATATCAGCGCTTGGGCGCCGAGTCTCGCGAGGAGCTGGTCAAGATGTTACGAGCCGGCCAGGGCGGCTCATAACCTGTCCATCTCCCTTGCCATGGCGGCGCGCTCGATGTACGCGGCGCGATGACCATAGTGTGGCCGCGGCGGCGGCGGACGGAAGGCGGCGCCTACGACGCGAAACGCATCGATCATTCGGCGGGTGACGGGGATGGACCTCGGCGCCACGGCGGCCGCGGTCCCGAGCATCACCTCTTGCTCGGTGATCACAACCGGTGGCTGTGGCTGGGTGACCAGAGTCGTCGGCTCTGTCACGATGTCGTTAGTTACGGCCGGTTGGGTGCCGATGACGGCATCCTCAGTCGTCTCGAGCGTTGAATCCAACATTTCCAATCGCCTCCACACGGTGTGGTCTGTGATGATGTGTGGAACGTACGACCGGCGACAGTTGGCAAGCACGCGTAGCCGACTACTCGTATTACCGCTGATACGTACTCGCGAACCGTCTCGGGACAAGATTAAGTAGTCGATTACGCATGACTGCGCCACTTCGATAGCCGATGCTGACGCACATGATGGCGACGATCATGGGCCCAGCCCTCACCGCCGGCCCAGATGCGAGCACGCTCGCGCTTGCGCCGAAGAACCCGCTGCCGTACTGGCGTCGGCTGGCGGCCGCCAGGCAGTTAGATCGCGGCCCGGAGTTGCTGCGGGATTCGGGCGGACCAGTGACTCGAAATGTGCTGGGTCCGAAGTGGATGATCCCGCCGCTGGTGTTTGTCTCGTCCCCTCAGGGTGCTCACGACGTGTTGGCCCGCACGGATGCGTTCGCCGAGCGCGCGGCGACACCTGTCGCAGTGGAGCTCCGTCGGCTGTTGGGCGACAACCTGCTGGTGGTGCCACATCGCGAGTGGCTGCCGCGTCGCCGCGCGGTGCAGCCGATCTTCACGAAATACAACGTTCCCCGGTTCGCCGGGCACATGGCTGAGGTAGCCGAACAGCTTGCCGAGCGTTGGGCACTCGGCGCCGCGGTCGATCTGGACGCCGACTGCCGGGCACTGACGTTGCGGGCGCTGGGCCAGTCGATACTCGCGACCGATCTGACCCACCAATCGCAGGTGGTGGGAGACGCACTTCGCATCTGCGGCAAATGGGCGACCGATCGGGCACTGCGCCCGGTCAACCCGCCACGTTGGTGGCCGACCCGCGGGCAGCGGAGGGCACGCGCGGCCACCGCCTCCCTGCGCGCGTTAACGGCGGAGATCCTGCACGCGTGCCGAGCTGACCCGACGCGTGATGCGCCGCTGGTGCGTGCTCTGATGCAGACCATCGATCCGGACACCGGCCAGCCGCTTTCTGATCGCGCAATCTGCGACGAACTGGTGTTGTTTCTGCTCGCCGGCCATGACACCACCTCCACCGTTCTGACCTACGCGCTGTGGGCGTTGGGCCACCGGGCCGAGCTCCAGCAACGGGTGGCCGCGGAGGCTGAAGCGGTTGGTGATCGCCGGCTCACCCACGAGGACGTGCCGCGATTGCGTTACACCATGCAGGTTTTGCACGAGGCGATGCGGTTGTGTCCGCCGGCGCCGGCGGTAGGACGGACGGTGATGGCCGACATCGAGGTGGACGGCTACCGCCTGCCGGCGGGCACCTCCGCCATCGTCGGGATCTACGCGATGCATCGCGACCCCGCGCTGTGGGAAGATCCGCTGCGCTTCGACCCCGACCGGTTCAGTCCGGAGCGCTCCAAAGGCCGAGATCGCTGGCAGTACCTGCCGTTCGGTGGTGGTCCGCGAGGATGCATGGGCGATCATTTTGCGATGCTGGAAGCGACCCTCGCCTTGGCGACGATCCTTCGGCGGACCAAAGTTCTCTCACTCAGCACCGATTTCCCAACCGTCACCCCGCTGACGATGATCGTCGCGGCGCCAATCCGAGCCCGGGTCGCAGTGCGAAGCGACACCTCGCTAGACGCGGATTGAGAACACCGCGACCCCCCAGTCGCCAGGCTGCGCGGATCGGTAACCGCCGCGGCGCAGCGCGTCGGTGGGTGCGGCCATCGGCTCGAAGCACACGACGTCCTCGCCAGTCGGCGCGAAGATCTGGGCCGCCGGATATCCCTCCTCGAAGTGGACCTCGATACGGCGGCCACCACCGGACACGGCGAACACCGTGCCCTCGGCGACCTCGTCGTAACCGTCGTCAAAAACGCGGTCGCCCAACGGTTCAGTGCTGGCGTTCTGGTGTGTCGTCTCGCCACTGGGTAGCCCCTGCCCGTCGAGCTTCAGGTGCCGCAACGGCGGGGTCTCGATGATCCACTGGTCGCGCGGTACATCCGGCAACCGGAGATACGGGTGGAAGCCGAAACACAGCGGCACCGCCGTGTCCCCGGACGGCGTCACCGAGGTACGCAACCGCAAGATCCGCTCGAACAGCGTGACAGTCAGCGCCAGCCGATGCGGAAACGGAAAGCTGGCCAGCAAGTCCTGATCGCTGAAGTCCACTTCGGCGGACAGCTCATTGGCCGACTCATGCGTCACCCGCCAGTGTGGATAGGCGGCGAGCACACCGTGAATCGGTAATCCGTTGGGGTCGGTCCGCACGCCATGCTCACCGGCCGTCAGCGTGACTGTCGTATCCTCCGCCGTATACGTGTTGGCGCCCAGTCGATTTGCCCACGGATACAAGATGGGGATACCCATGGTCTTGCCAGCGGTCACGTAGGCGTCCAGCCCGCGGCGCTGACCGAGCAGTTCGACGCCCGCGTCGGTCAACGAGATGCCGATCATGCCGGCGTCCGGCACGAATTGGGCCTCGAGCTCCGATGACGGGTCCTGCAGGGTGACGATGTGCACCCGACGAGACTAGCCCAGGTTCAGCTGTGCAGCGGGTCGTGCTGAATGCGTTCCGGCGGCGCCCCTTTGGCGATCAGTGCGGCCTTGGTGGTGCGAACCATCTCGGGTCCGCCGCAGATCAGGATCTGCCGGTCGCCCCAGCCGCCGAATTTGGTGACCACGTCCATCAGCTTGCCCGTCTGGCGCACATGCAGCCCCCGTGGCGGTGTCACGTCGGGATAGCCGGCCGCCCAGGCCGGGTCGGCCTTGTGTTCGGAGACCGGCGTCACCGACAGCCACGGGTTGTGGCTGGCGATCTGCCACAGGGTGGGCAGATCGTAGAGCTCGCACGGGTAGCGGGCGCCGAAGAACATGTGCACCCGCGGGTTCACGCCCCAGCGGGTGAGGTCCATGACGATCGAGCGCAGCGGCGCCAGCCCGGTGCTGCCCGCCACCATCAGCACATCGCCGGCATCGCGGTCGACATGCAAGCCGCCGTGCGGGCTGGACAGCCGCCACCGATCGCCGGGTTGCGTCTCGTGGACGATCGCGTTGCTGACCATGCCGCCCGAGACCGCCCGGACATGGAACTCGATCGCGCCGCCGTCATCCGGCGGGATGGCCGGCGTCAGATATCTCCATCGCCGCGGGCATTGCGGCACGGCGACGTTGACGTACTGGCCGGCGTGGTAGGGCATCGGGCGGTCGAGCTGCAGCCGAACCACGGCCAGGTCCCGGGAGATCCGCAGGTGTTCGAGCACCGTGCCGTCCCACCAGGCCGGCCCCTGCTCGGCGTCAGCGGCGCCGCTCATTACCCCGGTGATCAGGTTCAGCGACTGCTGGGCGGCCGCGTCGACCGCGTCGGTCCAGGCCTCGGCCAGCTCGTCGCGCAGGGTCGCATGCAGCGCTTGTCGCAATGTGGCGTAGTGCTCGGGCAGCACGCCGTATTTGCGATGGTCGCGGCCCAGCTGAGCTAAAAACTCCACCGGCTCTCGAGCGCGCCGAGCGACCAGCTCGCCGTATACCCAATGCAGCGCGTGCGCGAAGGTGGCGCGCTGGCGGGCCATGTCCGGCGGGAACAGGTCACGTGGCGAAACGTCGAAGGAAAACCACCGGTTGTAGAACCGGCCGATGAGCCCGTTTTCGTCGGCCGGGTCGATGGCGGCGTGCAGTAACGCCAGCGCATCCCGGTCGTTGAGGCTCACGCCCGATGATTTTATGCCCGTATACGCGGCCCGACGAAAAGGCAGGTGGCTACCATGCTGATGTGCTCCTCCGGCTTGGCATGGTGACAGTGGCCGTCGCGGTACTGGCTATCGCTGTTGGATGTGGTGGCGCGCAAGTCAATTCGGGTCCGACACAGACCGACACAAAGCCGCCTCCCACCGTCGCTAAGCTACGGCCCACCGTCGTGGCCCAGATTCCGCATGACCCGGCCGCTGCCACCGAGGGACTCGAAATCGACGGACCAAACCTCTACGAGAGCACGGGCAAGGTTGGGCAGTCGCAGCTGCTTGAGCTCGACCCAGCGACCGGCGGGGTGCGCCGCGCAGTTCCGCTGCCGTCCAACTACTTCGGCGAAGGCATCGCAGTTGTTGGCGACCATATCTGGCAACTGACCTACCGCAACGGCATCGCGATCGAATGGGACAAGGCCACCTTGACTCGGGTGCGAGAGGTACCGATGAGCGGCGAAGGCTGGGGCCTCTGCTGGGACGGCACGCGGCTGGTGCAAAGCGACGGCACCAGCCGGTTGCACTTCCGCAATGCCGCCGACTTCACCGAAATCGGGTCAGTGCCCGTCACCACCCCAGACGGAAGGCCGATGAATGGGCTCAACGAGCTGGCCTGCGTGAACGGCCAGGTATGGGCCAACATCTTGCCGACGGACCTGATCGCCCGCATCGACCCAGGCACCGGTTTGGTTACCGCCGGCGTCGACGCCCACGGGCTGTTGTCCGGACCTCGGGCAAAAGACGCCGTGCTCAATGGCATCGCGAATGTCGACAGCCAAACTTTCCTGGTGACCGGTAAGTATTGGCCGTCGATGTTTCGCGTACGGTTCCAACCGGCTAACTAAGCTGGCGCGAGCTCAGAGCAGCGCGCTGGCGCCGTTGTAGAGCACCATCAGACCGATCAGCACCAGGACCACTGCCAGCATCGCGCCGTGGTTTCTTTCCATCCAGTCTTTGAGCCGCGTCATCGGATCGTCGAGCCGGTGGCCGGCGGCGGCGTAGGCCAAGATCGGGATGGCGACGGTGGATGCCGCGACGGCGACGAAGATCGCGGCCAGTATCCACTTGGCTGCGTCATCAAGCCCGCTGCCGATGTTCAAGCCGGCCAACGCGCACATCGTCAGCACCTCGACCCTGACCACCACGAGCACCAACGCCGTTATCCCCGCGCGCGCGGGCGTCATGGTTGCGAAAGACCGTATCCACTTCGGCGATTCGGTGTGGCGGTGCCGGCCCAGCCACTCATAGATGCCGTAGGCGATGAGCGCCAATCCAAGGCCGACGCGCAGCCAGGATGCCCAGGCCGGCGGTTTCTTGTGCAGGTCTCCAAGGAGATCGGAGGACGCGACGAAGGCCGCGGTCAGCGCGATCAGGCCCAGCACCCAGCCGCCGAGGAAGGTGAGACTCGTCGGCCCCGGCCGCGGAGTCTGCAACACCAGCACCGCCGGGATGACCGATAAGGGTGAGACCGCGATGACCAGCGCGAGCGGAATCAGCGTGGTCAGTAGGGAACTCCAATTTCCTGTCACGCGCAGCATTTTCGCATTGCCCCGACACCAGCGCTGGGGTGCAGAGCAAAACAGTTGACAGGTAGGAATATTCCTACCTAATATGGCGAGCATGCCGCTGCGCGCCAAGGCCGGCCGCACGGACACCGTCTTCGCGGCCCTGGCCAACCCGACTCGCCGGGACATCCTCGACATGCTGCTGGGCGGCGAACGCACCGTGGTGGCCCTGGCCGAACGTTTCGACATGGCCCGACCGAGCGTGTCGGAGCATTTGAAAGTTCTGCGGGATTGCGGGTTGGTCGCCGAGAACAAACACGGCAGGTTTCGTCACTACAGAGTTAATCCCGAACCGCTGCAGGAAATCTCAGCATGGCTCAGTCCGCACGAGCGGTACTGGCGCGAGCGGCTCACCGCGTTGGGTGAGGTGCTCGACGACATCAGCGAGCAGGAAGGCACATCATCATGACCGAGACGGCGGACCCGCGAGTCATCGAGATCGGCCAGTTCTATCCCCACCCACCGCAGCGGGTGTGGCAGGCGCTGACCACACCCGAGCTGATGGCACGCTGGCTGATGGAACCGAGCGGATTCGCCCCGGTCGTCGGCACCCGTTTCAGCTTCCACGGCCAACCAATGCCCTCGGTCGACTTCTCCGGCGAGATCGCGTGCGAGGTGCTCGAGGTGGTCGACGTTGGGCAGTTGACCATCAGCTGGGCCGACGCGCGTTCCGACAAACCCTCGGCCTGGGTGGTGAGTTGGACCTTGCATCCGGAGGGCAGTGGTACTCGGGTTATCTTGCGGCACAGCGGTTTCGACCCCGATGACGACGTCCAGCAGCGTTCCCGGGCCATCATGGGCAACGGCTGGGTTCGCATCGCGGACCAACTCCGCGAGGTGTTGGACGGCTAGCCCTTCCGGCGCAGTGTCCAGATTGCGCCGCGCCTCAGCGGCCTCGTCCCTCGCCCGCATCGTTGCGACGCAGTGTCCAGGCCGGCACCCAGTGCGTGACGGTTTTGCGCTTGGAGCCGTAGACGATCGGGTATGTCACCAGCCCCCACCAGTCGCCCTGCTCGCAAATGCCCCAACAGCTCAGCCGGCCCTCGACAACCTTGTGCAGCTGTAAGCCATTCGGGTGATAGCGCCCCGAGCGGTGCGGCTCGCGCGGGAACAGCACGGTCAAATCAACCAGCACGGCGAGCGGCGGACGCACCACCCGAAACGGGTTGCGGACCGGCTGCCCGTTGTATCCGATCGACGCGAGGTCGCCCACTGATCGATCATACGTTCGAATAACTGGCCGGTGACCGGTAGCGAAATTAATGGTCCGGACCGCCGCGCCGGCGACATAAACTCCGCAGCTATGGGCAGAATCTCGCGCGGCTGGGCACTGACGAAGCAGAGCTGGCAAGTGCTGAAAAGCGACGCGTCGCTGGTGCTCTTCCCCATCCTGTCGACCATCTTCGCGATCATTGCCGCGGTGGCGATCTGGGCGCCCGCGGTGATCACCAGCGGCATCTTCAACGGCCAGGACGTGGAGATCAACCAGCACGATCCGGTCCTCTACATCACTGCTCTGGCATCGGCGTACGTGTCGACATTCATCGCGATCTTCTTCAACGTGGCGCTCGCCGCCTGCGCGGCGCGCTCGATGCGCGGCGAAGATACCAAGCTCGGCGAAGGCATCAAGGCCGCGCTGCACCGGATCGGCCCGATCCTCGGCTGGACTCTGGTCGCGACGACGGTCGGGTTGATCTTGAAAGCGCTCGAAGACCGTGTCCCGCTGGTGGGCAGGATTGCGGCCATGATCACCGGCGCCGCATGGGCAGTCGCCACCTTCTTTGTGATCCCCGTGGTCGCACTCGAGGGCACCGGGCCGTGGCGCTCGGTGAAGCGCTCGGCGACCGTCGTCAAGGCGCGGTGGGGCGAGGGCGCAACCGGAGCGGCCACGATCGCCGTCGTGACGGTGCTGTTCAGCTTCCTGGTCATCGTCGTCGGCGCGGTGGCAATGATGGCGTTGCTTGCCGCCAACCAACCGCTGCTCGGCGTCGCGGCGATGGCCATCGCGGTCGTGAGCATCATCGGCGTCTCGATAATCTCGAGCACCCTGAGCCAGATTTTCCGCGTCGCCGTCTACGAGTACGCGGTCAACGGCGACACGCCGGGCGGATTCGACAGCCAGCTGCTGCAAGCCGCGTTCCAGCCGGTGTAACGCGCTGCCGCCAAAATTCGCTAGAGTTGAGCGGAACAGACTCAACCTTGACGGCGTTGAACAACGCGACAAGCATTTTTACTTGGCCCTGTTGGGGCCCATTGGGCCCCACTTTCGACCCCGAATGGAGGTGTCGTGGACTCGTTCAACCCGACAACCAAGACGCAGGCGGCCCTGACATCGGCCCTGCAGGCGGCGACCGCCGCCGGCAACCCCGAGATCAGGCCGGCTCATCTGCTGTTAGCGCTGCTGACGCAGAACGACGGGATCGCTGCGCCGCTGCTGGAGGCTGTCGGCGTCGAGCCCGCCACTATTCGCACCGAGGCCCAGCACCTCGTCGACCGGCTGCCGCAGATCAGCGGCGCCAGCTCGCAGCCGCAGCTGTCCCGTGAATCGCTGGCCGCCATCACCACCGCCCAGCAGCTGGCCACCGAACTGGATGACGAATACGTCTCCACCGAGCACCTGATGGTGGGGCTGGCCACCGGCGACTCCGACGTCGCCAAGCTGCTGACCGGACACGGCGCCTCACCGCAGACGCTGCGCGACGCGTTCGTCAAAGTCCGCGGCAGCGCGCGTGTCACCAGCCCTGACCCCGAGGCCACCTATCAAGCGTTGGAGAAGTACTCCACCGACCTGACCGAGCGCGCCCGCGAAGGCAAACTCGACCCGGTTATCGGGCGGGACAACGAGATTCGTCGCGTTGTGCAGGTGCTGTCGCGTCGCACCAAGAACAACCCGGTGCTGATCGGCGAGCCGGGCGTCGGCAAGACCGCCATCGTGGAAGGTCTGGCGCAACGCATCGTCGACGGCGACGTGCCGGAAAGCTTGCGCGACAAAACCGTCGTCAGCCTTGACCTGGGTTCGATGGTGGCCGGCGCCAAGTACCGCGGCGAATTCGAAGAACGCCTCAAAGCCGTGCTCGACGACATCAAGAACTCCGCCGGCCAGATCATCACCTTCATCGACGAGCTGCACACCATCGTCGGGGCCGGCGCGACCGGCGAGTCGGCGATGGACGCCGGCAACATGATCAAGCCGATGCTGGCCCGCGGCGAACTGCGCCTGGTCGGCGCCACCACGCTGGACGAATACCGCAAGCACATCGAGAAGGACGCCGCGCTGGAGCGCCGCTTCCAGCAGGTGTTCGTCGGAGAGCCGTCGGTCGAGGACACCGTCGGCATCCTGCGCGGGCTCAAGGACCGCTACGAGGTGCACCACGGTGTGCGTATCACCGACTCCGCGCTGGTCGCTGCGGCCACCCTGTCCGACCGCTACATCACCGCCCGGTTCCTGCCGGACAAGGCCATCGACCTGGTCGACGAGGCGGCCTCGCGTTTGAGGATGGAGATCGACTCCCGGCCCGTCGAGATCGACGAGGTGGAACGTCTGGTCCGTCGTCTCGAGATCGAGGAGATGGCGCTGGCCAAGGAGGAAGACGAGGCGTCCAAGGAGCGGCTGGAGAAGCTGCGGTCCGAGCTGGCCGACCAGAAGGAAAAACTGGCCGAGCTCACTACCCGTTGGCAGAACGAGAAGAACGCCATCGACGTTGTCCGCGAGCTCAAGGAGCAGCTGGAGACGTTGCGCGGCGAGGCTGATCGCGCTGAGCGTGACAGCAACCTGGAGAAGGCGGCCGAGCTGCGCTACGGGCGTATCCCCGAGGTGGAGAAGAAGCTTGACGCCGCGGTGCCGCAGGCCGAGGCGCGCGAAGACGTCATGCTCAAGGAAGAAGTCGGTCCCGACGACATCGCCGACGTGGTGTCGGCGTGGACGGGCATCCCGGCCGGCCGGATGCTGGAAGGCGAGACCGCCAAGCTGTTGCGGATGGAAGACGAGCTGGGCAAGCGCGTCGTCGGGCAGCGCAAGGCCGTGCAGGCGGTGTCCGACGCGGTGCGCCGCAGCCGGGCCGGGGTGGCCGACCCCAACCGGCCGACCGGATCGTTCCTGTTCCTCGGCCCCACCGGTGTCGGTAAGACCGAGCTGGCCAAGGCGCTGGCCGACTTCCTGTTCGACGACGAGCGGGCGATGGTCCGCATCGACATGAGCGAGTACGGCGAGAAGCACTCGGTGGCTCGCCTGGTGGGTGCGCCACCCGGCTACATCGGCTACGACCAAGGTGGTCAGCTGACTGAGGCGGTACGGCGTCGGCCCTACACCGTGGTGCTGTTCGACGAGGTGGAAAAGGCCCACCCGGACGTGTTCGACGTGCTGTTGCAGGTCCTCGACGAGGGCCGGCTCACCGACGGCCAAGGCCGTACCGTCGACTTCCGCAACACCATCCTGATCCTGACGTCCAACCTGGGGTCGGGCGGCACCGAGGAGCAGGTGATGGCGGCGGTCCGCTCGGCGTTCAAGCCGGAGTTCATCAACCGGCTCGACGATGTGCTGATCTTCGACGGGCTGAACCCCGAAGAGCTGGTGCAGATTGTCGACATTCAGCTGGCCCAGCTGGGCAAGCGGCTGGCGCAACGGCGGCTGCAGCTGGAGGTTTCGCTGCCGGCCAAGAAATGGCTATCGCAGCGCGGTTTCGACCCGGTCTACGGGGCGCGTCCGTTGCGGCGACTGGTGCAGCAGGCCATCGGCGACCAGCTGGCGAAGATGCTGCTGGCCGGCGATGTGCACGACGGCGACACGGTTCCGGTGAACGTCAGCGCCGACGGGGACAGCCTGGTGCTGGGCTAGTTCAGCACCCGCGCAGCCGAAGCGGTAGCAAACTTTAATTCGGTTGTGACCTGCTGCCATTCCCGGTTAGGGGCTAACAGCAGCTAGGCTACGTGGCGATGGTTCCGCTCTGGT
>Ga0335075_10007014_pt1 | contig 17383 bp, 8 predicted proteins | sample Lox_Sample_24_FD_206723 | JGI IMG/M metagenome (GOLD analysis project Ga0335075, IMG submission 206723) | Soil microbial communities from Loxahatchee National Wildlife Refuge, Florida, United States - Lox_Sample_2.4 | ecosystem: Environmental > Terrestrial > Soil > Wetlands | place: USA: Florida...
ATGGATGGTTGTTAGTTTTTATGGGCGGATTAGGAAAAATGGTATCTGTTAGAAAGGGAGCTGTATGTATAAACCATGATGGAAGCTCCATTTTATACAGATAATAGCAACGAATTCACTGTAAAGGTGAGGACCTTAAGATTGATTGAGGGTGGATCAAACTTAGTTACTTGAAGTGATTCGAATCGGGTTGCGATTCACAACTTTATAATCCATTGCTCTCGGAAATTTTAAGAAGACTGGAAATGATGGACGCCTCGTGCAGGAAACCCTGAATATGGTAAGGTGTTGTACCACAACAACCAGGCAGTCAAGTTTTCTTATGGTAGCCTCTCAAAGGTGTTGATGGTACGGTAAGCGTCGAGACACAAGTACTGCACTCGAAGTGTACTATATTTCTTCGAGAACTTTCCATCTCCACACATCACATAAGGACCCCTGGCTTCTTGAACTTTACCGATAGATCTCAACGAACTTTACCAACTATTTGAATAATCATCTAGATTCTTGTGGCAAGAAACCCTCTTATTGGAACTGATGGTACAGCTATGAATAAAGTAATCTAGAGAAAGGAAAAGAGAATTTGCAAGTCCAGTAAAAGGCAGCCTAGTAGAGGTGTTAGTAGATATCCGACTCTGTCTTTATTGTTACTCCTGTCGTCAAATCTTTCCCCTTCGTAAGGAATGGTCTTGCTGCGACCATTATTCCCTCCGTTTTCAGCTAGGAGCCTAGTCGAGTACATCTAAGCAAAAGAAAACGTAGTAGCATGTATCCTCTGTGAAGCTCCGTTAATGAGGAGCTTGTGATGCTATTTCTCCTGTGCGGGAGGACTAAATTTTGTTCATTTTATACTTATATCAATTCCCTTAATCAAAATAAACTGAGCTGCGAATAGATGGGTCTAGCATATATCACAGCTCGTGAGATGAGTTGTATTTCTTTACCCACTCGGGATATTCTAAAGTCAACTTGGCTTTTACTTCACCATCACTCTCCAGCCCATCAAGCAAAACCCTCATTCCTCGTAACAGCCAAAAACGTTAAACTCCACAACTGCACAATATCCGACTCGGTAGGGCTCTGTCCCGGCGGAGGCGGCAGAGCCCCGTAATCAATATAGTTGAACTTCCCACCAGAATACGTCCACGACCAAACCTCGGTAGTAAGATGTGCGCTGTTGGCGTCGATGCTATCCCAGAGGATGTTGTATGCGTTCTTGACATTGTTAAATACTGTGCTGTCGGAGCAGAAATCGGGCGCGGAAGTAGAGCTGCAGCGGGATAGCTGCAATTCGAGACCGCGGGACATCATGGCGAGAGGCCAGGACCAGACTACTGTGCCGTGGTAGGCGGATGTGGTCCAGTTGGCGGCGTAGACTGGGGAAGGCCCATAGGCCGGATTGGAAATCAGCATGCCGACGTCGGTCATGAGGCCAGCGGGGAAGGTGCGGCGGACATTGTTGGCGGTGGAGTTGATGAAGGAGGTTAGTTGTGTTTGGTTGGTGGTGTTGAGGAGGAAGTGGCGGAAGCAGTCATCTGTGTTCATGACTTGAACTTGGGACTGATTGTTATTGCCATCGAGCGAAAGGGCATGGAAGACGACATCGGAGTCTAGGGTGTCGCTTTGATCTGAACCGTAGAAGCTCGAGCTGTTGACATAGGTTGAGAGGAGGGTCGTTGCTTGGGCAGTGGTGATATTGACTTCGAAGAATTGCAGAGTGTTATCTTCCCATACTTGTGCGTAAGTATCCGCGGTTAGGTTCCATTCCGGATGTGTAGGGAAGAACCCAGCTCTAGCTAGGGACGCAATGGCCCTTAGTGCAGCAGGAACTAGAGCTGTGTTGACATCGTAAGGAATACGGCCACCACCAATGCCATATGTACTATCTCTCCAATCTCCAACAATCTGTCCATCTTTGAGGTGGATCAAGTTATCCATTGTTTGATTTCCGGGAGCTGTGAACGCTGCTGAGCCATTCATGATCTTCTCTGCATTGATACGACCAAGATCGGCGTATGTTAAATTTGAGTTCTCTGGGAAAAAACTCGCAGTGATACTAAACGCGGTCAATAAGCGTGAGATAGCAGGCAAGTTGGTCTTACCCAAAAAAGTCCGCAGCTCTCGCCGCTCCTGTGGGGCTTTGAACAAAATAGCGTTCCATCAGAACTGGTAGGTAGTAATCTGAGTCGATCTGTAGCATTATCAACAGGAATGTATTGAAATAGACACAAAAATGCCAGATAAAGCATAGAAAAGACTTACCATAATATAGCTGCACTGTGGTGCCGTGCTAGTGATGTTGTTTTGCAGATTTAGCCACGTCGCATAGTCACTAATATCGTCAGTCTTATCCGAATTCGATTGAGAAAGCCGTTTACCCAATTGTCTCTTCATGACAGACAGATCCATCAGTCCTGTTGATTCTTTCTAGAACGGCGGCAAGTACAGCCTCCACAGAGCTATTCTGGCCCATGCTTAAAACAGGATCTAGCAAGAGCGCAGAAATCATTGAGTCACGACCAAAATAGGTAAGGAACCTCCATCCGCCGGCGAGCAATTTGGTCGTGTAAGATAGAAAAGTCAGGGCACTAGTCTGAGTTGGCTGCTGCGGGATAAGATCTTGCGATTGATTATTGAGCACTTGCTGGGCGGTGAACTCCGTTAATTGCGGGTAATCAAATGAAGCGTTGAATACGTAGTTTCCGGCATCAAACGTAATAGTAGTGTTGCTAATGGTGATTTTTTGACTTGCATCAACCGGTATGAAAGACAGCGTCGTAGTTGTGATATTGTCCAACCATAGCCTAGTTAACGTAACTCCTCCATTAGCGGTGCTTGAGTACTTGATAGCATTCTGTATCTGCGGCTGGAGAATACTTGGACCTTCAGTAAAATCACGGATGGTTCTGATGCTGCCTAATATCGCCACTGTGAGCATAGCGGAGGAATTAAATCCTATCTCTCCTGAGATACCAACGGTTGCATTTCCACCCTGCATTGCCAGCTGATAAATTGGCTCCAGAGGACTTCCTACTGTCGAATTCATCAAAGTAATTGATAAGGTCCCGTTGATTCCATTTGTGGGCGCAAAAAAGGAAACAATGCCACTATTCCCAGCTGGCCAAGCTATCAATAGTCTTGGGCCGATAATGGTAAGATTATCGTCTGGCCCTGGCGATGTGACCACCACTTGAGAAGCTGCATGACAATCCGAATAGAAGTAATTTTCATAAGGAGGTGAGTTCAAATGCAGATTTGAGATTATAGTGGAACATGTTGCAGCCATCGACGCGGAGGAGGCGGGGCTTGTTGCAGTCGAGCTTGGTAGTTGCTGAGCGAGATGCCCATTTACACAGCTGTCGATATTTAGATTCTAAAATACAAGCTCCTAGAACCCTTACCTATACATAGATGTTAAATAGCAATCAGGGCCACATCTCAGAGTGGGAGTGCCATTGATGACTGGACATAGGAAATTGGTATCATAGCAGGTGTACATGGATGGTAAGTACCATGCATCACCACAAGGTTGAAGATTCTTGTCAACCGGGACAGTGGCGAGACCGAGCTCGGCCAATAGCAGAAGTGAAATTCCAAGTTTAAACACCATTGTTGTATACAATAGAGGATATGGCTTTGCTTTGAAATGCGACAACGAAGGCTGATAGAGCAGAACGAAGAGTCTTACCGTGATCCTGGATTCGACATTTATATGTCTAGACTTTACGTACTGACATGAAGGTATGAAAGCATCTCCACCGCCTGCGTTATGAGCTATGTACCAATCGGCAGGAGACTTGAGAGGGTGGGCCATGATATTTCCTATGGAGGGAGGTGTTTGAGGTAAGCCACCAGGTCATTCATTGAAAATGACATCGAAGAACAGGAAAATGAAGTAAGAGAGAAAGATCGACAGTGCGGGGTCAAGCCGTTGCTTTAGTTAGAGTAACACCGAGCGACGTGTGGGGAAAATCAAGGTACAACATATAAAATCTTTTGCGACTTGGGACCCCGAGAATGATGCGCGCTTGTAGATCCGGGCCTTGGCGTTGCTTTAGCCGATTTTAAGATCGAAGGAATCGCTCCACATCACGTGATGCATCTCTTATCTTGCAAATGACATAATCACTGCACACCAAACCAAAATGGAAAAACAGCAAGCGACCTATCACGGCCCTCAATTCCGAGACAACTGGAGGCTGAGACATCCCGCCTGACATGAGTCTGAGTGCGACTCTGTGTCCTGGTGGTCTTTTGTCTATACCGTCTCTGCCTCCTTCCTTCAACATCTCATGGCTGTCACTCTTCCCTTCGCGCTGCTTGCCCTATCGCAAGCCCTAACGCTTCAGGAGGCCTTATCAGGAGTCTTCGGGAGCATAAGTTTGGCTACGTGGATATTCCTACTGGTGCGTATTCGCCCCCGGATACGCTTATCGACCGCTGAGAAGAGCTCTAGGTCCCTCAACTGGTCCTTAACTACAAGACTGGAAGTGCTGAGGGCATATCTCTCGCATTCCTGACTGTGTGGCTTATTGGTGATCTGTCAAACCTCTCCGGTAGGTCGATAACCTCCAGAATACTCCACCACGACACTTCTTGGAGGGGCTCTTTTTTCCATCTTCTTCGTTGCTACACTCTGTGTCATACATCTCAAGTTGCGCCCTTATCAGCCCTCCAGAATACTAGTCACGTGCAGACGCTGAATTCCGATAGGTGCGGTGTGGGCTGGTCTCGTGCCCACAGTCATTGCCCTAGCTGTCTACTTCTGCATCGCCGACTTCGTGCTGATTAGTCAATGCCTGTACTACAACTACGTCAACGCCCGCCGCGCAAAGCGTCATCTTTCATCAACATCTGGAGTGTCTGAGGATGAGCCGCTGCTGTCGAGAGTACGAAGCAACTCCAGTATTGGCTTGCCAGGCTCAAGAAGACGTTCTTCGGCACGAAGGCCCAGCCATGACATGAGGCGTGACTCTCTATCTAAGATCCTAGAAGATGATGATAGCCCTAGTGGGAGCACGTGGCTACGGAATACAATTAGCATCTTGCTTGTGTGTATTGTTGGAGCCGCTGGATGGCTTATAGCCTATAAATCTGGCGTCTGGACACCCACTCCTGAAGATTCGGATCTCACAGAGCCCCAGTCCGTTGCTATCGGAGCCGAAATGTTGGGCTACTTTAGTGCGTTGTGCTACCTCGGGTAAGTTTCGCTTTCATCAACGAAGGCATCCGTTAATAAGCAACTAGAGCACGTATCCCACAAATTGTCAAGAATTATCGAGACAAGTCATGTGAAGGTCAGTTCCGCAGCCCTTATTGCATTCTAAAGCTAACGCTACCAGGCTTGGCTCTTCTCTTTTTCCTCTTGTCATTAATGGGAAATGCCACCTACGGTGCAGGCATCTTATTCCACTCACAAGAGAAAGAATACATACTCACAAATTTACCTTGGTTGATTGGCTCGCTGGGCACTATGGTTGAAGACGGAATCATCTTTGTGCAGTTCAGAATGTATGCGCCGTCGCCGGCATCTTCTTCTGCTGTTGTGGGATAGAGGTGGTAGAGGCTCTTATGATCTCTGAGATTATTTCACTATTTGGTAACGGTTTATACTGCGTTGTGTTTGTAGGGGAAAGACAGAACGGGCTTGTCTCATTACCATGTATTCTAATATGCTGCTAATGCTTGGGCATCCGGCGTCAAGGTTTTATGTAACAGGTACCATAGAGGCGAAATGATTACGACAGCGTTTTTCAACCATTAACACTTATCACGATATCGAACAGTGTTTAATAAACACAGGAATTCTGAGATTCCATCTTGCTGTTCCTACCTGTCTGAAAGTGCACTGGCGTGTGGATGTGTTAAAGCCTGGCGCTTCCGCTAGCTGCCTAGAATAGATTTCATACTTCCCCTTTCGAAATTGGTCTGGAGAACTCCAATTTAACCTTAATTGTAGCTGTTATTCAAGTCATTCCTTTGCTTGTCGGCCCAGTACTCACTCTTTCGTACGGCCAAGACACTCTTTTCGATTATCTTGATTGCAATCCCTCGGCACTGTTGCTCTTTCATCCCGACGCTTTTCCTCGGTCTTTAATCGCGCTTCTTCCTCTCAATAGCTCCGTCATATCGATCTGTCAACATGCGTCTTGCAACTATTATTCCCGTGGCTCTCGCCGCTGCTCCTGCTATCGTCTCTGGGGCTGGAACCCTGGGGTTTGCTCTTGGTGATAAGAAGGCCGACAGGACCCGCAAATTCACGGCTGACTACGCCGCTGACTTCGCGACGCTCGGGTCGCTCAGCAAGCTTGTTCGCATCTACGCTGCATCTGATTGCAACACGGCAGCTCAGATTCTGCCTGCTGCGGAGGCGGCTGGCTTTCAGGTTGTTCTCGGGATCTGGTGGGTGTTTCTGAGTTACTATTTCTTGGAGTCGATTGCAGCCTGCTGACATGTGACTTATAGACCTGATACACCCGAATCTTACGCCGCAGACAAGGCTGCTGTCGTTGAATACGCGCCTCAATATGCGTAGCAGGTTTATGCTATTACAGTTGGCTCGGAGACATTATACCGCGGTAACTTCACTGGTCCTCAGCTCCTGGAGAAGATTCAAGACGTAAAGCAAGCTATTCCTCAGTTCAAAGTCGGGACTGCGGATAGCTGGAACAAATATCAAGACGGCACGGCGGATGCGTTGATTACAGGCGGTGTTGATATTTTGTGAGCTATTTGCTCCATTGGCCATGACATTCTCTGACAACAATCATAGGTTTTGCAATGCTTTCTCATACTGGCAAGGCCAGGACATCGGCAACGCTACCAAGAGCTTCTTCGACGATATAATGCAACCTTTAGGTCACATTCAAGCTTTATCTGGCTCAATTAACACACCTGAGCTCTGGGTTGGTGAAACTGGTAAATTAAGAGACGCGTCCTCCCATGTTATCCAATACTAACGATCATAGGCGGGCCCACCAATGGCACCGACTTTGAGGCGGCTACCCCTAGTATCAGCAACGCCCAAACCTATTGGTCAACAGGTGTATGCGGCATACTCGCCTGGGGAGTCAACGTCTTCTCATTCGAAGCTTTTGATGAACCATGGAAGCCCGCGACTGTAGGTGTGGACGGCCAGGTTGAGGACGAGACTCATTGGGGTGTCTTCAATGCCGATCGTTCGTCAAAGTACTCGACTACCTGTTAGACGTCTGGTTGGCATGATGTTCATTTGTATGATGTACTTACATCGCAGCTTTGGGAACTATATTTCGCGATTAGAATGGCAAGGGCGTAGACTGTGCAAACTTGTGTAAACCGTTATGTACCTAGAAATGTGATATTAAAGAGCAGATTGAAAGATATCAGACATCTTTTAGCGGAAGAGTCACATGATAAAATGAGCCAGGCCGTATGCAACAAAAAGTTCATGTCCGGAGTAATTTTGAATGTGGGTCTTCCCCTCGGCCTGTCCATTTCGGGTATGGCGTCATAGTTGAAATTAAGCGAATCGAATGAAACTCCTGAATCAATAGTTGGCCACTCAAATGAAGACGACTCGCCGACTTTTGTCCTGGTCCGAAGTTCACGGCCTTAACTTCTTTCCTTCCCTTCCTTCCCAACGCTCATCCGTCCTCGCCAGCGCCTCATCTCCATCACCCATTGCGCGCATCTCGTGTGCTCTGCTGGCCTGATCTGATGTCTCCATCTACTTCGTCGCGTCTACCGACCATGTCACTCCTTTAGCCAATTCTGCCAACTTTCTTTCCAAGCGCGTTGACCCGTCGTGACGTGGTCGACCGTGTTCCATATACGACATCTCACTTTCTGTTCATTTTACAGCATTCAGGGGGTTAATAGGGGGGAAGCACACGAGAGACGCAGCCGCAGACGACCTTCACATCGTTTGCGCTCGTCTCGACAGGAGGTACGCGGCTAAACTCCAGGCCCTTGGGTCGATGGTAGTGCTAATAGTTCTTTTTCCATTTAGGAATCACCGACAGACTGTCTTCGCCGGCCTCTTCGCCCCCTCCTGCTGCATTGGCACAGGACGGCATCCCAACGAAGCACGCTGCTCTGCAAGTGACCCCGGGTTCGCCTTCCCTTTCGACAACTTCTACTGCGGACGGAGGCTCTTCTCCAGTTCTGCCTCAGCTTCCTGCACCAACAATCAACGGGAGGACTCTCGATCTCCTTAAGACTCCGCCGACTGAGCCTCGAACGAACAGCAGCCGGTACTACACTGCGAGTTGGGGATCTCCTTATCCAGAATCATCTGACGGTCCACTTCCGGCGAGCGGCTGTGATCATCGGAAGAGCTTGAGCAGTGATACATCAGAAGACTCACCGCTTCGCCGGTTGGAGCTTCATACGCCTTTCCTCCGACCAGCGCCGGGCTTCTCAAGATCTCACACTGAACCTGCACTTGTTCCCACCACTGGAGTAAGCGCTGCTGTTCTTGTCAACAGGGCGCGTAGACCCGCTCTCGGCCTGACTGAAGATTGGATCCGTCAACATACAGAGGCGGAGACCACAGAGCGGCTCAATTGGCTGAGTGACGGTAGCGGTGATAGTGAAAACTCCAGTAAAAGTAGTGATTGGGTTCCAGGCGAACTTGATCCAAGAACTCCAACGCTGAAAAACTTTGTGGAGCGGAGAGGTAACGCAAGAGATCGCTCTCAGCACGCGAGACAAAAGAGTACCGATACACTGAGGCAAGCAGACTTCGAGAGCCACGTCCCGCAAAACCCAGCGAAGATGTCAACTACCATTAATTCTGCTGCATTGGACCCCCTGGGGGAGATTCCCGCGCGAAAGGGTACTGCGAGAAAACATGTGCAGCATTCCAGGGCACAGAGTAATATCGAACCATTACGAGACGTTCTTAGCAAAACGGTAGCCGCCAATAATCGTAATTCTATGTCTTCTGTACCAGAGTCGATAAACACAACGAACGGAGAGCAGGAGTCTCCCTCGGAAAAACCTGCTTCAGTTCTAGACAAAGAACTTCCTCCCCCACCTCCAGAGATCTTAGAAGACAAGCCTGCTGAAACTCAGGAATGGCGCGCTGCTTCGCTGCCAGTTCCCAACGGAGGACTATCGGAGCCGGCCATACCGGTGATCGCTGAGTCTCCATCACCTGTTCTGCGTTTGAAGAAAAAGGTGCCGTGGAAAGGAAAGAATATTGCCATTCTCCTTCCTTTGGATGACGAGCGGGGCAAGAAGGGCAAAGCACCAATGCCTATGACTCCAATTGACGTTGATAAGATGCTCCGAGATTGGGAGCAGCTGGGATATAATGTCACAGGCTTCAACCTTGGAAACACAGACGTGAATGATACCCTCGGAGTCCAGGGTCAAAGCAGAAATGTTTGGCCAATCGTTGAGGCGATGTTAGAGGAACGGCAGATGGGCAAATACAGGGTCAGCATACCAGATCCTAGAATATGGGAGGCTCACGTAGCGGAACTGAGAGAAGCGAAGCTTCGTGCTTTGGGTGTATCTCTTGGTGATGATGATCATGTTTCGACGGTCTCTCCTCCCACATCTGTTATGAGCCGAACAGCCTCCATGCAGTATCCTCCTCTTCCGTTCTCCCCGCCAATTCCATCATCATCGGCAACAAGCAGCCATGCTCCTCAGCACCTCAACATTTTCTCTCCTGCCCTCCTTCCTGGCGCAGGGCTATCCACAAGTCAAAGCTCCAATGTTGGATCGGTTGCTTCCCCGGCATCAATACACGCGCAGACGTATGGGAAATTCAATCCTCAACAGCCAATTTCTTTAGCCACAGGCGAACATGCGATTGGATCGCCTTTCCAATACGCTCAACAGTCATCTCCTGGTGTCTGGTCACCACAACAGATGCCCTATCAACCTGGTCTGGCACGAGGGGGTTCGCCATCGCTACAAAATCTTGGTACTTTCGTCTCGCCCGGTTCTCCGTTCCAACAGGATGGCTACTTCCAGCATGCCGATTTAGCTATGCAGATACAGCACCGCCAGCAGTTCCAGAACCAACTACAGCAGCAAATGAATCAAGTCTCAATCTCCCGGCAGTCATCTAGATTCCAAGAGATTTCGGACCATGATGGGTCATCAACCGTGCGAAAGAGTCCCTCCAAGACACCTGAAGCCTCGCAATTCATCCGACGCAATGCTAATGATAGTCTTCAGTTTGATGATGCTGAATACCACCTTGAAGAGCAAATGCAACGGCAAATGGAGCATGAGGATTATAGTCCTCATTCAGAGAAAGGAGATAGCGTTCACAACCTCGAAGACTTACCTGTGCAGCCACAAGTCCCAAAAGTGGTTGGCCTCGGCAGTTCTCGATATGCTGACGATGAAGGACCTGTCCTGCATCACCCACAACCTCATAGCCGTGGCCACTCCCTATCTAAGCGTCCCTTCGGCGATCACGAAGATGCCCGGAGTCCAGAACTTGGTATTTTCGCACAGCCCGTTAAATTAGACACGCCAGAAGTAGATAATAATTCAAGCGGTATTAATACGCCAAGCGGCATTGATACGCCTCTTCTGACGAATGACCTGAGTGGTCTGTCACACGAGAGATCATTCTCTAACTCGAGCAATCCTTGGCTCGATTCTGAGCCATTGACGTCTGAACCTGATAAGCCGAAACGAGGGCACGCTCCAAAACCTTCAATCTCGAAATTGAATGTGGCTGCCCCGGAATTCAAGTTCGATCCGACGAAAGCTTTTAATCCTGCCAATTTCCACTTTAGCGGTGGGTTCCCTCCGGCCGTGTCCGCCAATCCCTCCTTGGTGGCCCCTACCATGTCAGCTACCCATTCCCTCAGCGGCTCGGTTGGTGGCGGCGCCGCCAAGCCTGTGAGCAAGATCAATGTTGCGGCACCAGAGTTCAAACCGGGGCAGAGTGCTTTCAACTTCTCCTCGTCTTGGCCCACCTTCCGACCTGATGCACCACCTTTCAACCCCATTAGGCCCATTGCTGAATCTGTAGGGAGTGGCCAGTCTGGTACAGAAGGATCTAATGCTCGCACATCGCTCTTTGGCGGGATTAACGTGATGGCACTTGCTAGTATTGTGAAACCGACAAAGAAATCCAAAGCTGTCCCCATCGTCCGTCCCGACAGCACTGGTGGTGCTAAGGCCAATGAAGACGAGCTTGTGGAAGATCAAGATGGTCGTGTTGAGCTATATAAAGGGCGCATGAAGAGGGCAAAAGGGTCACAAGCTGATGGTGATTCTATACCATTATTTGCTGAGCCAAGCCCCGAGCCTGGCTTACCTCTTCAAGAAACCAATCGGGATCAGTCGCCGCCTAAAGAATCTCTGCCGGCTGTGCCAACACATGCTGACAAGGAGAACATGCCTCTTGAATCGGATAAAAATACGCTCCGAGTCGTTCCACCTTCGGCGGCTGCATTATCCGCTGCTAAGTCACTCAAAACACACAGCCTGTTGCAAGATTCGCCTGATTATGACGGCAAGGGCTGGGCGCCGTGGGAATTTGAGCAGCCACAGCAGGTTGAACAGTTTAATAATGCTTCAGCCTACCCCGTCCGAGCGCCATCTCAACAAGAATCACAAGATCAAAACGGACAGATTAATGGAAATGGTGAGGATAGTCCAAAAACCAGCATGCCGTCTGCACCCGCTCCTGCGGAAGAGAAGAAAGGCCATAAGAAGAATTCACTTTCGGCTCTTGCAAAACCGTTCGACTTTGCTCCTAGCTGGTTAAAGTTTGGCTCTAGTAGTTCTGTACTCAAACAGGCACCTGCTCCTGATCCTGCTCCCGCAAACGGTGGGCTCTCTAGCTCGAGATATGCAGCTAGCTCGCCATCTCCACCACCAGCCGAAGTCGAGCCCGAAAGCCCAGAGGTATCTCTACGCACACCTGAAAAGATGTCATTTCAGGAGTCTTTGCCGCAACCACAGAGCCCTCCACCTTATCACGGTGAAGCGGGAGTTGTTGGGGGTCGAGAACCAACATTTGAAGAGATTGATGATGTCATGCGTCACATGAACGAGGAACCTGATCTTAGTGTCAACCGCGAAACGGATACACCCCGTTGGCATCAACAGAGCCCCAGTCGACAATCTCAAATGTTTAATGAGCCGGAGTCTTCGCCCATTCGCCTACAAGCCCAAAATCTTCTGCGGAGTGACGCTCCGAGTCCAAGTCCTCGACGATTCCAACCACTTCCTGGAGATCGTGTCGGTCAGCGAGTCTTCTCAAGAACTCATGACGATCCTTTCGTTGAAGAATCACTCGTTGGCATGGCTTACGAATCCCCTGTTCATAACCTCAATCCTCAAGAGGGCCTTCCAGCGAGCGACTGGGATGATGTGCTTAGCAAAAGCGAAGAAAGGAAGTTCCATGCTCGCACTCTATTCTTTGATAACCATGTCAATGACATTGTGGGCGGGCTCCTAGCCGAACGACTTGATCCGCTTGAGAAGATGCTAGGCACAATCCAGCTCTCGTTGGCTACAATGGCGGAAAGGACACCTCCAAGTCGACAGACTCGGCGGAGCTTCTCAGCTGAACTTCCTGAAAGTGATGCTGGTGATGCTGATGATGAAGATGACGAGCAGGAGCAGCGACGGTCGACGAGTCCCAGAAAGGACAACAGGAAATGGGAGAAGATGAGAAGCATCATGAAGGAGGCGTTGGCTGCCCATCAGCCTGCTGCTGTCGCACAGTCGTCAACCCCTCTTAATGCGCAGGAATCTTCCAACATCCTTCAGGTACTTGAAGAGATGCGCGAGCAATTCGGCCAATCTATGCGTCTGGACCTTCGTGGAGAAGATCTCCGAAACATAGTTGAAGAGGCAGTTGAGCGGCGAATGCCGGCTACTCCAAAGCCAGTGGTTGACGAAGCAGCAAATGCAAAGATTGCTCAACTGGAGGCCAGAGTTCTTGAACTGAGTCAGAAAGCTGTCAGTGCTGATCAGAAGACTGAAGAAGAAATCAAGAGCAGGCGGGCAGCTGAAGATCGCCTTGCTGAGGTTCAGAGACTTCTGCGCATGTCTTCCGAGGAGGAGGTACGACTTCGAGAAGCTCTTGATGATAGAGATCAGAAACTCAAAACCATTGATGACACACGCTCGAAGTCAACAATGCGGACAACCTTGCTAGAAGCCAATATCCAGAACGCGCAAAAGACCCAATCCGAGATGGCCAATAAGCTTAACATCGCAGAAAATGAACTGCGTCAAGCACGTCAAGACGCCCAGCATTGGCAGATTGGGGCAGAGAAAGCTTTAGAGGCTGCCAAGCGACACAATGATGACGCTGAGGTCGCCAATGAGACGAATGCTCATATGAGGAGAACCATCGAAAGCCTCAGGCTCCAGATGGAAGAGAGTCTCCAGGTACGGGATAGCATGAGGGTCAAACTTGGCGGTCTTCAGGAGGAGATGGCTAGAGCAGCCCGGGAGATCTCGCTAGAAAACGCAAAACGTGCCAAGAAAGAACAGGAGCTCATTGCTCGACAGGAAGTTTTAGACGCGAGACTTCAAGCTGAGGCCAGGACCAGGGAGCGCCTTGAGAAGGAAATTGAGAGGCTCGAGAATGGCGAGAGAGAAGGAATGCGGGCAGTAAGTGAGTCCAAGAGACTAGAGACATTAATTTCTGGGCTACAGCAGGAGCTTCACGAAGCCCAGAAGACTTCTATGCGCTACCAGAGGGAGTTCGAGGAGGCGCGCGAGTCGGGCTTGAGTGAGGTTCAAAGGACAAGGCACTATCTGCAAGCTGAAATTGAGGCTGCCAACAACCAAGTCAATGTAGTTAGGCAAGATCTTGAAGATCAAGTCTCCCGCCTTCGCGCCGAATTGGACCACGTCAGATTAGAGGCCGATACTACTAAAGCAAGGAGCGAAATGCTTCTTGAAGAGGCCGTAGAAACGAAGCGCAAAGAAGTCGATGATATCAACCGCAAGCACGAGAATGAGATTGAGGATCTTCAGACCCGGCACGAGAGACAGCTTGGAAATGCAATCGAGGATCATCAGCGGTCGGAAGAGCAGCTTTTGGAGCGGTTGAGTTTGTCTTCTTCCAAGATGGAGCACCTTCAAGACCGTGTCACGCATCTAGAGGAGAGGCTAGAGATTGCTAAAGCTGCTGCACATGCTGCTGCGCAGGCTGCGCGGTCGGCTAGTGTGTCCTCACCAGATGCATCTCAAAGGATTGCCAGCAAGTCAATTACGAAGGGCATGGAGTTGCCCGAGAAGATCTCTCCACAGGCTCTTCGTGAGTCGATTATAGTCTTGCAAGAACAGCTGCAAGAACGAGAGCAGACAATCGAGCAGCTCGAGCAGAAGTTGTCGACGGTAGATCTAGATGCGCCGAGCAAGATTTCGAAGCGTGATGACGAAATCACTTGGCTTCGAGAACTGCTCGCTGTCCGTATTGGCGACCTGCAGGATATTATCAATGCTGTTTCTGAAGAGGATTTCGACCCAGCCACCGTCAAAGATGCTGCAATTAGATTGAAGGCCAATCTTCAAATGGAGCAGCAAGAAAGAGAGAGAGCGATGAATGGTGCGGGCTATCTGCCCAATATTGCAGCAAGCATCAAAGAGGCGGCAACGCCACGCGTTGCACAAGTTGTAGGTCCCGTGGCCGCAGCATGGGGCAACTGGCGCAAGTCCCAAGAAACGGGATCAACGCCTTCGAAAGCCAGTCCACAAAGCTTTCTGTCCGGTCTCCTTACACCTCCCGCCTCTTCCATCCGGACTCCGACCACGCAACCTACAGCTTTCAATAGCACGGGAAGAAGATTCACTGCCCAGCAACTAGCCAACCGGTCGTCAAAGAGGCAGGAAAAGATGCCTGCCCGCGACGACCCGCCTGCTACGCCACTTATGATGCGAAAGGCGAGCTATGACCAGGACGCTCATACGGGAGACTTTAGTGATGCTGGCTTCTACGATGACGATGAGAGCGCAGCGGATGTAGATGATGGGATGTTTGCTGCTGGTGGTCGATAATATATCTACATATAAGAAAGAGGATTTTCATTTGTTTCTGGAAAAGAGAAGTGATAGACTGATACCCCCACTCCCATAGCCTGGATGTACATTTGTTTTTCTTATTGGTTTGTGTTGTTTATTTTGTCTATGTTGATGACGCTCGTTTTTTATCTTATATCTCCTACCGTATGAGAGTGGATAGGATAAGATAGGATAGTGTATAATTGAAATGAAAATGTGGATATATACTCTACTCTTGAAAATGTGGAATGGCTTTGTGAGGACTTAGATGGCAAAACCATTCGAAGGTGTCGTGTTGTGTTCTAATCATGGTGCTTCTAGAGGTGGGATCTAATGCTATGCGGAGTTGAATGTCTTATCCTTTCCGCAAAAGGTGGCAAAAACGCATCGCTTCCACAGCCGGGAAAATAACCATCAAAGCTGAAAATCCTCGAGAGTAGAATCCACCCTTCGCAGCCAATAGACATAGTTACGGCTAGGCAAACTCCGCGCACATAACCAAGTGTAAAGCTTCCTAGAACACACATTAATATTGAAGCAAGGTGTACTCCGCATTCCTCTCTTGTGAACACCCCCCCCCAAAGAGAAAGAAAGTTTGGAAAGCGCATATACTATCGCCAACACGTACCCACATACCTGAAACGTTTACAGACTTGCAGCTTGTTCAGACACGGAACATCCACAGATCTAGGGCCTTACAGATCCGAAGTATTTACACATCTAGGAGCTTACAGATCTGAATCTCTATTTTCTTCAAAACATTGTACTTTTGTTCCTCTTCTCGCCTAATTGTTCTACCAACCTTAGTATTAAGGGACACGGCTGTGAGAAGTACAGGCCTGTAATGCTGTATAGTATAGGGACTCAGTCACTACCAGGGAGGCAGCACTAACTTGATTCATGGTCATATTCCTGTCTGAATAAGAATGCCTCCGAAATCCTGCAGCGTTTCGTCCTCAAACTGTCCCCAAAGATCTTTAGGCCAACACCGCATTCCATCTGGTTCAGGTGGTGGAGACGAAGGCATATAATACCGGCCATGTGTAGCGGCGACGATAGTAAAATCCATAGTGTTGTAGAATTAATGCAAAATGAGTATGGAAGCATAGGCATAGAAACCGGCAAAGACGTAGGTATATAAGCAAGATTAAATAGGAACAGAATGTAGGCAACTATCTACTCAAAATCGGGGCTTATTACAGTACATTAGTTCTCAGCTTGCGTCTTGCATTAAATGCTAGCTTTCACATGAAGAGACTTAATAAACCGGCCGATCTAAGCGTTGGAAGCGTAGCGGCGACAACAAGGTCAACTACGGCAAGCCCGATTAACTGAATCCTGGCCCCAAAACACCATAGGAACTATCACCAGAGCTTGATTTGAGGTGATGTGGAGGCGGCCGATTGGCCAATCTGCCGAATAGGGCAACGGGATGCAACCGGGCTGAGAGTACAAAGATATGTGTGTAGCAGTTAGCCTGAGCAGGAAGGAACTGTCAAAAAGATAAGCTGTTTCATCCGCGATGATACTTAGTTGATCAGCTGCAAGGCATACACCTCATCTCGATGCCCTTAAAAATTTGCCTGGGCTGGTAGCCACTAGCACGAACGCGGCAGTGAATGCGAATACGATCGCTTCGACTGGCGATTGGTCAACTTGGCGAAGTAGTGGGCAGCCTTGTTTGTGTGAGAGTGAGACTGTACTACATATAACTAGGAGAGGGATGCGCCGCGCTGCGTCGGTTTCCTTTGATGTTAATTTTTGCAACAGTGTAAAAAGATCTCCAGTCGAATAATTTTATCCTTCTAGCTTTGACGTCTCAAATTTTCGCTCTTGAGCCGACAATTTCTGCGGGAACTACCTCGTGTGAAGATGGAGACTGGGGAATACGGTATGTACTGAGCCTTCTATTAAACCAAGATCGTAATAGATTATGCGTTGCTGATTGTAATGTTCTCGTCTTAGTATCAGGGAGTGTCTGGTTCTACGCTCCTGACAAAGGCGCTCCGGTCGCTTTTGCCGCCTTCTTCTTTGTGTCGGGAATGTGGCATCTATGGCAATGCTCGTTCGTAACTCACATTTCATCCCTCTCCTTACATCTCCATCATCTTCTCCATCGTTGCAAATGTATTGGACAAACACTGACGCGTTGTGTGAACAGAAAGTATGCGAGCTGGCGTATAACAGGAGCGCTACCCTGGTGTGCGAGCTTGATGATTGTTGGGTTTACGCTTCGGGAGGTGGGAGCGTTTTTCTATGATAATTCGGGCCTGTGGATTTCAAGCAGGGTTTTTCTATACGTGGCATTGTGAGTATTCCTTGTCATTGACGCCATGCCTCTGGTTCCGTTCGATGCTCCTGTTCTCCTATTCTATTCTAGGTCCTACCCATAGCTTAG
>Ga0335075_10007015_pt1 | contig 17382 bp, 15 predicted proteins | sample Lox_Sample_24_FD_206723 | JGI IMG/M metagenome (GOLD analysis project Ga0335075, IMG submission 206723) | Soil microbial communities from Loxahatchee National Wildlife Refuge, Florida, United States - Lox_Sample_2.4 | ecosystem: Environmental > Terrestrial > Soil > Wetlands | place: USA...
GGCTGGCAGAACGGCAAGCGCGGCATCCTGCTGATCATCTTCAAGCAGCCCGGCGCCAACGTCATCGACACGGTGGAGCGCATCAAGGCGTCACTGCCGCGGCTGGAGGCGTCGATCCCGCCCACCATCCATGTCAGCACCATCATGGACCGCACGCTGACCATCCGTGCGTCCGTGAAGGACGTGCAGTTCACCCTGGTTCTCGCCGTCTGCCTGGTGGTGACGGTGATCTTTCTGTTCTTGCGCAATGTCTGGGCCACGATCATTCCCAGCGCCACCATACCCGTCGCGCTGATCTGCACGTTCGGCGTGATGTTCCTGCTCGGTTACAGCCTGGACAACCTGTCGCTGATGGCGCTGACGCTGGCGGTGGGCTTCGTCATCGACGACGCCATCGTGATGCTGGAGAACATCTTCCGCCACGTGGAAGAAGGCATGGCGCCGATGGAGGCCGCCATCAAGGGCGCCGGCGAAATCGGCTTCACCATCGTGTCGATCAGTTTTTCCCTCGTTGCCGTGTTCATCCCGCTGCTGGCGATGGGCGGCATCGTCGGCCGCTTGTTCCGCGAGTTCGCGGTGACCACCACAGCCGCGGTCCTGGTGTCCGCCTTCGTCTGCCTGACGCTGACGCCGATGATGTGCTCGCGGTTCCTGCACCACGATGCCGGCGGGCATGGCTGGGCGTACCGGATGATCGAGGGCTTCTTCAACGCCATGATCGGCGGCTACCGGCGCACGCTGGACATGGCGCTGCGGCACCATTTCATCACGCTGCTGGCGTTCCTCGCGACGGCCACGCTGAGCGTCTATCTGTACATCATCGTGCCAAAAGGATTCTTCCCGCCGCAGGACAACGGCATCGTGCTGGGCATCACCGAAGGCGCGCAGGACATCTCCTTCAAGAAGATGGCGGACGTGCAGCAGCGGCTCGGCGCCATCATCGCAGCGGACCCCGACACGGCATCCTATGTGTCCTCCATGGGCGGCGGCTGGGGCGGCGCGCCCAACAACCAGGGACGATTGTTCATCTCGCTGAAGCCGATCGACCAACGCGTCGGCGGGTCGCTGCAAGACTACATCAACCGGCTGCGGCCGAAGATTGGCAAGGTTGAGGGCGGCCGATTGTTCCTGCAGCCGGTGCCGGACGTGCGGGTCGGCGCGAGGCTGGCCAAGACCGAGTACCAGTACACCTTGCAGGACGCGAACATCGCCGAACTCTACCAATGGGCACCGCGCGTTCTGTCCCGGCTGCAACAGATTTCGATGCTGTGCGACGTGACCAGCGACCAGCAGGAGGGCGGCACCACGGCCTCGCTGGTGATCGACCGCGACGCGGCCGCGCGGTTTGGCATCCAGCCGCAGGTGATCGACGACACGCTGTACGACGCATTCGGCCAGCGGCAGATCACGCAGTATTTCTCGCAGGTGAACTCCTATCACCTGATCCTGGAGGTACCGCCGGACATGGCGGGCGATCCGGCCACGCTGGAAAAACTGTATGTGCATTCCGCGACCGGCCAGACGGTGCCGATGTCCACCTTCGTGCATTGGAGCACGGTGCCGGTGGCGCCGCTTTCGATCAGCCACCAGAGCCAGTTCCCGGCGGTGACCGTCTCGTTCAACCTCGCGCCCAACGTGGCGCTGGGGCAGGCGGTGGTGGCCATCCAGGACGCGGTGCGCGCGATGGGCGTGCCGATCACGGTGAACGGATCGTTCCAGGGAACAGCGCAGGCGTTCCAGTCGTCGCTGGCGAGCCAGCCTTACCTGATCGCGGCGGCACTGATCAGCGTGTACATCATCCTGGGGATCCTGTATGAGAGCTACATCCTGCCGCTGACGATTCTGTCCACGCTGCCTTCCGCCGGCGTCGGCGCGCTGCTGACATTACTGTTAGTGCATTACGATCTGTCGGTGATCGCGCTGATCGGGATCATCCTGCTGATCGGCATCGTGAAGAAGAACGGCATCATGATGGTGGACTTTGCCATCACGGCCGAGCGAAGGGATGGGCTGGCGCCATTCGACGCGATCCGCCAGGCCTGCCTGCTGCGCTTCCGCCCGATCCTGATGACGACGATGGCGGCGATGCTGACCGGCGTGCCGCTGATGCTGGGGCATGGCGCGGGGTCCGAGCTGCGCAAGCCGCTGGGTTACGCGATGGTGGGCGGGCTGGCGCTGAGCCAGTTGCTGACGCTGTACACGACGCCGGTGATCTATCTGTATCTGGACCGGCTGCAGCACTGGCTGGTGCCGAAGCGGCATCGGCTGCCGATCCTGGCACAGAAGATGGGTTCCGCGGCGGACTGATGGCGGCACCCTGGCGCGCGCAGGAAGTTACGACGCTGCCGGATGACCGGTTGGTGCGGATGACCAAGGTTGGCGGTTTATCAGGCCGCGGCGCGCCGTTTCGGATGGCCGAGTACGCGACAGCGCTCGGACGAGTGGAGGTGACGTCGTACCAACGCTTGAGGGCGACACTGCCGTCGGGGATTGGCATCTCGAAGGCCTGCGTGGCGAAGTCGACCGTCACCAGCATGGTAATGTCAGCGGCGGAAAACCGATCGCCGGCGACGAATTCGATCGCCTTCAGCCTTGCCTTGCCTCGAAGTCGCCGTAGAAATTCGCCACCCGCTGCCTGCTGCGCTCCACGATGGCCGGGATTTGCTCGTAGTCGTGGGGACCGGCTATGGCGCGGCCCTTCAAGCGCTCCACCGCATTCCGCACGCCCTCCATCACCGGAGCGAAACCTTCGGGCTCAGTGCGGCGCTCCCACATGGCGACGACCGCTTGTTCTTTCGGCGTTCTGCCGAGCAGCGGAACTGCCGGATAGGCCTCGTCGAGATATCGTATGATCGCGGGTACCTCGCCGATCACGGTGCCGTCGTCGAGCGCGAGGGTCGGGACGACCACGCGGGAATTGATCGCGCGATAGGTTCGAGCGGCTTCTCGACGACGCTGGCGAATGATCTTCAATACGGGACGCTGGATGTCGCGTTCCTGCGGCACGAGCCGGATACCGACCTGGCATTCAGGTTGGTAGAGACGGAGCCGCTTGTCGCCATCCTGCCGAGTGACCACCCGCTTGCTTCGAAGAAAGCCGTGCATCCGCGCGATTTCGTTGGCGAGGCATTCATCGGAATATCCGAAATACCACGCGTGTTGCGAGCCGCGGTCAACGGATATCTGCGTGGCCGCGGCGTCGAGATCGTTCCGCATCTTGAGATCGACAACTTCGCCATGGCGATCTCGTTGGTTACTTCGACGCGCGGCTTCGCGCTGCTGCCGGCCTCCGTCGATGACGTGCTGCCTTGGTCTGTGGTCAGCCGGCCGCTGAGCGGCGAGCAACCAACAGTTGACCTGATGGTCGGCTACCGGCGGGACAATGACTCACCAATTCTACGTGTGTTCCTCAACAAGCTCGAGGAGCTGCTCGTCCGGATGGCGCGGGAACCAACCAGCCAGCAATCGTTCAGGCCCGCGTCCTGACGCCCTGCCTGTCGGGAGGTGTGCTGCCTGTCATGGCCATCTCATGGACCGTGCCGACATTGTGTCCGCTTTCGGGACAGGCAGATGGCTCCTTGAGCGACCGCCGCGGCTTCCCGCCCCCATCAGCCACCCAGCCGAACGCAGCAATCCATACCGCCAGGCGCTCATCCGTCAGCGGCCAGCCCCGTCGCCAGGAACCCCGGGCGCCCGAGTTTGCGTTCCAGCACGCGCTGCACCGACATCAGCGCGGTGGTGAACGCCAAGTAGTAGACGGCCGCCGCCGACAACGCCTCCAGATAACGGAACGTGGCGGAGGCCGATTGCTCCGCCGCCAGCAACAGCTCGCGCACCCCGATCACGCTGATCAGGGCCGACAGTTTCAGCATGCCGATGAACTGGTTCCCGATCGGCGGTATCACCAGGCGCAGCGCCTGCGGCAGCACCACAAGGCGCATGACCTGCCAATTCGACATGCCGAGCGCCCGCGCGGCATCCCGCTGACCGGCATTCACCGCCCCCAGTCCGCTCCGGAAGATCTCCGCCAGATACGCCGCCTCGTGAAGACCCAGCGCCAGAACGGCACAGACCGGGCCGGACAGGATCAGCCCGAAGCTCGGCAGGACGTTGAATGCGAAGATGATCTGCAGCAGCACCGGCGTTCCGCGGAACAACCACAGATAGCTCCAGGCCAGCCAGCGGAGCAGCCGGAACCGGGACTGCTGCATCAGCGCGAGCGCCAGCCCGATTGCCAGGCCGAGCACCATCGCGGCGATGCTGATCCACAGCGTCATGAGAGCTGCGCCCGCGAATTCGAAGCTGAGCAGGTCGTGCAGAAACACGTCCAGTCGAAAGCTCATTGAATGTGCGCCCTGGTTTCAGGGGCCAGCCGGCTGGTCAGAAGATGGAGCTTGACGCGGTCAGGCCCCATTTCTTGATCATCGCGGCGTACGTGCCGTTGTCATGCATGGCCTTCAGCGCCGCCGTCAGCGCATCCCGCAGCTCGGGGTTCGTCTTGGCCACGCCGATTCCCAGTCTGGAATTGGTGTTGAACGGCTCGCCCAGCGGCTCGAATGTGTCGGGCGAATTGCTCATCATGGCGGTGATCACGGAGGTGGAGCTGATCGCGCCCTCGGCTCTTCCCTGCGCCAGGGTCAGCGCCACGACGGCGCTGTTGCCGACCGCGTGGATATTGATCGCCGGTTTGCCCGCCTTGGTGCAGGCGTCGTTCAGACCATGTGCGGTCTTCTCGTACATCGTGTTGACGGCAACGGCGATGGTGTGGCCGCACAGCGCGTCCTTGTCCACGAGGTGGGCCGGGTTGCCCTTCGGCACGACCATCTGGTCGCCGATCCGCAGATAGGGGATGAAATCGAGCACTTCCTCCCGCGCGGGCGTGATGTACATGCCGCTGACGGCGGCATCGATCCGATGCGCCTGCGCGGCAGGGATGATGCCGGCGAAGTCCATGCCCAGCATGGCCGATTGCAGCGACAGCCGCCGGGCGAGTTCGGCCACCATGTCCACGTCAAAGCCGACCGACTGGCCGTCGCGCTGAAATTCAAACGGCGCGAAGGTCGGGCTGGCGCCCCAGGAAAGCTTGCCGGGCGTGACGGTGGGTGGCGGCGCGGCCCAGGCCAGGGCCGGAAGGGCGATCAGCGCCGCTGCGAGAATGCGTTTCAAGGGGTTTGACTCCGTCGGTTGCGGGACGCGCGCGCGGCGTATAGGACGCTGCGGTCCCAAATCGTCACGCAGCGTGGCCCCCGTATAGGCGTTTCGCATAAGCCTGCGCCGCTGCAATTCCGGGAGCGCGCGATCTACGCATCCTCATCCTCATCCACGGAGCCATCGCCAAGCACTGTGGCGCCATCGCGCTTGGTGACCATTCGCGGCACGATGCCGCCCGCCTCGGCCAATGCCGCAGCCAGCGCATCGGAGTGGGTGACCAGCCAGACCTGGCTGCGCGCCGCGGCACGCACGATCAGCCGTGCCAGTGGCGCCAGCAGGTCCGGATGCAGGCTGGCTTCCGGCTCGTTCAATGCGATGAAGGCCGGCAGCCGGTAACCCAGCAACGCCCCCATGAGCGCGAGATAACGCAGCGTGCCGTCCGACAGCTCGGCCGCATCGAACACGCGATGCGGAAAATCCGCGAAGCGCACGCCGAACCCCGCTGTCTGTCCGGGCATCGGAACGATCAATTCCGCGCCTGGGAACGCGTCCTCGATGGCCGCATCGAGATCGGCGGTATCCTCGCGCACGTACACCAGCGTTGCGAATACCGCTGCGAGGTCGCTGCCGTCCGATGCCAACGTGGGCGTGGCGATGGCAAGGCTGGGGCGGCGAATCGGCGACGCCGCATCGGTGCGAAGGTCGTGGTAAAAGCGCCAATCGAGCAAGGTTTGGCGGACCACATCCAGATCGGGATAGCGCGCCGCGTCGCGCACCGCACTTAGCGCCGTTTCCGCCGGCATAAGGTCCTGCTCCGGTTGCGTGCGCTGGCCGGATGCATCGGTGACCGTCAACGCCGGGCCGCGCCGGGCCAGCAGCATGACCGGGCGGCGCTGCCCGAGGAAGCTCAGCCGCTCCTCCTTGACGCGCGGTTCCAATGGCAACGCGGCTTCGACCGGTGCCTTCATGCCGATTTCGACTTCATAGTGGAAGCGACCGGGGGCGGGTTCGCCGGGGCTCAATGTCACCGCCAGGCGCGCGCGTGCCGGCGCTCGGGCGGACCGCGGACCGGCCCATAGCACCGAGGCCATACCGCCCTCCGACGCCAGTTCGCGCGCGAGCGTTCCCGCCGCGGCGGCCTGGATCAGTTGCAACGCACGGTACAGGTTGGTTTTGCCGGCACCATTCGCGCCCTGAAAGACCGTCAGCCGTTCGGCAGGGAAGCGCAGCCGTCGCAAGGAGCGATAGCCTTCAGCCTCCATCTCGCTGACGACAAGTCCCATGCCGACGCACCGCCTGATCGATGACGCTGTGCGCCGGCGGCCAGATTGCCACTACCCATTGCCACGGCTGCCGGATCGCTACGCCGCCCGCACGATGCCCGGTTCTACGCCGCTGCGCTATGCAACCCTTTGTGCCTTATGGAACCCGACCATTCCGCCCCAGATGCTCTTGCGGCACGTCACATTTCCGAACCCCACCAGGCGCAGGATTTCCGACAGCTCCTCCGGCGTGTAGAAATTCTCGATCGCCTCCTTGAAGTACTCGCAGCAGTCACGCGATGCCTTGGTAGATTCGAATACCAGCGCGGTCCAGGCTACCGACCAGCGCAGGAACCGCAGATACATCGCCCGCACCAGCCGCGAGCGGGGCTTCAGCATGTCGCAATGATAGAAGCACCCGCCCGGCTTCAGCACGCGCAGGATTTCGGGCAGCACCTTATCCAGTTGCAAGTGCCGCGACGCCGCCTGCAACGTGACCACGTCGAATGACTGGTCCGCGAATGGCAGCGTGTGCACGTCCTGGATCACGCTGTCGATCGCTACGCCATGGATGCGGGCGCGATCTTGCCCTTCTTCCTGCATTTCCCGGCTGCGGTCGATCGCCGTCACCGACAGGTTCGGCTGCTTTGTCAGCAGGCGGATGCCGATGTCATTGGTACCGGCGCACACGTCAAGTGCCTTGTAGCCTGGCTCCAGCCTGATCGTCCGCACAAATTGCCAGACCCACAGTTCCCACAGGCCGAAGCTGGCGACGATGTTGCCGATGCGGTAGTACTTCGGTACATCCTCAAAAACTTTCGGAATCACGTCGCGCCAGGTTGCCGAGAACAGCGAACGGCGCTGTGTTTCGCGTTGATCGAAGGTCGCGAGAGTCATGGCCATGGACTGGACGTTTCTCATCCTCGAGCCCCTTGTTTGAACGTTTGGCGTTGCGTTTGGCCGATTGCCGCGCGGCCTGAAAATACCCGCCCCGCGGCCGTTTGTATCGATTCCAATATCATGAAGGCGTGCATCGTTGCGTTCAATGCACGAGGAATTCGGTTTCTAACGCGTCGGCGTGCTCGGAGACAGGCAGGTTGCGTCCGCCGAGCATCTTTACGATTCGCTGGGCAATTGCCTCCACTGCTTGCCAGTCGGTAAATTCCGTGCAGGTTCGCGGGTCCGTGGGACCGCCTGTGAGTTTCATGATCAGGCGGATGATCTGCCGGTCCAGCCAGCCGTAGCGTGGATAATCCAACCGGCCGGCAACAGCCGTAGCGAACGCCGGCGTCAGGTCATGCCGCAGCAGCAGCTTGCGCAGATATTGATTGGTCTCCACCGTGGTGCGGCCGGGCTTGCGTGCGGTCAGGTTCACCGACACGAAGATCAGCGGCGCTTTCGAGCCCGACTGTTTGTACGCTGCGAGCGCACGGTCGGCTGCGGGCAGGTGGCGCCCGTAGCGCACGGCGGCGACAACCACGACCAGCGGCGCGGTCTCGAATTCCTTCGGCGCGGGCACGCCGATGGCCAGATCCCGCGGCAACGCGGCAATCCATTGCTCGGCCAGGCGAAGCGCGATCCGCATCGCGATCCGCCGTGCCTGGCCATCGTGCGAGGCGTACAGCAGCAGCAGATCGTCGAACCGGAATGGCGCCGCCGCGGGTCGGACGCTCATTCGGCACCGTCCGCATGCTCGCCTTCCTCCACCTCCTCATAGCCGTCCAACATCGCCTTGTAGTCTGCCAACGGCGTGTGGCCCATCGTGCCGAGATAGGCGTGAAACGGGATATAGAACAGAAACACCGCAAAGATCAGCACGTGCACGGTGTCGATGACGCGCACCCCGCCAAACAACGCGACGATGCCGGCAAAGCCCGTGAGGTTCCACAGCAGCACGCCGGTGAAGCCCTGCAGCGGCAGCACCAGCAGCATCATGAGCTGGTAGGTGATGGCCTGCAGCGGGTTGAACAGATGGTACTTGCTGACGTGGTGCGGATTAGGCAGCCCCCGGAACACGCCGTAACTGTAGTACAGTGCCTGCTGCATGGCGTCGCGGAAGTAACGCACCGGGTGCAGGTCGGGCAGGTACGCCCTGATCCTGTCGGACGACACATAGAAGCAGAACCACAGGAAGTAATTGGCGATGATGATGAAGCCGATCCAGTTATGGATCTGCACCGCGATCCGGAACGGCACCACGTTGATCGTGCCGATATAGCGGATCTGCAGTCCGGTCAGTGCCAGCATCGTGCAGCCGGCTGCGTTGGTCCAGTGCCAGATTCGCACAGGCAGCGGGTGAACATAGACCCTTTGCATGCTGGCTAGCCTTTTCCTTTGTGGTGCGGCCCGTGGTTAAGAAGATGCGCGAAGAAGGTGCGCATGCTGCCATGCACGATCGGGAACCCGAGGCCGGCGAGCAGGGCGAGCACTACGATGACATCCAGAACCGTGATGCGCGTGCCACCGATCGCGTAGAAGCCGCCAATCGACGCGATCGAGAACGCCGAGCTCAGCACGTCCTTGCTCGCGCCATAGCGGATCGGGATGCCGCTGGGACCTGCCACCGACACCACCACGCTCTGAAAGGCATTGGCACCGGCGCGGTGACAGGTGGCGCAGTTGCTGATTGCCGAGGCGGCGGGCGCGATCTGATGCGCCTCGATCGCGGTGCTGACTTCCAGCCGGCCCTGGATCACCGTCTTGTCCGGCACCCCGGTACGATTCAGCGACTGCAGCAGGGTGAACAATGTCTGCGGATCCAGGCCCGGGCGAGCGGTCATCGAGGAACCGTCAGGGCTCTGGAATTGCGGGATGCCTTCTGCCGCGGGCACCGCCTTTTGCGTGTTGGCATCGAACAACACCAGGTCCACCCGGCGGTGCGCGCTCGGCACGTGGCAGGCGATGCAGGCCACCACGTCGAAATGCAAATCGACGTTGGGCAGCCAGGTGCTGTGCGCTTCGACGGCGTTCTTGTGGCAGTTGAGACAGGTATCCTTCAGGCCCTGTACTTCCGACGGCACATGCACCGCGTGCGCGCCATGGCAGTTGAAACACAGCGGCGCCTGCGTCACGCCGCCGCTGCGCAGCATGCCATGCACGCTGCCGGTATAGGCGGTGAAGATGGCGGCATGGCAGGTCTTGCAGGGCACGGTGTCGATTGCCTCGGCGACGCCCTTCTGCACCGCATGGGGCGAATGGCAGTTGGTGCAGACCGGCGCCACCGTATTGCCTTCGCGCACCAGGGCGGCGTGCACGCTGGTCTGCCAGTCCTTGGCTTGCTGCGAGTGGCAGGTCTGGCAGACCTGCACCATTTTCAGCGAAAACTCCCGCCGGCTCTTGATGATGGGCACCGCGGCAGGATGCGCGGGCAGGCTGATATCGGTATGGCATCCGGTGCAGCCCAACGGGCTGTGAAGCGAATGTTCGAAGCTATCGGCCGGGATTGTCAGGGGCAGCTTCTCGCCGTCCGGCAGCGGCATTTCCAGCCCGGGCATCGAATGGCAGGTCAGGCACTGCGCATCCTGCCCGGCCGCGGTTGCAGGCTTTGCGGGCCAGGCAAGTGCCAGGGCGACGGCTGCGATAACCGCACCGATCGCGCCCAGCCGGCGAGCCACTCCACCCCATGAGCTCGGCTTCGTCACATCGATCTCCATGCCACCGGGATTGGTAACAGCCGGTGCTCGCCCTCTCAGGGCATTGAGCCTTTTGCATCAGGCCGTTTCGATCCGCCTTGATGTAGATCAGTGAACCAGCGCGATCGGCGTGTCAGAGGGAGACGCCGGCACAAGCCGCGCCGAGCCCGTCCCAACCGGGGCGCGGCGAAGTTCGTCTCGTGTTCCCGCCGGCGATTGGATGAGCGCCGAGGTCCCCGCGCGGAAGCGACCGATGAACCCGCATACCCTCAAGTTCAAAGTGGGGCTCAACCTGGCGATCGCGCTTTCCCTGGCGGTGGTGCTGTTTATCGGCGTGGTCACCTGGCTGCAGCGCAATGCGCTGATCGGCGCGGATGCCAACCATCTGATCCAGCTTTCCGAGGTCGTGAGTAAAAGCGTCCGCTTCGCGATGCTGCAGAACCAGCCGGCCTATGTGGACACCATCATCCACGACGTCGCGCAGCAAGAGCAAGTCGACCGCATCCGCATCTTCGACAAGACAGGCGAGATCACGCACACCAGCTACTTTCCGGAACTCGGCGATACGGTGGATCGGAAAGCCGAAGGCTGCGCCACCTGCCACGGAAACGGTGCTCCGTTGCAGGAGCTGCCGCAGAACAAGCGCTTCTGGATTTTCACCACGCCGGGCGGGCAGCGCATGCTGGGGACCATGCAGGTGATCCGCAATGAGCCATCCTGCTTCACCGCCGCCTGCCACCACCATTCACCCAACACGCCCGTGCTGGGCGTGCTGGATATCCGCTACCCGCTGGCTGACATGGACCGGCAGATCAGGCGGAACACGCTAAGGCTGGCCGGCCTGTCGCTCGCGTTCGTCGCCGCCGCATCGCTCGCGGTGGGGCTGTTCATCCACCGCCTGGTGTATCTGCCGCTGCGCGACCTGGAAGCCGGGGCCACGCGGGTATCGTCAGGCGACCTGGAGCAAGCCATTCCGGTCCGCCAGGACGATGAGTTCGGCACGCTCGCCACGGCGTTCAATGCGATGACGGCGGCGCTGCGCAGTTCCCGCTCGGAGCTGCACGAGTGGGCGCGCACGCTGGAGCAGAAGGTGGAGCAGCGGACGGAGGAGTTGCAAATTGCGCAGGCCGAGGCGGCGCGCAGCGAAAAGCTGGCATCGGTGGGCCTGCTTGCCTCCGGCATCGCGCATGAACTGAACAATCCGCTGACCGGCGTCCTGACATTCTCCATCCTGTTGCGGGAGAAGATGGAGGACGGCAGTCCTGATGCCGAAGACATGGACCTGGTGATCCGCGAAACCCGCCGCTGCGCCAGCATCATCAAGCGGCTGCTGGATTTCGCGCGGGAGAAGCCGCCGGAAAAGAAATACGCCGACCTGAACCGGATCATCGAGGAAACGGTGCGCATCGTCGAACCGCCGGCCAACCTGCGCGACATCGCAATCCGGCTGGAGCTCGATCCGAACCTGCCGCAGGTCTGGGCCGACCCGGACCAGGTGAAGCAAGTCATCATGAATCTGCTCGTCAACGCGCAGCACGCGATTGATGCCGACGGCAGCATCGTCATTCGCACGCGCGCCACACCGCAGTCCTTGGTGGGCAAGGCACGGATGGCGGAGATGTCCGTCAGCGATACCGGCTGCGGCATCCCGCCGGAGAACCTGAAGCGCATCTTCGATCCGTTCTTCACGACGAAGGTCGCGGTCGGCACCGGACTGGGACTGTCGGTCAGCCACAGCATCGTCGAGGCGCATGGTGGCAGCATCGACGTGGAAAGCGAGGTGGGCAAAGGCTCGACCTTCCGGGTGCGCCTGCCGCTGGCGGAGGTGGCGGAACCCGCCGAGAAAGTCAGCACCGGGGGGGTGGCGTGAGCGCGAAGATCCTGATCGTTGATGACGAGGAGATCATCATCCGGAGCTGCCGCCGCATCCTGGCGAACGAGGGGTACGAACTCGATTCCTCGCAGGATGGGCTGGAGGCGCTGCGGAAAGTCGAGGAGGACCACTACGACGTCGTCATCCTCGACATCATGATGCCGAAGATCGACGGGCTGGAGGTGCTGCGCCGGGTGCGTGAAGGCCATCCGGAGGTCGACGTGATCATGATCACCGGCCTGTCGCAGATCGAGACGGCGGTGAAGTCGATGAAGCTCGGCGCATTCGACTACCTGCCGAAGCCGTTCGACCCCGACGAGCTGAAGCGCGTGGTCAGCCGCGCGCTGGAACGCCGCGCGCTGCTGGCGGAGAACCAGACGCTGAAGGCGGAGGTCGGCGCCAAGTACCGGTTCGAAAACGTCGTGGGCGCCAGCGCGCCGATGCAGGCCGTGTACAAGCTGGTGGCGCAATGCGCGCCGACCAACTCGACCGTCATGATCACCGGCGAATCCGGCACCGGCAAGGAACTGATCGCGCGCGCCATCCACTACAACAGTCTGCGCCGCGACAAGCCGTTCATCGCCGTGGACTGCACCGCGCTGACCGAGACTCTGCTGGAAAGCGAGCTGTTCGGCCATGTGAAGGGCGCGTTTACGGGCGCCGTCGCCAACAAGAAGGGCATGATCGAAATCGCCGACGGCGGCACGTTGTTCCTGGACGAGATCGGCAATATCTCGCTGACCACCCAGGCCAAGCTGCTGCGCGTGATCCAGGAACGGGAGTTCCGCGCCGTGGGCGACGCGAAAACGCGCCCGGCGGATTTCCGCCTGCTCACCGCGACCAACAAGGATCTGAAGGCGATGGTCGCGGAGGGGAGCTTCCGCGAAGATTTCTACTACCGGATCAACATCTTCCCGATCCGCGTCCCGCCGCTACGCGAACGCCGCGACGACATCCCGACGCTGGCGTTCCATTTCCTGAAGACGTTCGGCGCGGAGCTGGGGAAGACGGTGACGGACTTCTCGGAAGACGCGCTGGCGCTGCTGATGAACTACACCTGGCCGGGCAATGTGCGGGAGCTGGAGAATACGGTCCAGCGCGCCGTTATCCTGACCGGCGACCACGTGATCCGCCGTGCGCACCTGGTGCATATCGACGAGGCGGTGCCCGGCACCGCGCTGGAGGTGCCAAAAACCAGCGAAGAGCTGAAGCAGGTCAAGAAGCTCGCCCGCGAAAAGTCGGTGGAGGCAATAGAGAAATTGTTCGTGCTCGATGCGCTGAAACGCAACGACTGGAACGCGACGCGCGCGGCGGAGCAAACGGGGATGCTGCGGGCGAATTTCCAGGCGCTGATGAAGAAATACGCTATTCGCCTGCGCGAGACCGGGCACGCGGGAGAGGATGAGGACGGGACGTGATTGGGCGGGTTCCGGGACTCCAATCGTTATCCGGGCGCCATGGGCTGTCGTTCCCTCCTGCGCTGGACGATCTCGATCCGCTGATCCGCGCCGCGATGGCCGGGCGATGCCCGGCCATCCCGCGGCTGGTCGTATTACGCCGGCGCGAAGAACGGCAGCGGCGGGCCGCCTTCGCTCGGGATGAACTTCAGCGACACCGCCTGCCCTATCTTCAGCGTGGCGAAGTCGCAGTCCACGATGTTGGTCATCATGCGCGGGCCTTCCGCCAGTTCCACATAGGCAATGCAATACGGCGGATCGGCGCGCTGCATCACGCTGAACGTGTAGATTTTCCCCCGTCCGGACACTTCCACCCACTCCACCGGACCGAAGGTCCACGGCGAGATCGCACGCGGATACCAGATGAACTTGCCGGTGTCCTTGCAGCGCGGCAGCACCAGCTTGCCGGCCGCGCAGCCGTCCCAGAACGGCTTGGTCTCCGGGTTGGTCTCGACGGACCCGACGAACGGGATTTTACGTTGCACGAAGGCCATGTCAGATCACTCCCGCTCGAGAATAACAGTGCTGCCGCAATGCCGGGTGCCAAGCGACCCCCCGGTGCCATGCGCAATCGCCAGGTCGCAGTTCTTCACCTGCACCGCCGGATGCGCCTCGCCGCGCAACTGGCGCACCGCCTCGATGATCTTGGTGATGCCGCCGCGGTTCGCCGGATGGTTGGAGCATAGCCCGCCGCCATCGGTGTTGAACGGCAGTCTGCCCGTGCCGGAGATCAGGTTGCCGTCGGCCACGAACTTGCCGCCCTGCCCCTTCTCGCAGAACCCCAAATCTTCCAACTGCATCAGCACGGTGATGGTGAAGCTGTCGTAGATCGAGGCGTATTTGATATCCGAAGGCTTGATCCCCGCCATTTCCCACGCCGGCGGCCCCGACCAGCGCGCGGCCGAGTAGACTAGGTCGACCTCGCCGGCCATCTGCCCCTTCGGCGATTCGCCGACGCCGATCACCTTCACCAGCGGGCGCTTCAGCGATTTCGCAATCTCCGGCTTGGTCACGACAAGCGCGCCGCCGCCGTCGCTGATGACGCAGCAATCCAGCCGGTGCAGCGGGCTCGCCACCATCGGCGAGTTCACCACGTCCTGCACCGTCACCACGTCGCGCAGCATTGCATGCGGGTTATGCTGCGCATGGTGCGAGGCCGCCACCTTGATCCAGGCCAATTGCTCGGACGTGGTGCCGTATTCGTGCATGTGACGCGTGGCGCACATCGCATACATGTTCGCGGTCGCCGGCCCGTACGGGAATTCGAACTGTACGTCCGGCTGCGCCGGGCTGCCGGCGCGCGGCGCGGTGCCGGTGGCCTGGCCCTCGCTGCGCGGCCGTCCCGCCAGCGTGATCAGCGCGATGTTGCAGCGCCCGTGCGCGATGGCTTCCAGCGCGTGCCCCACTGCCACCTGGTACGACGACCCGCCGACATCGGTGGAATCCACATGCCGCACCTTCAGGTTCATGTAATCGACCATGGACAGCGGGCCGAGACCCGGCGCATCGCCGGCGCAGAAATACCCGTCCACGTCGTCCTTCGTGAGGCCGGCATCTTCCAGCGCGCCCTTGGCGCATTCGGCGTGCAGCAGCGCGACCGACTTGTCGCTCGCCTTGCGGGTGGGATGCTCCCAGGCACCCGCGATATAGGCCTTGCCCTTCAAACTCATGCCTTCACTCCCCTTGCCACCGGCAGGATCAGCGCCAGTTGCGGCGATTATACTGATCGGTAGCCGGGCCGCCAGACCGCGCGCCGGACCGGGCGCGCCGGACCGCGTCCGCCGTCAGGCGCCACAGGCACTGCAATCCAAACGATCCCGTCGCGGTTTGATAATCCGCATCTCGCAGGTTTTCGGTTGCCGATGCACCTGTGGCTGCCTATGAAGCCCTCAGCCAGACCGCTGGCGGTCGTCATCTTTCGTACGGTGCCGTGTGAACGAAGACGAGGTGCTTGATTTTGCGCGCACAGCGCTTGCTTCCGTTTGGTCGCTCGAATTGCTGCTCTTGTTGCATCGCGCGCCCGACGAGGCATGGCAGGACGCCGATCTTATCGTCCCCCTGCGTGCCAACGCACGCGTGGTCGCCGAGGGCCTGGCAGCCCTGTGCGGCAAAGGATTGGTCACCGCCGACGAAGCGGGCCGGTATCGCTATCGTCCGGCCTCGGCTACGCTGGGCCAGGCGGTGGATGCGCTCGCCGAACTCTATAGCCGCAAGCCGATGACCGTTACCAACGCCATCCTGTCCGGACGCAACGACAAGATCCGCACCTTCGCAGACGCCTTTCGGTTCCGGACACACTAACAGGGATTCATGTTCGAATTACTGGTTTACCTTCTGTGCTTCTTCACCAGCGCCACCTGCGCGTGGCTACTGCTGTCCAGCTATCGCCGCCAGGGCCAGCCGCTGCTGTTGTGGAGCGCGTTCTGCTTCTGCCTGCTGGCACTGAACAGTGGGCTGGTATTCGTGGATATCATCCTGCTGCCGCACGTATCGTTGCTGTCGCTGCGGCTGGCGACCAATCTGGTCGCGGTCGGCGTCTTGCTCTATGGCTTTGTGTGGGAAAGTGAGTAACGGGGCGCAAATGGCGGCGTTCTTCTCCGGCATGATAACGGCCGGCTTCCTGCTTGGCGCCCTGTTCTTCATCCGCTTCTGGACCCGCAGCCGCGACCTGTTATTCGCCGCCTTTTCCGCCGCCTTCCTGCTGCTGGCGCTGAACCAGACCTTGCTCGTCATCGCCAATATTCCGCGCGAGGAGCAAAGCTGGACCTACCTGCTGCGCCTGGCCGCCTTCACGCTGATCGCTGCGGCGATCATCCATAAGAATGCCCGCCCGCGCTCGGACCGCGACTGAACCCCCAGCCCATGAACGACATGGCCGCATCGCCGCGCCTGGTGCCGCCGGTTCCCCCAGTGCCGCAACACCCTCTGCCGCTGCGGGCTTTCCTGCGCGCCATCCGTACCAACGCTCTCACCATATGGCCCGAGGCAGCTTATACGGAGGATTTCAGCGTGCGCCGCTTTCTGGGGCGCGTGAACGTGCTGGTGAACGCGCCGGACGCGATCCATCGCGTGCTGGTGGACAATGCGGAGAACTATCGCCGCTCGCCGGCCTCGATCCGCATCCTGCGGCCGATCACCGGCAATGGATTGCTGCTGAGCGAAGGCGAGGACTGGCGCCTGCAACGCCGCACCATCGCCCCGGCGCTGGCGCCGCGCGTGATGCCGATGCTTGCACGGGCGATCGTCGCGGTTACGACCGAACGGCTGGCCGCGCTGGGCGACCAGGCCGCGGCGGGACCGGTGGATTTGCTGGCGGCGATGCAGGTGCTGACCCTGGAGATCGCGGGGCGCAGCATGTTCTCGCTGGAGATGGCGGTGTTCGGTGCGCCGCTGCGCCGCCTGCTGGAAGAATTCGAAGATCTCTCGCACCCGTTCCTGCTGGACATGCTGCTGCCACCGACTGTGCCGACGCTGCGCGACCTGCGGCGCCGGCGGTTCCAGGCGCGCTGGATGGAGCTGATCGAGCAGATCATGCGCGACCGCCTGAGCGCGCCGCAGCCGGACGCGCCGCGCGACCTGTTCGATTTGCTGCGCGCCGCGCGCGATCCGGAGACCGGTGCGGGATTCTCTCCAGTGCAGTTGCGCGACCAGCTCGCGACACTGCTGCTGGCGGGGCACGAGACCACGGCGTTGGTATTGTTCTGGACGCTGACACTACTGGCGCAGGATGGTGCGGAGCAAGCACAGGTGGCAGCGGAAGCGCGGCGTGTCGCGATTGCGGCGGATGGCGCAGTCGAGGCGCTGGCGGGGCTGGTGCGGACGCGCGCGGTGGTGAGCGAGGCGCTGCGCCTGTATCCGCCGGCCTACACCATCGTGCGCGAGGCGATCGGGCCGGACCGGTTGGGCGATTTCGATCTGCCGAAACGCGCGGTGGTGATGATCGCGCCCTGGGTGCTGCATCGGCACCAGTCGCTGTGGCGCGAGCCCGCCGCGTTCGATCCGGACCG
>Ga0335075_10007017_pt1 | contig 17379 bp, 14 predicted proteins | sample Lox_Sample_24_FD_206723 | JGI IMG/M metagenome (GOLD analysis project Ga0335075, IMG submission 206723) | Soil microbial communities from Loxahatchee National Wildlife Refuge, Florida, United States - Lox_Sample_2.4 | ecosystem: Environmental > Terrestrial > Soil > Wetlands | place: USA...
GGCCCGCTCACCGGTAACGGGCGCCTCATCGGCCGCCGCGCCGGCCCCCGAAGACGCGCCGGCCGCCGCGCCGGCACCCGACGACGCGCCGGCACCCGCAGACGCCGCGACAGCGCCCGACGACGCCGCCGAACCGCCGCCAGCAACCACCTGGGTAACCGGCGGAACGCCCGGTTCCACGCTCCCCACCGGGAAGAAGCAGCGGAAGTAATGAGAGTCGCCCGCGGCCGTTAGATATGGCTCTGATTCTGTGCATTGCTCTCGCGCGTACCGGCACCGGGGCGCGAACTTGCACCCGGGCGGCGGCACGGTCAGGTCCGGCGGCTGACCGGGGATGTTGTAGAGCCGGTCGGTGCCGGTCGCCCGCTCCGGCAGCGCCTCGAGCAGCGCCTCGGTGTAGGGGTGGCGCGGGTTCGCGAACAGCGTCGCGGCGTCGGTGGTCTCGACGATCCGCCCGGCGTACATCACCGCCACCCGGTCGGCGTGGCCGGCGATCACCCCGAGGTCGTGGGTGACGAGGATGACGGCCATGCCCAGCCGAGCACGCAGCGAGTCGATCAGCTCGAGGATCTGCTTCTGGATGGTGACGTCGAGCGCGGTGGTGGGCTCGTCCGCGATCAGCAGCTGCGGCTCGCACGCCAGCGCCATCGCGATCATCACCCGCTGGCGCATGCCGCCCGAGAGCTGGTGCGGGTAGTTGCCGACCCGCTCGGCCGGCCGCGGCATGCCGACCAGGCCGAGCACCTCGACCGCCCGGTCAAGCGCGGATGCGCGGGACGCGCCCCGGTGCAACCGGACCGACTCGGCGATCTGGTCGCCGATCGTCATCGTCGGGTTGAGCGAGGTCAGCGGGTCCTGGAAGACCATCCCGATCAGGTTCCCGCGGACGTCCTCCATCCCCGACTCGGTCAGCGCGGTGAGGTCGGTCCCGTCCACGACGATCCGGCCGCCGACGACCGAGCCGCCGCCGGGCAGCAGCCGCATGACCGACAGCGCGGTCATCGTCTTGCCCGAGCCGGACTCGCCGACGATGCCGAGGCACTCGCCCGCCGCCACCGACAGCGACACCCCGTCGATCGCGTGCACGACCGAGCGCCGGAGCTTGATCTCGGTCCGGAGGTCTTCAATCGAAACCAGAGAAGACACAGAAGAGCTCATCGGCGCTGCAGCCTCACTTCGAACGAGTCACGGAGGGCGTCGCCGATGAAGTTGATCGCGATGACCACCAGGATGATCGCGACCCCGGCCGGGAAGATCTGCCACCAGTAGCCGTCGTAGATCGAGTTGAGGCCGCTGTTGAGCATGCCGCCCCAGTCGGTCTGCGGCGGCCTGATGCCGAGCCCGAGATACGACAGCGCGACGACCAGCAAGATCGCGTCCGCTACCTGGAAGGTCGCGTTGACGATGATCGTGCCGACCGCGTTGGGGGCGATGTGCCTGAACACCGCGCGCGCGGACGAGCCGCCCATCACCCGCATCGCCTGCACGTAGTCGCGCACCCGCAGCGACAGCGCCTCGCCCCGGATCAGCCGGGAGGTGGTCAGCCATGAGGTGAGCGCGATGACGAGGATGATCTCGGTCTCGGTGGGCGGGAACATCGACACCACGACCAGCGCCAGGAACAGCGTCGGGATCGACAGCAGCGCGTCGACCAGCCGCATCATGACCGCGTCGACCACCCCGCCGAAGTACCCCGCGACCGCGCCCCAGACGGTGCCGAGGAAGGTGGCGAGGACGGCCGCGGCCAGCCCGACCTCGAGCGAGATCTGCCCGCCGACCATCAGCCGGCCGAGCACGTCGTAGCCGTTGACGTCGGTCCCGAGCGGGTGCCCGGTCCCGGGGGCGAGGTTTTCGTTGGCCAGGTTCACGTGAACCTGGTCGGTGTGATAGACGTGCGGCCCGATGAAGCAGAACCCGAAGATCAGCACCAGGATGGCCAGGCCCGCGATCGCGAGCCGGTTCTCGAGGAAGACCTCAAGGCCGCGAGCGAACATGCTGCGGGTCTTGCCGGCCGGGAGCCCAGGGGTGGCGGGCTCACCGGCTGGCAAGACGTCTTGGGTGGCGACGGATGAGGTCATAACCGGGTGTACCTCACTCGCGGATCAAGCACCGCGTAGGCGATATCGGCCAGCAGCGACCCCAGCACGGTGGCGATCGCGACCACGATGATGAAGCCGAGCTCGGTCGGGTAGTCCTGCTTCTGCGCCGCCTGGAAGAACAGGTAGCCCATGCCCGGGTAGTTGAACACCGACTCGGTGATCAGCGCCCCGGCCATGATCCCCGGCAGCGACAGGCCGAGCAGGGTGGCGATCGGGATCAGCGAGTTCCGCAGCACGTGCCGCCACAGCACCCGCCGCCCCGACGCGCCCTTGGCCCGGGCGGTGCGGACGTAGTCCTCGGCCAGGTTGTCCATCACCGACGAGCGCGTGTAGCGGGAGAACAGCGCGATCGTGACCAGCGCCAGCGTCACCACTGGCAGCGTCAGGTCCTTCCAGTCGGTGATGTCGTTGACCATGCCGCCCTGCGGGCCCTCGGGCCCGAAGATATGCAGCTTGACCGAGAACACCAGGATCAGCACGGTGCCGACGAAGAACGTCGGCGCCGCGTAGAACAGGAACGACAGCGAGGTGAAGACGTAGTCGACCGGCCCGTTGCGGCGGACCGCCTGCCACACCCCGATCGGCACCGCGATGACCAGCGCGAGCACGACCGAGACGCCGACCAGCCAGACCGTCTTCGGCAGGTGCGACCCGAGCAGGGACGAGACGCTCTGATCCAGGGTCCAGGAGAATCCCAGGTTGCCCTGGAGCAGGTGCCCCAGCCACAGCAGGTACTGGTCGAACCACGGCTTGTCGAACCCGTACTCGCGGTTGAACGCGGCCAGCACCGCGGGGTTGCGGTAGCTGGCCGGGCCAAGTACCGCAACCGCCACGTTGCCGGGGATGGCGCGCAGCAAGATGAAGGTGATCATCGTGACCAGCAGCAGCACCACCACCGCCTGCAGAAGCCGGCGGATCAGGAATCCGATCACTTGGTGAAGTACCAGTCTTCTGGGTTGATGTTGGCGGTCGTGCTCTGCGGGAGAACGCCGCCGAGGGAGTTGGAGACCTCGACCATCTGATAGGCCCCGTTCGGCTGCCAGATGACCGGGACCTGGGTCGCCAGGTAGTTCTGCCAGTTGCTGAGCGCCGACGGCGAGGCCGACGTCAGCGTCTGGTTGATCAGCGAGTCGTTCTCGGCGTTGGTGTAACCGCCGGAGTTGGCGCCGGAGCCGGACAGGAACAGCGTCTCGCCCGTCGGGTAGTAGTCGGGGACGAACGACCAGCCGCCGCCCCAGTTGGCGAAGTCCCAGTCGCAGGAGGTCTTGGCGACCACGCAGTTGGGCCCGCCGATGGCGGTCACCTGGTTGAACGGCTTCGGCTCGAGGTTGAGCTTGATCCCGACCAGCGAGGCGTTGGACTGGAGCTGGACCATTTCCTGCTCGATCCAGTTGGTCCCGGTCGCGTAGGGCAGGTTGTAGACGAGCTGGTGGCCCTGGGCGATGCCGGCCCCGCACTCGCCCGGACCGGTACCGGGCTTGGCACAGGTAGTGATGCCGTTCGGCACGACATTCCAGCCGTTGCTGGCCAGCAGCTGCTTGGCCTTGGCCACGTTGTAGGGGAACGGGTCGCCCAGCTTGCCCTGCGCGGACAGGTACGACGTCGCCGGGTAGGTGCCGACCGGCCCGACCGTGTAGGCGCCGTAGCCGCGCAGCGGGCCGTTGATGATCGCCTTCTGGTTCATCAGGTACTGCAGCGCCTGCCGGAAGTAGAGCTGCTTGTTGACCGGGGCGTTGCCGGTGGTCGACTGGTAGTTGATCGGGAAGTAGTTGATCGCCCACTCGATCAGCGGTGCCAGCGTGTACCCGTTGACCGGGTTCGGGCCGACGGTCGCGTTGGCGGGCTTGGCCGGCACGTCGGTGGTCGGTATGTAGCCGACGTCGATCTTCTGGCCCGCGCCGGCCGCCCCGGCCTGGAGCACGTTGTACTCGGCGCTCTCGGTCGTGAACGGGAGTTCCTCGAACTTGGCCAGGGTCGGCTTGACCGGCCCGGAGTACGACGGGTTGGGCACGAACGTCGAGTTGCCGTCGGCGTTGAAGCTGGTCAGCTTCCACGGGCCGTCGACGACCGACCAGATCGGCGAGGAGGCCCAGGTCGACAGCGACTTGGACTGGCCGTCGAGGTAGGCGTAGACCTTGGCGCAGTCGGCCACCACGTTGGTGCAGTTGCTCGCGCCGGCCGCGGTCTTGTCCCACGCCATCGGCATCGGGGTGAGCTGGCTGAGCTCGTTGTCGGTGAACCAGGTCGGGTTGTAGGCCTTGTCCATCGTCATGGTCAGTGTGAGCGGGCCGGTGACCTTCACGTTGCTGATGTTGCTCGGGAACAGGCCCGGTACGTAATCGCCCCAGTCGCCCGGCGCCACGGCCTGCATCATGTGAATCCAGAACTCCAGGTCATCGGCGTTGACGGTCTCACCGTTGGACCACTTCCAGCCCTTCAAGGTGATCGTCACCTGCTTGCCGTTGTAGACCGGCGGATCGGCCAGCGACAGGCTCGAGTTGAGGGTCGGGCTGGCGCCGTTTCCGAACCAGTAAAGCGGCCGGTACATCAGGTACTGGAACTCCGCGAAGTTCACCGTGCTGAAATACGTGCTGCTGGCAAACGGGAAAATGTAGTTCGGGGCCGAGTTCGGCGGCAGCGCCCAGGTGGCGGTGCCGCCGACGACCTTGCTGCTCGCCGAGCTACTGCCGGTTGCGCTTGGAGTGCTGCCCCCGCTCGAACTGCACGCGGCGAGCGCCAGGGCGAGCACGGCACAGCAGGCCGCCGCCATCTTGTAGCTCGGTCTGAGGAGACGGCGCCATTGCTGGCTGTGCATAGCGAATTCCCTCCGTATGACGTATGACTTCGCCTGACGGCACGGGAACTGCAATTGCCGTCAATTCGTTGGACCAGTCGGTGAACTAGTCGTTGCTGTTCCGTGACCATTGCTCGGCCGAACGCTGGGGACGCGCGCGGTGGACTCTGGGTACATAGCGAAATCTGTTTCCGGGCCTGGGACAATGCATTCGGGCACGGCCGAAGGGTGGCCCGTAGGGGTGACGGGGCGCCCTGCATGCATACGGGAGACGGTCTTGGTTCGTGTCAATTTCACCCCCGACGACGTGGCCCGCACCCGGTTCACGGTCGCCCCGGCGCCGCTCGTGGAAACCGCGTTGGCGCTGGTGGGACTGCGGCGCGCGGCCCGTGGGCGGGGTCACGTCGGCACCGGTTCATGGGTGATCGAGGCGCGCCGGGCGTTCCCCGCGACCGCGCGCCCGCTGCTCGACCTGCTCGGCCCGCGCCCGCCGTGGCCGGACTTCTTCGACTCGGCCGCGCCCGACATCGAGCAGGCGCTCGAGGAGGTCAGGGCGACCCCGTGGACCGAGCTGCGGTCGGATCTGAGCTACGCCTGGGCCGACCGCCCCGGGCGCCCGCCGATCTGGCTCCGCAACCTCGGCGACGGCGACCGCGAGTCGGTCGACCTCGTCGTCCGGGCCCTCCGCGACCTGCACAAGGCGGTCGTCGCGCCGCGCTGGGAGAGCGTCCGGGTCGCGTTCCACGCCGACGTGGCCAAGCGGATCCCGGTCCTCGCGGCGGGCGGGCACGAGGAGCTGTTCGGCACCCTGCACCCCCGGCTGCGCTGGCGCGACGACGGGCTCGAGCGGCCCGGCACCAACATGACCTGCGACCTGCACGGCGACGGCCTGGTGCTGATCCCGTCCGCCTTCTGGACCGGGGAGCCGCTGTTCAGCGTGTCCAAGGACGAGCGCAGGCCGAACAGCCTGCTCTACGCGGCCGCGCACGCCGACGGCCGCGCCAGCGCCTGCGACGGGCTCGCGCCCGAGCCCGGCAGCGCCGCCGACGCGCTGGCGGCGCTGCTCGGCCCGACCCGGGCGTCGGTGCTACGGGCGCTGGCCGCCCCGCGCGGCACGGTCGAGCTGGCGGGGGTGGTCGGGATCAGCCCGGCCTCGGCCTCCGAGCACGCCAAGGTGCTGCGCGACGTGTACCTGATCGAGACGCTGCGCGACGGCCGGGCGGTGCGGCACTCGCTGACCGCGCTCGGCCGCACGATGCTGGGCCAGCTCCCGTCGGCGCGCTACCGGGGCGACGGCTATGGCGCGGGTTAACTTCACCTCCGACGACGTCGCCCGGACCCGCTTCAGCCCGGCCGCCGCCCCCGTCCTCGAGACCATGCTGCTGATGGCCGAGCTGCGGGGGCTGGCGGCGGCGCCCGGCCGGCGACGCGCGGACGGGCGGCTGCGGGCGGCCCAGGCGGCGTTCCCGGCCACCGCCCGCCCGCTGCTCGACCTGCTCCGGCCGTGCATGCCGTGGCCCGACTTCCTCGACTCGTTCGCGCCCGATCTCGGGGCCGGGCTCGAGGAACTGCGGGCGACCCCGCGGTCGGCGCTGCGGTCGCAGCTCGAGCAGGACTGGCGCGGCCGCGCCGGGCGCCCGCCGGCCTGGGTCAGGAACCTGGCCGAGGGCGACCGCGAGTCGGTCGAGCTGGTCGTCCGGGCGGTCCGCGACCTGCACCACGCGGTGGTCAAGCCGCGCTGGGAGAGCGCCCAGGCCGACTTCCACGCCGAGGTCGCCCGGCGGATCCCGGTCCTCGCGGCCGGCGGTCACCAGGAGCTGTTCGGCGCGCTCAGCCCGCGGCTGCGCTGGCGCGACCACGGGCTCGACCGGTCCGGCTTCGACGGCGAGTGGGATCTGGACGGGCTCGGCCTGGTGCTGATGCCGTCGTCCTTCTGGACCGGCGACCCGCTGTTCAGCCTCAGCGACGACGGGCTCAGGCCGCACGCGCTCATCTACGCCGCCCACCCGCGGAGCCTCAACGGCCTCAACGGCCACAACGGAGGCAACGGTCGCAACGGTCGCAACGGCCACGACAGCCTCGACACCGCACGGGCGGGCCAACGCAACGGCAACGGCCACGGCAACGCCCACGGCAGCGCCGACGGCGACGCCGCCGTCGACAGCCTGGCGGCGCTGCTCGGCCCGACCCGGGCGGCGGTGCTGCGGGCGCTGACCGCGCCGCGCGGCACCGCCGAACTCGCCCGGGTGGTCGGGATCAGCCCGGCCTCGGCCTCCGAGCACGCCAAGGTGCTGCGCGACGTCTACCTGATCGAGACCGTCCGCGAGGGCCGGGTGGCGCGGCACTCGCTGACCGGGCTCGGCGCCACGATGCTCGGCCGGCTGTCAACGGAGCACGAGGCGCGCGTCAACCGGGCCACCAAGCAGGCGGTCAGGCGATGAAGTCGACCGTCACCTTCTTGACGCCGACCACGCCAAGCACCTGAGCGAGCATCGCCCTGGTGCTCTGCTCGCCCGCCGCCAGCAGCGCTCCGTCGCGCACGGCGGCGGTGTGGATCTGCGCCTCGGCCTGCTGGTAGAGCGGCCGGTACCCGTTCGGGTTGTTCCTGAACGCCTGCGTGGTGCTGTTGACGATCCCGTGCGAGCTGGAGATCGTGCAGGCGGCCGGGTCGAGGTCGGCCGGGCCGATCGTCGGCGGCGCCATCCGCACGGTCACGTCGTCGGTCTTCTGGTCGATGGTGACGTCCTTCTTCGACAGCCCGGCCAGGTTGACGATCGCGTCGTCGGTGCCGCTGCCCTTGAGCTCCATCTGGTTGCAGATGAGGAAGCACGGGATCACGCCCACGCTCTGGGTGATCCGCACGTCGACCGCGTAGGACCGGGTCGCCACGTGCACCTGCTCGATCTTGGTGAGCTTGCCCAGCACGACGGTGGTGCTGATCGTCGTCTTCGACCCGAACGGGTCGAGCTTCTCGAGCTTGGCCACCACCAGGTAGGCGGCGACGGCGACGATCACCACGATCACGATGACCGTGCCGATCAGCCCGCCGAATAGGTGGGCGAGGAAGTTTCCCCTGCGCTCGGGCTGCTGGCCGGCGGGTGCGGCCTGCTGCCCGGCCGGCTGGGGGTGCCGTCGAGTCTCGTCCGGCGTCCGCGACTGTTTCGCCATGTTCTCACTCTCTGGTGCGGGGGCCCGTTCCCACCTACCCAGAGGCAAAGGATCAACACCGATTATCCCGAACGGTCCCGGGCCGCTGCGGCCCCGCCACTGCGAACCCGCTCTCGGGATCAACGTATGTGTGGACAACACTGGCGTTGACTGGAGATCTCCGCGCGCATACGCTCTGACCCGAGGGCGGGCGCGCGCCTCACCGGGACACATCCGGCCGAGAAGGGGAGCACGACATGAACGAGCCGCGAGAAGGCATGCTGTTCATCGACGGGAAGTGGCGGGCGGCGTCCGACGGCGGCACGTTCGACGTCATCAACCCGGCCGACGAGTCGTTCGTCGGCACCGCCGCCGACGCGACCGCGGCCGACGTCTCCGACGCGGTCGGCGCCGCCCGGACCGCGTTCGACGCCACCACGTGGTCAACCGACGTCGACTTCCGCCGCCACTGCCTGAGCCAGCTCTCGGCCGGGCTGCGCGCGGCCGGAGCCGAGCTCGCGGAGATGGCCACGCTCGAGGCCGGCATCCCCGTCAACCAGGCCTATCTCATCGACTCGGTGATTGACGAGGTCGACTGGACGATCGCGCTGATGGAGCGGTTCGGCTGGGAGGTCGACCTGCCCCCGTTCGAGATGCTCGGCATGACCAGCAACCGCCGGGTCCGCCAGGAGGCCCGCGGCGTCGTCGGCGCGATCACCCCGTGGAACGCGCCGACCAGCATGAACGTCGGCAAGGCGGCCCCCGCCCTGGCGGCCGGGAACACGGTCGTGCTCAAGCCCGCGCCGGACACCCCGCTGTCGGCCGTGATCCTGGCCGAGGTGATCGCCAACCACACCGACATCCCGCCCGGCGTCTTCAACATGGTCACCTCGAACAACAACGAGGTCGCGGGCGACGGCCTCACCGGCGACCCGCGGGTGAACATGTTCCACTTCACCGGCTCCACCGCCGTCGGCCAGCGGATCGCCAGCCGGGCCGCGATCGGCTTCCGCAAGGTCGTGCTCGAGCTCGGCGGCAAGTCGGCCAACCTGATCCTCGACGATGCCGACCTCGACACCGCGATCCCGTACAGCGTGGGCATGTGCATGTACAACAGCGGGCAGGGGTGCCTGCTGCCGACCCGGATGGTGGTCCACGCGAGCCGCTACGACGAGGCGGTCGAGCGCGCGGTCGCGGTCACCAAGGCGCTGCCCTGGGGCGACCCCAACGACCCGGCCACCCTGGTCGGCCCGATCATCCGCCGCGGCCAGCTCGACCGGATGGCCGGCCTGGTCGACCGCGCCCGCGCGGCGGGCGCGACGATCCCGGTCGGCGGCCACGTCAGCGCCCGGTTCGAGAAGGGCTTCTGGTACGAGCCCACGGTCGTCACCGGGGTCGACGTGGACGCCGAGATCGCCCAGACCGAGGTCTTCGGCCCGGTGCTGACGATCTTCAGGTACGAGGGCGGCGACGACGAGGCGATCCGCATCGCCAACGCCACCAAGTACGGCCTGGGCGCGTTCGTGCAGACCGCGGACCCCGACCGGGCCTGGAAGATCGCGCACGCGATGCGCTCGGGCGGGGTCGCGATCGGCCCGTCGTTCTGGGTCGCGGCCGACACCCCGTTCGGCGGCTACGGCGCCAGCGGCCTCGGCCGCGAGCGCGGTATCGAGGGGTTCCTCGAGTTCCTGCAGGCCAAGGCCATCTCCACCCCGGCCGCGCCGGCCGCCTGATGCCCCCCGGGCAGCCGGGCGGACATCCGGCTGCCCGCCGACGACGTCGACCTGCACCTCGGCGCGACCGCGGTCGAGCTCCGCGACCGCACCGCGTTACGAGCGCAACCGCGGTTACTCCAGACGCGGTTACTCGGAACGCGGCGGCCGGAGCCCGACCGTCCGCTCGGCGATGTCGACGTACCGCAGCGCGAGCTCCGACGCGGTCAGCCGACCGCCGTCGGGCCGGAACCAGAGCGTGATCGCCTGGACCATGCCGAGCAGGGCGCGTCCGGTCTCCGACGCGGACGTCACGTCGAACACCCCGGTCTCCACCCCGCGGGAGATCGTGTCGGAAACCATCTGCTCGACCCGCCGCCGCTGGACGCTGTACAGCTTGCGGGCGGCGGGGGACAGCGCCCGGATCTCCGCGTCCATGGCCGCGCTCTTGCGGTGGTTGGCCATGTACAGCGCGAGGCACTCGATCAGGTTCCTGAACCGGTCGGCCGGGTCCTCGCCCGCCTCGCTCAGCGCCTGCTCGCACCGCGCGATGACGTTGCTGATGGAGCGGTCGAGCAGGGCCGACAGGATCGCTTCCTTGTTGGCGTGGTGGTAGTACAGCGCGGGCACCGTCACCCCGACCCGGGAGGCGATGTCGCGGACGGTCGTGCCGTGGAAGCCGACCTCGTAGAACAGGTCGCGCGCGGTCGCCAGGATGGGCGACAGCTCCTCGTCGTCGGCGGTCCGCCACGCGCCTGCGGGGGCGGTGATACCGCTGGCCTGTGCCAATCTGCTTCCCATCGTCGACGAATCCCACCGCTACAGCTCAAAGACTATTGGCTCGGCGCCGCCCCGTCACATGGCGGCAGCGCGCAGTTGCCGCAAGCCGCGGGCGGCCAGCACCGGCACCGCCGCCCCGGCCGTCTCGTACCCGGGCCCGGCCGCCTGCCCGGCCAGGTACCTGGCGTGCACCCCCTCCAGGATGACCGCCAGCTTCATCGTGCCGAGGGCCACGTAGAAGTTAAGGTCGCGCAGCTCGCGGCCGCTGTCGGCGGCGTAGCGGTCGGCGAATCCGGCCGCGGTCGGGAAGCCGGGCCAGGCCGTCACCCCGGCCGCCACCGGGATCAGGTCCCGCTCCCGGTCGCCGTCGTCGTGCCAGTACGCCAGCGTGGTGCCGAGGTCGGCCAGCGGGTCGCCCAGCGTGGACAGCTCCCAGTCGAGCACCGCGCGCAGCTCCGGCCCGCCGTCGCCCGGCCCCACGATCACGTTGTCGAGCCGGTAGTCGCCGTGCACGATGCTGGTCGCGCTGTCGGCCGGGGCCCGCCTGGCCAGCGCCGCCAGCAGCCGGATCATGTCCGGCAGGTCGCGGGTGCGGGACCGGTCCCACTGCGCGCCCCAGGTGGCGAGCTGCCGGGCGCAGTAGCCGGCCGGCCGGCCGAAGTCGGCCAGCCCGACCGCGGCCGGGTCCACCGCGTGCAGCGCGGAGAGGGTCGACGCGAGCTGGCCGGCCACCGTGGAGCGCTCGGCGGCGGTCAGCCGCCCGGTGTCCGCCCGGCGGCGGAGCACCTCCCCGCTGACCTCGCGCATCACGTAGAACGGGGCGCCGATGACGTCGGGGTCGGCGCAGAAGGCGACCGCCTCGGGCACCGGCACCGGGCTGCCGGCCAGCGCCGTCAGCACGCGGTGCTCGCGGGCCACGTCGTGCGCGCGGGGCAGCAGCCGGCCGGCCGGCGGTCGTCGCAGGATCAGCGTCCCGCTCGGCAGCGGCAGCCGGTAGGTGATGTTCGACAGCCCGCCCGCGATGACCTCCGGTGCCCACTCGCCGGACAGGTCGATCCCGGGCACGTGGCCGTCGAGCCACGCCCGGGCCGGGTCCGCGGGCAGGCCGACGAGGTCGGCCAGCGCGGTCACGAGAACCGCCCGAGCACGTCGCGGGCGATCAGCAGCTTCATGATCTCGGTCGACCCGCCGTAGATGGTCTGCACCCGCGCGTCGACGTAGGCGCGGGCGATCGGGTACTCGGCCATGTAGCCGTAGCCGCCGAAGAGCTGCAGGCACCGGTCGACGACCCGCTTGTGCACCTCGGTCGACCACCACTTCGCCTTGGCCGCGTCGACCGGGGTCAGCCGGCCCTCGTTGTGCGCGCGGACGGCGTCGCGGACGTAGCCGCGGGTGACGTCGACCTCGGTCGCGATCTCGGCGATCGTGAACTGGATGCTCTGCTGGGCGGCCAGCGGCTTGCCGAACGCGTGCCGCTCGCGGACGTAGTCGGCCGTCCACGCCAGCGCCGACGCCGCCGCCCCGAGCGAGGTGACCGCGATCGACAGCCGCTCGAGCGGCAGGTTCTCCATCAGGTAGACGAAGCCGCGACGGGGATCGCCGAGTACGTTCCCGGCCGGCACCCGCACGTCGGTGAAGAACAGCTCGGCCGTGTCCTGCGCGTGCAGGCCGATCTTGCGCAGCTTGCGCCCGCGCTCGAAGCCCGCGGTGTCCCGCTCGACGACGAACAGCCCGAACGGCGGCGGGCCCGCCTCGCCCGGGGCGCCCGTCCTGGCCACGACGATCACCAGGTCCGAGTGGATGCCGTTGGTGATGAACGTCTTGGCCCCGTTCAGGATCCACTCGTCGCCGTCGGGCACGGCGGTGGTGGTGATCCCCTGCAGGTCGCTGCCGGCCGACGGCTCGGTCATCGCGATCGCGCCGATCAGCTCGCCCGCGCACAGCCGCGGCAGCCACCGCCGCTGCTGCTCGTCGGTCCCGAGGCGCAGCAGGTAGGGGATGAAGATGTCGTCCTGCAGCGCGAAGCCCGAGTTCAGGCTGGCCGCGCCGACCGCCGCGAGCTCCTCCGCCAGCACGCAGCGGAACCGGTAGTCGACCGTCCCGCCGCCGCCGAGCGGCTCGGGCACCGCGATGCCGAGCAGCCCGTGCTTGCCCGCCGCCAGCCAGGTGGCGCGGTCGATGATCCGCCGCTCGTCCCATTCCTCGAGGCGGCCGGCGACCTCGCGCTCGACGAACTGGCGCACGACGGACCGGAAGTCCTCGTGCTCCGGCTCGAAGAAATCCCTGTCGCGGTGCATGGCGGCCCTCCGGTCGGTCTCGGGTTCAATCAGTCTATCTAGCGCTCGCTAAGTTTTGAAAGAGATCAAAATCATCGGGTCGAACGGTCCCCGTCTCCGCCTCGATCCGCCCGGCGCGTCCCCGGCGGGCGGACGTCCCAGCCGGGCGCGTCAGCCGGGCGTCTTAGCCGTCGTCTCCTTCGCCGGCGCCGCGACCGGCCGCCAGCAGGCGGCCAGCAGCGCGGCCGCCCCGCCGAACCCGCCCGCCAGCGCGAGGCCGAGCCCGATCCACCCCGGCGGGCTGAACCACCCCAGCGCGTGGTCGAGCGACCAGCCGCCGCCGCCGACCCCGGCCAGCCCGACCGCGGCGGCCACCAGCGTCATCACGTACTCGTAGCCCTCGCCCGGCCGGAAGATGAAGAAGCCGTTCTTACGGTGGTTGGTGATCCAGGCCACGGTCATCGTGCCGATCACCCCCGCGCACGCCAGCGGCACCGCCAGGCCGGCGATCAGCAGCGCGCCCGCCCCGAGCTCGGTCAGGCTCGCGGTCCAGGCGTGCAGCCACCCCGGCCGCATGCCCAGGCTCTCGAACCAGCGCCCGGTCCCGGCGATCTTGCCGCCGCCGAAGACGTGGTTCCAGCCATGGGCGACGAACACCGCCCCGAGCGCGACGCGGAAGACCAGCAGCCCCAGGCTGGCCGGGTCAGAGCCGCTCACCGGCGCACCGTCCTTCCGTCCGCTTGGACGCCCGCCTGCAGCAGGCGCTTGGATACCTTGCCGGTGGCGGTCAACGGCAGCTCGCCCGCGGTCATGACCCGGACCGTGGTCGGCGTCTTGTACGCCGCCGCGCGGGCCGCCAGCCAGTCGCGCACGTCGCGGACGAGGGCGTCGCGCCCCTCGGCCGGGACGGTCGAGACCAGCACGCAGCCGACCGACTGGTCGCCGTCCGGCGCGTCAAGCCCGAACACGAACGCCTGGTCGACCAGGTCGTGCTGGACGAGCAGCGACTCCACCTCGGCCGGGGCGATGTTGATCCCCTTGACCTTCATCATCTCGTGCGCGCGGCCGACGTAGTGCAGCCGCCCGTCGGCGTCGAGCAGGCCGAGGTCGCCGGTCCGGAACCAGCCGTCGGCGGTGAACGCGGCCGTCGTCAGCTCGGCCGCGTCCAGGTAGCCGGGGGAGATGGCGCCGCGAATCTGGATCTCGCCGCTCTGGCCGGCCGGCGCGACCGCGCCGTCGGCCACGATCCGCAGCTCCTGGGTCGGCAGCACCCGGCCCTGCGAACCGGTCCGCACGCCGGCCGGATCGTCCCAGGCGGTGATCGTCGAGTGACCGTGGCCTTCGGTCAGCCCGTAGGCGTTGCACACGTGCCGGACGCCCAGTACCTCGATCGCGAGCCGCAGGTCCTCCGGGGTCGCGTTGGCGGTCCCGGTCCGCAGCGACGAGATGTCGAACCGCCGCAGGTCGGGGCTTTCCGCCAGGGCGCGGGTGATCGGCGCCACCCCGTAGTAGACCGTGCACCGGTGCCGCTCGATGAACGCGAGCGCCGACCGCGCCTCGAACCGCTCCTGCAGGCACAGCGTCGCCCCGTGGACCAGCGCGTTCGGCACCGCGTTGGAGCAGCCGAAGACGAAGAACAGCGGCGACGCGAACCAGAACCGGTCGCCCGGCCGGATCCCCTGCCGCTGGCCGATCGCCCGCGCGGTCCTGATCAGCCCCTCGTGGGTCAGCCGGACCGCCTTCGGCTCGGCCGAGCTCCCGCTGGTGAACAGCAGCAGCGCGTCGTCGGAGGCGGCGGCCGGCGCGTTCCTGAGGTAATCCAGGGAGTTGCCCCCGCCCCAGGTCCCGCCCGCGGCTTCGGCCCCGCGGCCAAGGCCAGCCGCATCGGCCCGGCCGCTCCCACGCGGCAGGCCAGCCGGCCCGGGCGCGCCGGCCGGCCACCGGAACGTGCCCAGGTACGGTCCCGGCCCGAGCCGTTCGCCGATCGCGTCGGCGTAGCGCCCGGACGGGAGCCCGAAGATCTCGTCCTGGGTGATGACCGCCCGCAGCCGGGCGCGCGCGGCCACCGCCGCCAGCTCGTCCTCCCGGTACCAGGTGTTGAGCGGCACCACGTCCAGCCCGGCCGCGTGCGCGCCGAAGAACGCGGCGCACCACCGGACGCCGTTCGGCAGCAGGATCCCGACCCGGTCGCCCGGCCGCAGCCCGAGGGCCGCGAACTGGCGGGCCAGCCGGGCCGCCTGGACCGCCATCAGGACGTAGCTCGCCTCGCCGTCCTCGGCGATCACGAACGGGCGATCGGGCCAGCGCTCGGCCGCCTCGGCCAGCGCCGCGGGCGTCGTCAGGCGGGTCAGCTCATCGCACGGGTACACGAACTACTTCTTAACACAAATGTTGACCACGCTCAACAGTAATGTTGACGAGGGAGCGGGCGCGCGGTCAGACTAGGGAGGCTGGCTCGCTGATGAGGAGAACCGATGGCCGCCGTCGAACTGACCTCCGCCGACACCGGGGTGCTCCAGATCACCCTGCAGCGCCCGGAGGCGCTGAACGCGCTGAACTACCCGATGGTGCTCGACTTCCTGGCCGTGCTCGCCGAGGTCGAGTCGGCCCCGGACCTGCGGGCGGTCATCCTGACCGGGGCCGGCCGGGCGTTCTGCGCCGGGTTCGACCTGCGCGGCTACGGCGACGACGACCGGCTGACGGAGCGGGGCCAGATCCGCGGGCTGCTGTCGAGGCAGGAGGAGATCGCGGGCATCCCGGTCCGCCTGCACCAGCTCCAGGTGCCGGTCATCGCCGCCGTCAACGGGGCCGCGGCCGGGGCCGGGCTGTCGCTCGCGGCCGCCTGCGACATCCGGCTGGCGGCCGAGGGGGCCGTCTTCTCGGCCGCCTTCCTGCGGGCCGGGTTCACCGGCTGCGACCTCGGCTCGTCGTGGCTGCTGCCCCGCATCGTCGGCACCGGGCGCGCGCACGAGCTCATCCTCACCGCGCGCCGCTTCGACGCCGCCGAGGCGCTCGCGATCGGCCTGCTCAGCAGCGTCGTCCCGGCCGAGTCGGTGATCAAGTCGGCGCTGGCGATCGCCGACGCGATCAAGCAGCACCCGCCGCTGTCGGTCGCGCTGACCAAGAAGGGCATGTGGGTGGCGACCGAGACCCCCTCGCTGGCCGCGTCGGTCGAGTTCGAGAACCGCCAGCAGGTGCTCAGCGCGCTGACCGAGGACCAGCCGGAGGCCGCGCTGTCGTTCCTGGAGAAGCGCGCGCCGCGCTACGTCAACCGATAACCAGGGGCCAACCGGCAACGGCGCTAAGGGCAACGAGGGTCAGCCGGTAACTCGGCCGCCGCCGCCGATCCCGGCGTGCCGTAGCCGTTCAGGAAGATCTCGGTGAAGGTCTTGGTGATCTCCGCGGTCGACCACTTTCCCCCCGGCCGGTACCACCGGTGCATCCAGTTGATCATGCCGAACAGGGCCAGCGAGCAGACCTCGCTCGGCAGGTCGGCCCGGAGGGTGCCGTCACGGCGTCCCTTGTCGAGGATCGACCGCACCAGCGACTCGTACCGGCGGGTGCGGGCGATGACGTCGGTCGCCCACTCGGTCTCCTGCCGGGCGATCCGGCCGAGGTCCTCCATGTACACGGCGATGTGCGGGTAGTTCTCGGCGTAGGAGGTCACCATCGACTCGATCAGCGTGCGGATCTTGTCGGCGGTGGACGCGCGGCTGCGCTTGATCGCCTCCGCCGCCCGCACGTCGCGGGCGAGGACGTCGCGGACGATCTCCTGCAGCAGCTCTTCCTTGCTCCCGATGTAGTAGTAGAGCGAGGCGCGATCGGTGTTCAGCGCGTCCGCGATGTCACGGAGCGTCGCGGCGTCGAAGCCGCGCTCGCGGAATACCCGCGCGGCGGCCAGGATGATCTCCTCGCGCCGGGCGATGTACGCCGCGCCGCCCTCCTCGAGAGCGGCCTTCCGGCGCGCCTCGATGCCGCTCTTGGCCATGCAGACTGCCTCCGCCGGATATCCAACGTTGAAGTTGACTGACGAAAATGTTAGCATCCCGCCCGCAGTAGGGCGGAACCCGTTCGATGATGTCGCCTCAGCGGCCGAAGAAGAGCGCGCCGGCGTTGCCCGCCACGAACTTGGCGAAGCGGTCGGCGTCCTTGAACGGCAGCGCCCGGGCCTCGCGCAGGCAGCGTTCGTGCGTGAGCAGCGGGTAGTCGCTGGCGAACATGACCCGGTCCGCCCCGCGGGTGTTGGCGTAGTCGATGATCGGCCGGGGGATGTGCCTGGGGGCGATGGCGGAGCTCATGTAGTGCACGTTCGGCCACTTGACCATCAGCTTGACGCAGGTGTCGACCCACGGCTCGCCGCCGTGCTGGAGCACGATCGTCAGCTCGGGGAAGAAGCAGGCGACGTCGTCGACCGGGAGCGGGTCCTGGAACTTGCCCGGCACCCGCGGGCCGGGGAAGCCCACGTTGAGCCCGACCGGCACGCCGAGCTCGGCGCACTTGGCGTACACCGGGTAGTAGGCCGGGTCGTTGTAGTAGAGCCCGGTCTGCAGGCCCATCATCCGGACCAGCCG
>Ga0335075_10007018_pt1 | contig 17378 bp, 12 predicted proteins | sample Lox_Sample_24_FD_206723 | JGI IMG/M metagenome (GOLD analysis project Ga0335075, IMG submission 206723) | Soil microbial communities from Loxahatchee National Wildlife Refuge, Florida, United States - Lox_Sample_2.4 | ecosystem: Environmental > Terrestrial > Soil > Wetlands | place: USA...
CGGTCAAGTGGGTCGAGGACCGGTCCGAGAACCTGATGTCGACCACGTTCGCGCGCGATTACCACATGCACGGCGAGATCGCCGCGACCAGGGAAGGCAAGATCCTCGGCCTGCGGGCGCGGGTGCTGGCCGACCACGGCGCGTTCAACGGCAGCGCGCAGCCATCCAAGTTCCCGGCCGGGTTCTTCCACATCTTTACCGGCTCCTATGACCTGCAGGCCGCACACTGCGAGGTCACCGGCGTGTACACCAACAAGGCCCCGGGCGGCGTCGCCTACTCCTGCTCATTCCGGATCACCGAGGCGGTGTACCTGGTCGAGCGGATGGTCGAGATCCTCGCCCTCGAGCTAGGCATGGACGCCGCCGAGCTGCGGATGAAGAACCTGCTGCGCCCCGAGCAGTTCCCCTATACGTGCCCGACCGGCTGGGAGTACGACTCGGGCAACTACCCGCGGGCACTGCAGGTCGCGATGGACATCGCCGACTACCCGGAACTGCGGCGCGAGCAGGCCGAGAAGCGGCGGCGCGGCGAGTACATGGGCATCGGGATCAGCTTCTTCACCGAGGGCGTCGGCGCGGGCCCACGTAAGCACATGGACATCCTGGGGCTCGGCATGGCCGACGGCGCCAGCCTGCGGGTGCACCCGACCGGCAAGGCCGTGCTCAGCGTCTCCTGCCAGACCCAGGGCCAGGGGCACGAGACGACGTTCGCCCAGATCGTCGCCCAGGAGCTGGGCATCTCCCCGGACGACGTGGAGGTGGTGCACGGGGACACCGACCGGACGCCGTTCGGGCTCGGCACCTACGGCTCCCGGTCGACGCCGGTCTCCGGCGCGGCCGCCGCGGTCGTGGCGCGCAAGGTGCGCGAGCGGGCGAAGATCGTAGCCGCGGCGATGCTGGAGGCATCGCCGGACGACCTGGAGTGGTCCGATGGCCGCTGGGAGGTGCGCGGCGACCCCGAGAAGGCTCGCGGCATCGCCGAGATCGCGATGGCGGCCCACGGAGCGCTCGAGCTGCCCGAGGGCGTCGAGGGCCATCTCGACGCCGAAACCGTATACAACCCGCCCAACCTCACCCACCCGTTCGGCGCCTACATCTGCGTCACCGACGTGGATCCCGGCACCGGCCAGGTGCAGATCCGGCGCTTCATCGCGGTGGACGACTGCGGGGTGCGGATCAACCCGATGATCGTCGAAGGCCAGGTCCACGGCGGGCTCGCGGACGGGGTCGGCATGGCCCTGATGCAGGTCATCGCGTTCGACGCGGACGGCAACTGCCTGGGTGGCTCGTTCATGGACTACCTGCTTCCGACCACCATGGAATGCCCGTCGTGGGAGCTGGGCGCCACCGTCACGCCTTCGCCGCACCATCCGATCGGGGCCAAGGGCGTGGGCGAGTCGGCCACCGTGGGCTCGCCGCCGGCCATCGTCAACTCGGTGCTCGACGCGCTCAGGCCGTTCGGGGTGCGGCACGCGGACATGCCGCTCACCCCGGGCTCCGTGTGGAGCGCGATCCAGGGCCGTCGGCACCGCAGCGATCTGGTGGTGTAGGGGGATGGGGAGGCGGGCGGGGACCAGAGCAACGGCCGGGCTGACGCATCATGGAGGAATGCGCTATTTCCGCGGATCCGGATCGGTGGCCAGATGACCGGAACGACCAGGGCAACTGGCCTGGACAAGCAGCTGCCGGACGTGGCCTCGCTGCTGAGCACCCTCGACACCGGGGACTACCTGGCCGACCCGCCGCTGGGCACGGCGCTGTTCCTGGCCGCCCGGATGGGCCAGCCGCTGCTGCTCGAGGGAGAGCCGGGCGTCGGCAAGACCGAGGCGGCCAAGGCCCTGGCCGGGGCCATCGACACCCCGCTGATCAGGCTGCAGTGCTACGAGGGACTGACCTCCGCCGAGGCGCTCTACGAGTGGAACTACCCGCGGCAGCTGCTGGCCATCCGGCTGGCCGAGGCGAGGCACGAGACGCCACGCGAGGCCGACCTGTTCGGGCCCGATTACCTGCTCGCCCGGCCGCTGCTGGCCGCGATCGAGCACCCGGGACCGCGCCCGGCCGTGCTGCTGATCGACGAGGTCGACCGGGGCGACGACGAGTTCGAGGCGTTCCTGTTCGAGCTGCTGGCCGAGTCCGCCGTGACCATCCCCGAGCTCGGCACGCGGCGGGCCAAGTTCCCGCCGGTGGTCGTGCTGACCTCGAACCGGACCCGCGACCTGCACGATGCGCTGAAGCGGCGGTGCCTGTACCACTGGATCGACTATCCGGGCATCGACCGGGTGGCCGCGATCATCCGGCGCCGGGTGCCCGACGCGGCCGCGCCGCTGGCCGGGCAGGTGGCCGACGGCGTGGCCCGGCTGCGCGGCCTCGACCTGGCCAAGCCGCCGGGCGTGGCCGAGGCGATCAGCTGGACGGCGGCGCTGCACATGCTCGGCGCGGAGAAACTCGACGAGGACTCGGCCGGGCAGACCGCGGGTGCCGTGCTCAAGTACGCCGAGGACCTGCAGGCCGTGCGGGAGAGCGGGTTCGGCGCGCTGGTCGCCGGCGATGGCTAGGGGCGACCTGGCCGAGGTCAGCGCGCGGTTCGGCGCGCAGCTGCGGCGCGCCGGGCTGCCGGTCGGGCCGGGCCGCTGCGAGCGGTTCGCGACCGCGGTCACCATCGCCCGGCCGGAGACGATGGATGCCCTGTACCGCTGCGCGCTGGCCACCCTGGTGTCCGGCAAGGACGACATCGACATCCTGCGTGCGGTGTTCAGCCACGTCTTCGGCGGCCTGGATGGCCTGGACGGCGGGCGGCCCGGGCAGTCGCCCGCGCTGCCGCTGCGGCCCCCGGTCAGCCCCGAGAGCCTGCTGGCCAAGGCGGCGCGCGCGGCCAAGTCCCACGTCAGCGAGGTAGCGCCGGCCGCCACGCCGGACGCGGGCGAGGAAGACGCCGGGGAGAACGAGCCAGAACGCGAGATCGAGCACCGGTACCTGGGCAGCACGGTCGAGCGGCTGGCCGGCCAGGATTTCGCCGAGATGTCCGAGTCTGAGCTGGCGCTGCTCGTCGGGCTGATGCGCAGCATCACCCTGGCCGTTCCCATGCGCCGGTCCCGCCGGGAGCACCGCAGGCCCGGTGGGCCGCGCACCGACCTTCGGTCAACGCTCCGCCAGGCCAGACGGACCGGTGGCTACGCGTTCAAGTTGATCTCAAGGGCCCCGTCCCGGCGGCCGCGCCGGCTGGTCGTGCTGTGCGACATCTCCGGCTCCATGGAACCGTACGCGCGAGCCATGATCCAGCTGCTGTACTGCGCGGCCGGCGGGGCGGAGGCCGAGGTATTCACGTTCGCCACCCGGCTTACCCGGCTCACGCCCGCGCTGCGGCGCACCCTGCCCAGCCTGGCGCTGCAGCGCGCGGGCGAGGCCGCGCCGGACTGGCTGGGCGGCACCAAGATCGGCGAGTCGGTCAAGGAGTTCAACGACCTCTACGGCCGGCGCGGGATGGCGCGGGGCGCGATCGTCGTGATCATCTCCGACGGCTGGGACACCGGCGACCCGGAGGTGCTGCGCCGCGAGATGGAGCGGCTGTCGCTGGTCGCGTTCCGGATCGTGTGGGTGAACCCGCGGACCAAGAGCGCGAGCTATCAGCCCCTGGCCGGGGGGATGGCCGCCGCCTGGCCGCACTGTGACGCCGTGGTCAGCGCGCACACCCTGGGCGCGCTGGACCAGCTGGCCGAGGCGCTGGCCGACCCGGTCCGCCGCCGTGCCCCGGTGCGTCTGCGCTGAACCGCCGCCGCCCGGGGCGCTTGCCGCGTCTCGCCGGCCCGCTGCCCTCAGAGCACCAGGACAAGAGGCCGGGAGGGCCGCTGGCTGCAGCGGCCCTCCCGATCCCGCCCCTCTCGCCGCCCCCCGCGGTGAGGGAGCCGGTCCTAGGGCACGGCCGTGGTGACTGGCACCGGGTCGGAGCTGGTCGACAGCACGATCGTCGCCCCGCTGAGGCTGGGCGCGTTCGTGACGCCGGACAGGATGAGCGTCACCACGTCCCGGGCCCCGAGCTCCTGGGGACAGCTCCCGCTGCCGATCGCCACCGTCGCCGTCGTGCCGGTGATGGACGAGACGCCGCCGCAGGGCTGGCCGGTCGTGTTGTCGACCAGCGTGACATCTTGCGCGGGCGGCATGCCGGTTCCGGCCGGCAGGGTTACCGTGATCGTGGACCCGGGGTTGTCCGCGGACACCAGGCCGTTGCCGGTGTGGAACGTGAACGAGTACGTCACGCCGGACGCCCCGCCCTGGCGCGAGCTCAGCTGGACGATGTCGGCCGAGACTGACGTCTTGGCGGTGAGCTGGTAGTCGGCCGACACCGGCACCGGATCGGACGTGGTCCACAGCGAGGCGGTTTTGGCACCGCTCGACGACGGACTGGCGGCACCGAAGATGACGACGCTGATCTCGTCACCCGGCCCGGCTCCCATGTTCCCGCCCGAGGGGGGCAGGACGGTGGCGACGTTGCCTGAGCTGGTGTAGGAGGCCCCGCCACCCCCGCCGGTGCTGTCGTTGAAGACTTCCGCGTACCCGCTGGCCGGGAAGGTCGTGCCAGTGGCCAGCTTCAGGACGATCGACGAGAAGTCGTCCCCGGCGCCGTTCACGGTGAACCCATTTGTCACCTTGAACGTAGCCGCGACGGCCAGGTTGGTGGCGGAGGCCGAGGCCGAGACCAGGGTCAGCACCGGCGAGCTGATCGAGGTCGGCGCGGTCAGGTCGATGGCCAGAGAGGTCCCACCTGCCGACGGCAGCGTGGCGACCGAGAATGTCCCGCTGCCTTCGGTGGCGGAGTTGGCGACGCCGTAGGCCAGCACGGTGATCTCGTTACCGGCCTTGGTGGTCTGGCCGCCGTAGGCGAGCGTGATCGACGGGCCCGGCGAGCTCCCACCGACCGGGCAGACGCCGGCCTCGGCCCCGGTCGTGTCGTCGATGACGATGTACTGGCCGCCGGCCGAGCACACCGGGAAGGTCGCGTGGGGCGAGTCCAGCTTGATGGTGGACGAGCCGTTGGTGAGCGCCCCGGTGGAGTGGAACGTCCCGGCGTACAGAACCTTAGTCGCCGTGGCCGACGTCGAGCTCAGCTGGCCGGTGGCGGCCATCGCCGTGGCGTGGCTGAGCGGCAGCGTGACCAGGCCAGGGTCGGCACTGGTCGACAGGGTAAGCGAGCTCATCGTGGCCGGGTTTGTCACCCCCTTGATCACGACGAAGATGGTGTTACCGGGATTGGTGGTGAAGCCCGCTACGACCGTGACCGACGAGCCGGTCACGGTGGCACTCACGCAGCCGTTCAGCGGGCCTTGCGAGCCCGCCGGGCTGGCATCGATGAAGGTGTAGTCGCCGCAGCCGCCGGCTGGCAGCACCGTTCCGGCCGGCGCCTTGATGGTCACGGTGGATGACGAGGCGCCGCTGCCGCTGTCGACTAGGCGGTCGGGGGCCACGAAGCCGACCGACCAGGTCACGTCGGCCGCCTTGGCCGTGTACGAGCTGAGCTGGAGGAACGGGTTGGAGACCGATCGCCTGGCGTCCAGCGAGTAGCTGAGCGTAACCGCCTTGGGATCCGAGGTCGTCGAGAGCGTCACGTCGTGAGTGCCTGCTGAGCCTGGGCTGGTCACGCCGGCGAACGTGATCGTCGTCATGTCGCCGGGGTTGGTCAGCAAGTCAGTGACGGTTGCCGTGGTGCCCGCGGTGGTGTAGCCGGCGCAGCCGCCGGACCCGTCCGTGTCGTCGGTGAAGTCGACAACCGAGCAGCCGCCCGACGACGGCAGCACCGTGCCGACCGGGAACTTGACGGTGACCTGCGAGTCCTTGTTGAGCCGGTCCGGGCTGGCCAAGCTGACCGAGTAAGTGACGCCGCTCGCGCCCGCGGACGACGAGGACACCTGCAGGGCCGCGTGGCTGACCGAGCGCTCGGCTACCAGGGTGTACGACAGGCTCGTCGCCGTCGTGTCGGCGCTGGTGGAGACCTTGAGCGTCTGCTCCCCGGCCGTGGCCGGGTTGCTGACGCCGGCCACGATCACCGACACCGAGTCGCCCGCGGCGACGCTCACCGGGGTCGTGATCACGGCCGAAGTACCACTCACCGTGACCGCGCCGCATCCTGATGTGCCGCTGGGGTCGTCGTAGACCGCGTAGCAGCCGGTGCTCGCACTGGGCAGGCTGGTGCCGGCCGACGCGTCAAGCGTGATCGTCGATACGCCCTTGGTCAGGGCACCCGGCGAGGAGAAGTTCACCGTGTAGCTGACGTCCGTGGCCGAGGCGGACAGCGAGCTCACCTGAATGGTGGCGTGGCCGACCGAGTCCGCCGCCGGCTGGGCGCTCGCGGCCAGTCCGGCGCCAGCGGGCAGCGCGAGCCAGGCCAGCGCGCTGGCCACGCCGATGGCGCCCGCCCGCAGCACCCGCCGAGTCGCGCCTGTCATGCAAAGTCTGTGTTTTCTCATCCGGCACCCCCACTAGTCCCCGGTCTATGGCCAGGGCCACCGTAGGAAGGAGCCGTCCAATGAGCGTTAAACGGGAGCTCCACGCACCGGGTCGCCGGTCAGCGGATCATGCCCAGGGCGGTCCGCCAGCTCCGCCTCTAGCCTGGCCGCCGATTCAGAGGGAGCCAGCCCGAGCTCGTCCAGGGCGGCCCTGGCCCGCTCGAGGGCGGCCCTGGCCGAGCCCCGGCGGCCCTGGGACATCAGCATGCGCGCCAGGCGGAGGTAGCGAACTTCGTCGAGCGGCTCGCACTCGCACCCGCGCCGGACCAGGCGGATGGCCTCATCCACGTCACCCCGATCGGCGGCGTCGGCGGCAAGAAAGTCGAGCAGCTCGAGGTAGAGATGGTGCAGCCGCTGCCGCGGTGCGTCCGCCCACTCCTCGTACCGGTCATCGGGCAGCAGGTCGCCGCCATAGCGGCCGACCGCCGACCGGGCCAGCCCCAACGCCCGGCTCACCTCTCCGGCCGACCGGGCCGCGATAGCCGCGCGGGCCCGGGTCTCGAACAACGCGGCGTCCGACTCGACGTCCGGGGACACCACGATCGTCTCCTGGTCGCGCGCGAGCACGTCACCGAGCGCCAGGCGCAGGCGGCTCAGCAGGTTCCGCAGCCGGTTGCGCCCCCGCTGGGGGTCGGTGTCCGGCCAGAGGATCTCGATGAGCTCCTCGGCGCGCATCCGCCCGCCCGCCGCCGCGACGGCGCGCACCGCCCGGGCCGGGCGGCCCGGTGGGACGTCCGCCAGCACGCCGCGGCGCCGGAGCTCGAACCGGCCGAGCAGCGTGAGCGACAAGGTGCCAGCGTCCGGCACCAGGGTCAGGGCCGAGCGTGACCCAGCCGCCTGGGCCAGCGGCAGCAACTCTTCGGCCACCCGCCGCTCGCGCCATAGCGGGGCACGCGGCTGGCCCAGTTCGAGGCAGGTGTCAAACGCCCTGGCCGCCAGCTGGCCCGCCGCAGGATCGCCCCGCCGGCAGGCCGCGTAGGCATCGAGCAGCAGCAGCGGCCACCGCTCCTGCGGCTCGAGGTCGTAGGCGGCGATCACCCCGGCGATCACTTCGGCGGCCTGCACCGGCTCGCCCGAGCGGCCGTGCACGGCCGCGCCGAAGACCCGGACCGGGCGCTCACAGCCGGCCATCCGCTCCGTAGCCCGGGCCAGCCGGTCGAGAGCCATCTCATGCTCGCCCACCCGGTCCAGGTAGTCAGCCGAGCAGGCCAGGAATTCGACCCCCGAGGCCTGCTCGTACCAGACGTCCCGGTGCGCCTCGGCATCCAGGACGGCCCGGACGGTCCGCTCCCGGTCACCCGCGTATGAGGCCAGCGCAGCCTCGCACCAGGCGGCATAGGCGATCGCCCACTCCTCGTGATAGGCCAGGCCGATCTGGCGCACCTCGGACATGCTCACCTCGGCCTCGGCGAACCGGCCGAGCTCGTTGAGTACGTCGCACCGGAAGTTCTGCACCAGCGCCCGGTAGGTGCTGCGCGCGGGCAGCTGGGCGAGAACCTCATCCAGGGTGGCCAGTGCGCGCTCGTTGCGGCACAGCGCGAAGTAAAAGCCCATCGCGAGAGCGACCAGGGCCTGGGCCTCCCAGGTTCGCTGGCCGAGACTCCGTGCCAGCCGGGCCGACTGCTGCAACAGCCCCTCGGCCTCCGCGTGCACGCCGTCAGCGCTGAACCACGAGGCCAGGCGGCCGAGCACGTCAAGCGACCTGGCCCGCCCCGCGGCCTCCTCTGGCCCGGCCTCCGCGACCACCGACGCGGCGAGCGCCCTGGACTCCGCCCGGGTGCGCTCGTCCCACATCAGATCCCTGGCCCGCTCGGCGTCCACTTCCCGGCGGAAGACCGGGTCGGCGGCCATGCCCTGCTGGCCCAGGATCGCCGCCGCGCGGGCCAGGGCCTCGCTCCGGATGTCGGCCTGATGCGCGGTCTCGGCCAGGCGGGCCAGATGCAGCAGGAGCCGCGGGTGCTCCTGCACCGCGGCGTCTGGCAGTTCGGCGACCACGTCACGAAGCGCCGCCCAGCCCGCGTCCTCCACCACCTCGACGGCTCCCGCCGCCAGCATCTCGGCCGCCTCGGCGGGCAGACGCGCCGCCAGCAGCGTCCTCAGCGCCGCCAGCAGCTCGCCATGGCGCGCGTAGACGGCCGCCGCCGCGCGCGCCGTTTCCGGCGCGAGGTCACGGTGGGATGATAGGTAGGCCGTGACTGGCCCGGCCATTTCCCACCACCCCGCCGGGGTGCGAGCCAGCGGGATCCCGGCGGCGATCAGGCGCGGCAGCGTGCCGTCCGCGCGGCTGATGGCGTCAGCGATCTCGGCCGACAGCAACGGCAAGTGAGCGAGCTGGACCACAGCACTGCGGTCCGGCGGGCTCAGCAGCGCGGTGATCGGCTCCAGCAGCGGCGCGATGATCATCTCTTCCCGGCTGCCCTGGTTGCCCTGGTTGCCCTGGCCTGGGCCCGGGGCGAAGCCCGCGAGCTGCGCCTGCACCGACGAGGCCAGCACCAGCGCCGTAGCCCAGCCTCGCGTCGCCTCCAGCAGGACGGTCAGCTCCCAGCCCGACGGCTGCCGCCCGCGGTAGTTGAAGACCAGGGCAGACGCCTCGTTCTCAGTAAATTCAAGCGCCCGGGTGTCCAGCCGGGCGCCGGATAGGCTCCGCAGCGGCTCAAGCCCGGCCGACAGCCTGCGCGCGGCGACCAGCAGGCGGTGCGGCCCGGGCAGGCCACGAGCGAGCCGCAGCACTAGCGCGGTCACGTCCGGCCCACGCAGATGATGGGCGTCGTCGAGGATGACGAGCAGCGGTACGTGCAGCTCGGCGAGCGCGTCGAGGAACCGCTCGACCCCGGATCCCGAGTCGCCGCCACCGGTGGCAGCGGCCAGATCGGAGAGGTTGGAGGTGGCCAGGGCGCGCCGCAGCGATCCCATCAGGATGGCGGGGTCGTCGTCGGGCGGTCCCAGCGGGACGAACGCGGTAGCCACCCCCAGCTCGCGCTGGTACTGCTGGGCCAGCACCGACTTGCCGTAGCCAGCCGCTGCCTCGACGACGCCGACCGGCCCGGCCATGAGATCACGCAGCAGACGGCCGCGCACCACCTGGCGGCTAGCGACCGATGCGAGTTCTGGCGTAGGTTCCATGATCGTGGTTGATTTTGGATGCTATGCCGGAAAAATCCACCACGATCATGGAATGGCTTTGCGCTTGGACTTGCGCTGCTTGTGTTTGACGGAGATGCCGCCGAAGACGCATGCGCCCTCCAGCCGGAGCACGGGGGAATCGGGTCGCTCGGACTCGGCGCTGTTGCCTGAGACATCGCGGCCGCCGAAGATCGCTACGCCGGAGTCGATCACGCGCATGTCCGGGGGCACGGTGATGGACATCCCGCCGAACACCGAGAAGGCCTTGATGGTGATCTCGCGGCCCGGCAGGATCGCGTCACGCAGGTCGATGTCGGCGCCGCCGAAGACGGTCACCACGGTGCTGGTGGCCGGTGCGCGCCAGGCACCCTTCCTCGACGCGCCGCCGAAGATGGCGACGATCCGGCCGCCACGCTGACCGGCCGGCCCGGTGCGGCTCGGCGACTGCGTTCCTGATGGGGCGGGAAGATCCTCCAGCAGCGGCACCAGCTCGGCGTGGGTCTTGGCCGCGTAGATCGAGTCAAGCCGCTCCGAGTGCTCCTGCGCGGTCAGCCGGCCCTCGGCGAGCGCCTCGTTCAGCACCGACGCGGCACGTTCACGGTCCTGGTCCGATGCCCGCATCCGGGAATTTGGGTTGAACGTCTGGGGGTCCATCCAGTTATTGTCGGCCGGGCAAACGCATCGTGGATAGGGGACCAGGTGGGGCACATCGAGGTGGCGCACGTGAGCCACACCCTTCCCGACGGGCGGGTGCTGCTGGACGATGTGTCCTTCCGGGTTGGGGATGGCATGGTCGCCGCGCTGGTCGGGCCGAACGGGGCTGGGAAGACCACGCTCATGCGGCTGGCCGCCGGGGACTTGGCCCCACAGTCCGGCTCGGTTACCTCGAGCGGCGGCATCGGCGTCATGCGGCAGTTCGTCGGCGGGATCCGTGACCAGTCGATCGTGCGCGACCTGCTGCTGTCGATAGCGGCGCCGCGCCTGCAGCAGGCCGCGGCCCGGCTTGACGCTGCCGAGCTGGTGATGATGGAACGCGACGACGAGCCGGCCCAGCTGCGGTACGCGGCGGCGCTGGCCGAGTGGGGCGATGCCGGCGGCTACCAGGCCGAGGTGCACTGGGACTCCTGCTGCACCGCCGCGCTCGGGGTGCCGTACGAGCGCTGCCGCTGGCGTGAGGTGCGGACCCTGTCCGGCGGTGAGCAGAAGCGGCTCGTGCTCGAGTCGCTGTTCCGGGACCGGACCGAGGTTCTGCTGCTGGACGAGCCGGACAACTACCTGGACGTCCCGGGCAAGCTCTGGCTCGAGCAGCAGCTGGCCGCGACGGCCAAGACCGTGCTGCTGGTCAGTCACGACCGGGAGCTGCTGGCCAACACCGCACGGCGGATCATCACGGTGGAGGACCGGAACGTCTGGGTGCACGGCGGCGGGTTCGCGACCTACGCGCAGGCGCGCCGGGAGCGCAACGAGCGGCTTGACGAACTTCGCCGCCGCTGGGACGAGGAGCACGAGAAGCTGAAGCAGCTGGTGCGGATGTACCGGCAGAAGGCGTCCTACAACTCGGACATGGCCTCGCGGCTGCAGGCGGCAATGACCCGGCTGCGCAAGTTCGAGGAGGCCGGGCCGCCGGAACTGGCGCCGCGGGAGCAGAACGTGCGGATGCGGCTGCGCGGCGGCCGCACCGGCAAGCGCGCGGTGATCTGCGAGAACCTCGAGCTCACCGGGCTGATGCAGCCATTCAGCCTGGAGGTCTGGTATGGCGAGCGGGTGGCCGTGCTCGGCTCCAACGGCTCGGGCAAGTCGCACTTCCTGCGGCTGCTCGCCGAGGAGCCGGTGCAGCATTCCGGCGTCGCCAGGCTCGGGGCGCGGGTGGTGCCCGGGATATTCGCCCAGACCCATTCCCGGCCGGACCTGGAGGGGCGGGAGCCGCGTGAGATCCTCATGACCTCGCACGCGATGCTGCCCAACGAGGCCATGGCCGCCCTGGCCAGGTACGAGCTGCAGTCCACCGCCCTGCAGCCGTTCGGGACGCTGTCCGGAGGGCAGCAGGCGAGACTGCAGATCCTGCTGCTCGAGCTGGCCGGATCGACGCTGCTGCTGCTCGACGAACCGACCGACAACCTCGACCTGGCCAGCGCCGAGGCCCTGCAGCAGGGCCTGGAGTCGTACTCGGGCACCGTGCTGGCCGCCAGCCACGACCGCTGGTTCGCGCGATCGTTCGATCGGTTTGTAGTCTTCGGTGCCGATGGTGAGGTATATGAGGCACCGGAGCCGGTGTGGGATGAGGCTCGCGTGGACCGGCCGCGCTGACCGGCTGGCTTGCTAGGCTTCAGGAATCATGGAGCTTGGCTATCGGTAGCCGGTTCCGCTGCAGCCAAGGTAGAGGGGTGCCCGCCCGTGAAGAAGCTGCTCCTGCTGGCCGTCATCGGAGCCGGCGTTTTTGCCGTATGGAGGAAGGTCCAGGCCGACCGCAACGAGCTCGACCTGTGGACCGAGGCAACCACGGACGACGACTAGCTTCCTTGCCGGCCGGCTGTGTCGGCGCGTGAAGGTGACCAGACGAGCGGCGCGATGCCGGTCTCGTTGGTGTGCTGCGGCCTCATTGGGACGGTTGTCAGCGACGGCGGCATGGTGGACCATGCATATGCCGAGGCCATCGCCACGCAGGGGGTCGTGACCGGCACTGCCGCCTATGCCAAGTGCATGGCCCAGGTGCACCGGGCGAGGGGGCAGTCCACAGCCGAGGTCCTGCGGGCCATGTTCCCCGACAGCCAGGCCCGGGGGCAGGCTGCGCAGCTCGCGCTCGACCGGTCGTTCAGCGACGCCGTCGGCCGCGTGGGCGTGACGCCGGCCCCGGGAGCCGAGGAGGCCCTGGAGAAGCTGGCCGGTGCCGGCGTCCGGATCTGCGTGATTACCAGCTTCTCCCGCCGGAACCTCACCCTGGTGCTCGACACGCTCAGCTGGTGGGACCGGATCAATCTGGCTCTGTCCCCCGAGGATGTCCCCAGGGGCTGCCCATGGCCGGACTTGATCCTGGCGGCCATGCTCCGGCTGGGAGTGACGGATGTGCGCGAGACGGCGGTTGCGCACGACACCCAGAACGGCGTCCTGGCCGGGCGGCGGGCCGGCTGCGGGATCGTCGCCGGGGTTCTGGCCGGAACCCACAGCACAGACCGGCTCCGCCGGGGCGGAGCCACCCATCTGATCCCGAGCATCGCGAGCCTGCCCGAGCTGCTGAGCGCCGCCACGGATCAGCCGCCGAATCCAGCGGACAGCTACGGCGATGAGGCTGCCCGGGCCGGCCAGTCAGGGCCGAAGGCCAGCTAGCTGGCTTAACAGGCTGCTGGCTGGCCCGCGGATCCCGTGGCTACCCGCAGACGCGGGTACCCTATGGTCGGCACAGAACCGTTGGGGCTATAGCTCAGCTGGAAGAGCACTTGCTTTGCAAGCAAGGGGTCGCGAGTTCGAGTCTCGCTAGCTCCACCAGGCAAAACGTCCGGAAACGATCTTGAAATTGCCTGCTGACCACCAAAGTTGACCACAACGGGCCGGTCATGTGGTCCCGCGAGCAGCTTGTTGAACTTGGTCAGTGCGGCGCGCTGGGCTGCCTCGTCAACGTAGGTGTAGATCTGCTGCGTGGTGCTGACGTGCGAGTGGCCAAGGATGATCTGAGTGTCACGGGCGGGTACATCAAGATCCTTGAGCAGCTTCGCTGATCAGAAGGTTGGGGGTTCGAGTCCCTCCGAGCGCGCCCATGCGAAGGATGGCCATCGCGATGCGCGGGTTCACTCGCCAGGTCAGTTTGGGACGCCTGGCCACCTTGAGGGAGGGGGGTAACCCTCGCTTGAAAGGGGTGTACGCCCCATTCCCGCGGTGCAGCCGCGTGCGTAGCGTGGGCTTAGCTTCCTCGCATGGGACGTCCATCCCTGAACAGCGGATATGGAGACAACCTCTCAAAGAAAGCCGACACCGCCATGTACGAAGACCAAGACGACGACCGCTTTGAGGCGGCCTTAAGACTGGCCGAAGACAATCCAGCCCGGGGCGCCGAGGCCTTGCGCAGCATCGTGGCCGATGACAGGTTCGACCCCGATACCCGCTTTGAGGCGGCGGCACGACTGGCCGAAGTCGACCAGGCCCAGGCCGCCGAGGCCTTGCGCAGCATCGTGGCCGATGACAAGTTCGGCCCCGATATACGCTCCGAGGCAGCCGCAAGACTGGTCGAAGTCAGCGGTTGACCAGCAAGGTTGACCACAACGGCATACGACGCGAGCCGACCGCATCGGGTGCGCACGAAGTCCAGTCCCAGGCGAGCGACGGTATCCGACAGCCCGGACGTACTTTGCGAGCAAAAGGTCGCGAGTTCGAGTCTCGCTAGCTCCACCAGGCAAAACGTCTTGAATCAAGATCAGCAAATAACGATCGGCACCCGCAGTTGACACCCCGCGGCGGAGTCCGCACAGAAGCAGCAGGACGATACTCAGGGGGGCGGGGAAGCGAGGCCCAAGCTAAGATCGTGGATGATCCCCCCGCGCAAACTCGCCGTACATGTCTTCGGCTGTACGGTCGGTCTTCCGGGTCAGAAGACGTTTCTCAAGGCCGGTCCACGAGATGAAGCCGTAGATCGCGAGAGCGAACAGGACCGGCATCACGATGTAGATCCACCACATGTTGATCACCACTTCTCGTGTGACGTCTTCCACCTTCCCCTGTGGGCTAAGGCTTAACATTTGGTGGCTCAGGCCTGCTGTCAACTGCGGTTTGCCGGTCCAGAGCGCTAGCGATGGCCTGGTCAGCAGTGGCCGTGGCGTGCTGGTAAATCATCGCCGCGGGCACTGTCATGGCCCATCCAGGGCCAGAGCCAACCTGCTGCCGCCGAACGGTCCTGTGGACCAACGGGCTCAGTGAACTTAGCATCGGCGTCGTGCAGCCGCCTGACATCACCGGGATGCGGATCGACACTGAGATCCTGGTTGCCGCTCGTCCGGCACTGCTTCGTACTGCATACGCTCGCCGCGATGAAGGCTGCCGCGGAAGACCATCCTTGCTAACCGTCAGCGGACTTCGTAGCCCCCGTGATTGAAGATCGTTAGCCGCTCGCCCGGCAGATGCACGATCTCAGGGCAGCAGCCCGGTCCGGGGAGGAGTCTGGACAAGGCGCCGGTACTGGCGCGGCAATGATAATGAGGACCGGGGTGCCGGGGTGCCAGGCGCCGAAGTGATTGGGATCCAGATGTTCCGTCCGTACCACACATGTGCCACATCGACTCGAGCACCGCGGGTGAGTGAGGATGACGTGACTGTCTACGCATACAAGATGAAGCACCAGCAGAGGTGGGCTGGCGGGATATCTGATCCCTGGTTTAGGCTAACCGCCGACACCCAGGATGAGCTGCATGAATTCGCCGCAAGGCTCGGTCTCGACCGCCAGGAATCTGAGCCGGGCAGCCTGGTTGGGCCACAGCAGGTGCCGGTTTCCTGGCACTGTACCGTGACCGCTGGCCAGCGTGACCGCGCCATAGAACTCGGAGCGCGCGCGATCACGCAACGGGAAATGACCAAGATCGAACGGCAGCGGGCCGCTGAACTAGGACTCATCTAGCGGATGGCGTATCGCCGGATGGCGGCTTAGCTGCTCGCTATCCCGGACTCGGCCGGTTCGAGGTGGCGGACGGGTACGTCACAAGCCGCTGACGCCGAGGTCGTCGGAGCACCCGGCCGCCAGCCGCTCCCACTGGGGGGTCGGGCGTCCGTTGACGCGCCACTGCTCACCGGTGTTCCGCCAGAACTGCGGCCACCCGGGCGGGGAATCCTCGAAGGTCTCCTGACGGCCGTACACGGTCATGTCGAGCAGGCCGTACACGGACCCCATTGCCTCCGTGGCCCGGCCGGTGGCCCAGTAGGTCTCGAACACCCGATCGCCATCGCGCAAGTAGCAGACAATCATGCCGTGCCCGCGCCCAGTGAGCAGCGCGTCGCTGGAGTCCTGCGCTGAGTACCAGGGCATCTTGTAGCCCATGAAGTCGCGGTAGCGGGCGCTCTCCTCATACGGTCCCTCGGAGAAGGTGGCGAAGGTGACGTCGCGCGACTGCAGGTAGGGCAGATCGCGGACCTGTCCATTGCAGAACGTGCAGCCCGAGCACTGGTCTTGCGCGGGCTTGCCGGTGTGCCACATGTGAAAGTACGCGATGAGCTGTCGGCGGCCCTCGAACACCTGCAGCAGCGGGACTGACCCGTGCTCGCCGGTCAGCGGGATAGTGGCATCAACCTCGACCATCGGCAGCCGCCGCCGGGCCGCCGCGATCGCATCCCCTTCCCGGGTGTGGGCCTTCTCCCGCACCAGCAGCTCATCCAGCTGCGCCTGCCAGGTGGCCCGATCGGTCACCTCAGGTACCGGTGCGGCACTCTCGGATACTGGCCCCCGCTCGTTCCAGGGCTCATCGTTCATGATCGCCTCCGCGTGCTGTCCGTCTGGACGCTGTCAGCCTAAAGATTCAGACGATCAGTGAACGGGAAACTCATCGCTGTTTGGGTCGGGAACGACGTGGCCGTGCTCGCGCTGGTGAGAGCAAGTTGGGCAGCCGGGCGAACGATCCTTGCCAGCAAGGGGCCAGGGGCTCGAGTTACCCTGGCGGGCCACACGTGATGGCGCGGAAAACCGTTGGCGCTATCGGGCGCTGTCACCGGATAATCGCCTGTCAGATCAGCGGCATCCATAGCGTCGGCTACGTCTGGCTCCTGGCCTGATTCGGCGAGAGAGAGGGCTATCAGTGTCCAGCGGGGTCGAGACCAGGACCATACCGGTCGGCAGTGGGCGTGAACTATGCGTGGAGATAGCCGGTGAACCTGATGGAAAGCCGATCCTGGTCCACACTGGCGAGCCGATGTCACGGCACCTGTACGGCGGGTGGATCGCCGACGCCGAGAGCAAGGGCATCCGGCTGATCGGCTATGACCGCCCTGGCTACGGCGGCTCGACCGCGCATCCCGGTTACACCGTGGCGTCGGTAGCACAGGATGCCCGGGTCATCGCCGAGACGCTCGAGCACGACCGGATCGGCATCTGGGGCATATCAGGGGGCGGCCCGTACGCCCTGGGCTGCGCGGCCTTGCTGCCAGACGTGGCGGTAGCTGTGGCGACGGTGGCTTCGCTGGCGCCCTACGGTGTCGAGGGGTTCGACTATTTCGCCGGGATGGGCGAGTCCAACGTTGAGAGCTTTAAGTTGTTCTTCTCCGACCCGCAGGCGTCCCGCCGCCATCTGCGCGAGGCCAGGGAGCAGGTTCTCGCGGCCACGCCAGAGCAGTTCGCTGAAATGATCAAGGACTTGCTCTCGCCCGTGGACGCCGAGGTCCTGACCGGGGACCTGGCCCGGTGGAACACCGAGACCAACAAGGTCGCCCTCTCCCCGGGCGACCAGGGCTGGTGGGATGACGGAGCGGCGCACCTGACGAACTGGGGGTTTGATCTCCGCGACATCCAGGTGCCGGTCAAGATCTGGCATGGCCGTCAGGACCGCATGGTTCCCGTCCAGCACGGCCAGTGGCTGGCCGCCAGCATCCCTGGCGCGGAGGCTGATATTAGCGACCGCGACGGCCATCTGACCATGGTCGGCCGAATCGGCGAGGTCCACGACTGGCTACTCCGGCACTTCTAGTGTTTTGACGCGTGTCTCTCTTTATGTTTCCGCGGGAACGCGGGACAATGGCGTATGCCGAATCGCGTGCGGGTGCTGACGGTGCCCGGTGCTGACCGGGTGGAGC
>Ga0335075_10007019_pt1 | contig 17376 bp, 9 predicted proteins | sample Lox_Sample_24_FD_206723 | JGI IMG/M metagenome (GOLD analysis project Ga0335075, IMG submission 206723) | Soil microbial communities from Loxahatchee National Wildlife Refuge, Florida, United States - Lox_Sample_2.4 | ecosystem: Environmental > Terrestrial > Soil > Wetlands | place: USA: Florida...
CCATTCCGCCTGCGGGAATGTTCCCCCGTCAGAATACGAGAATACCTGGATAATGGGCCACGGTCACGCTACAATTATTCCGGACGCGCAAGCATCGTAGCCTCCAACGGACCCGGGGCACCTCAGTTGTCGGCCCAGTCACTGGGCTGCTGACGGCAGGCATGCGATTGGCCGGGAAAGCCGTAGCCTGCCGGTGGCGCCCGGAGTGCGGGTCAGAACACTTCTCCCTGCGCCCGGCCCAGTCCTAGCCGGGAGACCGCCAGCACGCACATGTCGTCGAGCTGGGGTTCGGCGCCGAGAGACGCAATCAATTCTTCGCAAAGGCTGCCGAGCGGCGCGCCCGGCTGCCAAGCCTGCAGTCGTTCGGCGACACGGGCTATGCCTTCCTCGAGATCCTCGCCGCGCCGCTCGATCAGCCCGTCGGTGTACATGAGCATGATGTCGCCGACGTCGAAGCCCGTCTGGCCCTGGGTGTAATGCGGACGGTCTTGATCGCCCGGGAGGCACAGGGCCGGCCCCTCGGCGGGCGCGGGGACCTCCACCGTCCCGGTCTTGGCGCGGCGGATCAGAATCGGCGGGTGGCCCGCGGTGGCGTAGGTGACCAGGGACATGTCGGGCTCGATGATCACAGCCGCCATGGTGGCGAACTTCCCGCTGGTCGCCCAGTCGGTAACGCGCGCCAGTTCCTCGAGGATGCTGGCGGGCTGGCAGCCGACGATGGCCAGGGTACGCCCAGCGTTGCGCAGCTGTGTCATGTCCTCCGCGGCGGTCAGGCCGTGTCCGACAACGTCGCCGACAGCCAGGTAGGCGCGCTGGCCCGGCAGGGCCATCGCGTCGTACCAGTCCCCGCCGATCTGCTGGGTCGTTCCGGCCTGGCGGTAGCTGGCCCCGATCTCCAGGCCGGGAATCACCGCAGCCGCCGCCGGCACGATCGCGCGCTGCAGGACGGCGGCGATCGCGTGCTGATCGGCGTAGACGCGGGCGCGGACCAGAGCCTGCGCGATGAGGTCGGCCGCGGCGGCGGCGAAGGCGAGCTGCCCCGGTTCGAACTGCTGGGGATGCCGCCACATCAGGCCGATCGCGCCGACGCGTGCCGTGCCTGCCCACAGCGGCCAGGTCAGCCAGCTCGATCCGTGCGCGACGATCGCCAGGGCATCCGGGCCCGGGTACCTCTGTTCATACTCGGCGGGCGTCCGGATGATCACCGGGCGGCCGGTCCGGGCGGCATCGGTCGCGGCCGCGGGGACGTCCATCGGCAGGTCCGGGAACTGCTCGCCGACCTCCCCGGTCTCCCCGGCCGTGGTGATCCACTCCAGCCGCCGGCCGTCCTGGCTGATGACGCCGAGGCATAGCGCGTCGGCGCCGCCGACGGCCGCGCAGAGGCAGTCGGAGACCACCTGGCCGATCGCCTCAGGGGTCAGCGCCGGGGCGAGCAGCCTGGTGAGGTCGGCAAGTGTCTCGACCCGCGCGTGCTCGCGCAGTTCGGCCTGCCGGAGCCGGGCCCGCTCCAGGGCACGGCTCGTCGTCTCGGCCATGCTCCGCAGATACTCGCGCTCCGCGGCGGTCGCCTCACGCAGTCCGGCCCACCATACGCTGAGATAGCCAAGAGCGCCGACCTCGGTGAGCAGTGGAAGCGCGGCCGTAGACCCGATCTCCGCGTCGGGTGCCCTCAGGCCGCTGAGGTACACAGGAGCGCGGTCCCGGACCGCGCGTGGTCCCGGAGCGTCGGAATCGATCCTCCACTCCGCTGATATGACCGCCACCCGCGCGGCAGCATCACGACCCGCGAGCGGCTCGAACCGGCGCCCGTCGGCGGCCAGCACGCTGATCACTACCTGCGCGGCATCCAGGCGGGCGCGGACCGCGGCAGACACCTGGTCGCCGACGGAGCTGGCCGTAGCGGCATCGGCAAGCACCACGCCCAGCTCCGCGGCCTCCCGCCGGGCCTCGGCTATCGCTCGCTCCAGCCGAGCGCTGTCCCGATCCTGCACCGCCGACATCCGGCCCGCGACTTCCTGGGCCAGCACCCACCCGAGCAGGACGACCAGGGCGATGTAGGCCTGCGTGACGGCCACCGAAGCAGCGGACGACAGCCCGAGATGAGCGAACTCGCCGTACCCGGCCGCCGTCATGTAGTTGGCCACTGCCGCGAACGCCGCTCCAGTAAGAACCACGCCCAGATCACGCAGCCGCAGCGCCGCCCACGCCAGGATCGGCAAGAACAGCAGGCTGGACGGTTCGCTGAGGCGGAACGCCACGACCGACAGCCCGGCCGTGACCATGACCACGAGCACCAGTTCGAGCCACCGCGAGGACACCAGTGCCCGCCGCTGTGCCCACAGCAGCACCGTGCCGCCGATCACCAGCACCGCGATTCCGTCCCCGGCCCACCATTGCAGCACCAGGCCCGGCCACCAGCCGCCTTTGGTCGCCCAGCTCACAGTGGCCCCGACCAGTCCGCCCGCCAGTGGCCCGAGGACCGCGGCGCCCAATACGAACCAGCCCAGACCGATGCGGGTCCCGAGGTCCGGCCGCCGCCCTCCGCAGAACCAGCGGACGAACGACGCGCCGGTCAGCGGCTCCACCGCGTTGGCCAGCGCTGATGCCAGCGCCACCGGGAGCGTCAGGTGATGCTGAAGGTCGACACCGGTCTCGCAGACAACGATCGCGGCGATCACCACCGGCCAGCGCCGCCGCGCCACCAGCAGCAGGGCGGCTACGTCGACACCAGACGGGGGATAACCGAATGCCAGGCCCGAGCTGAAGTGGTGCCACGCCAGCTCCGCGCCTACCACGTACGTACCGGCGATGACGGCGAACAGGGCCGCCGCGCGCCCGGTGTCTGACCGGGACCAGCGTGCCACGAACGCCCTTGCTCCATGGGCCAGCCGGGCGGCAGCCGACGGGAGACGCTGACCAGCCGGTTCCAGCCCAAGTACCCTCGGAGAGGCAGAATGTGTCACCATGGTTAGCCGCCGGAAAGAAAACCTCGCCGCTGTTGGTCGGTCATTACCGCCGCAAGAGTGAACGGCTCATGGAGCAGTCCCGCCTCCCCTGGTGCCCTGTCACCGGCGAACGTGCGCCTGGGGCAGTTCCGCTTCTTGGCTTCCTCGAGGCCGCTCATTTTAGCCAGCCACTGTCTCACTGGCAGGCAATATGTCCCAAAGACCAGTCGGCAAACGGTGTCAGACTGCTCTAATCCGTTCTGGCCTGTGGCGCGCGTGTAGCTGATCTCCGGTGCTGGCCACGCCGCACACCAGGAGGCAACCGCAAGGTTCACCGAGATGCTGGACCAATTCCTCGCCGATCTCAGCTGACCAACCCGCCTGCCAGCTCCAGCAGCGACCAGCCGCCCATGCGTACACGGAGGCGTCGCCGCCGCACGGACGCCGGGACCTGTGCGTTGCGGGCGGAAGCGCCGAACATCCAGTTCTGTGAGACGACAGGCTCAATCCACTCACGCTCTCTCATCCCACAGGCGGTTCCGGCAGCAGGCTCGCTGCATTCAAGGTGACGCCCGGTGACGGTCGCGGTCTTGGAGGCCTGGTTGCCGGCAGTCAGTGGCGCACGGTGAAGAACAGATGCGCCTCGCATAAGGCGACTCGATGACGCCAGTGCGTTCCAGCTCGATCGTCTGGTTGCCGAGGTTACGGAACAACCGCTTGCCCGCGCCCATCAGTACCGGTGCCACATGCAGCTGCAGTTCATCGAGCAGCCCGGCGGCCAGGTACTGCTGGATCACGTGGCGCCGCCGCCGATGCCGACGTTCTTGTCTCCGGCGACCGCCAGGGCGCTATCGATGCCGCCGGTGACGAAGGTGAACGGCGAGCTGCGGCCGACCCAGTCCGGTGGCGGCGCGTGGGTGAGCACGAAGTACCGGGCGTCCGGGCCGCCCGGGGGATTGCCGCCTCAGCCGCCGGTCACGTCGAACATCCGCCCGCCGATGATCCCCTCCTGTCCCGCGCCAGGCTCTTGCACGCAAGGGACTGCGGCAACTCCCGCGTGTGGGTGCGGCAGTGGCCTTGACGAATCGTGAGCGCATCGGTGGTCCTGGCCAGTACCGGCGCCTGCTTGCGGGCGAGCACCCCTGAGCCGCTCTGATCGGCGGCGCTGCGCGTCCTTTTCCGCCTGCGCGGGTCAACGTGCCGCAGCGGCCCGTCGTGTCCTCACAGCGTGTGCTGCATCCAGACGTTCGGCTCCCAGTAGCTGCCGCGGTCGTGCTCGCGGTCAATGTGCACGGTGGCAAGCCCGCCGGGGAACCAGTAGTCGCCGCTGTCGGGGAAGCTCATATCCGTCCAGGATTCCCACTCGGTGGTGGTGCCCGTGATCCGCAGCGACAGCGGTTCGGGTTTCAGGACGGCGGCTCCAAGCCGCTCGTGGACGCGCATCCAGGGGTCAAAGAGCCGGCCGTCCGGGCGGCGCCAGCAGGCATACCGTTCGATCGGCACCAGCGGATAGCGTTCCTTCCAGCTCGGCCGGACCGGCGCGATCAACGTGTCCAAGTCGTGGCGGCGGGCGATGTCGCCCATCGCGCGCACGGCGGCCGCGCTGACGCCTCGGCCCTGGGTATCCCGCGGAACCATGATCACCAGCGCGCAGAGCACGTTGGCGCCGCCCTCGTCGAAGCCACGCGCGATCGCGCCGTCGATCCCGGCCGGCAGGTCCTGCAGCGTGCCGTCCCAGCGGAGGGGAATGGAGCGGGCACGGGCGAGGATCTCATCATCGTCGCCGATGAAGTGAAACTGGAAGTCAGGCCGCTCCTCGGTCAGACGTGGCCAGTACTCATTCAGCACGTCGCCATGGTTGTTGTATTCGGGCAACGTGTCCTGCGTCCTGTCCCAGGCAGGCCCGAGAAGCTCAGGCCGCTCGGCTGCGGTTGCGATCTTCATGCCGCTCCGATCATCGCTCCAGATGATAATGGCGCGCCGACCAGTGACCAGGGCCATACGCCGCAGAGTCAGTTCGGGCACGGCAATGGAACGGAGCTTCCACACCCGATTACCGCGCCTAACGGCGGCGATGTGCGCGGCTCGGCTGGGGCAGTCAATCACGAGGCGGGACCTGGTGTGACCGCGGCGGAAACCCTGTCGCTGCGGAGCTTGGCCATGGATACGGTCGTGGGGTGCCCGATGCGATCTTCGCCCATCGCCGCCTTGCGGCCGTCTACGACGCGTTCGACGGGCCGCGTGATGATCTGGCCGCCTACGTCGGCATCGCCGGGGAACTGGGGGCGGACCGAGTGCTGGACGTCGGCTGCGGGACCGGGTGCCTGGCGGTCCTGCTGGCCCGCACTGGCCGCACCGTAGTGGCGGTCGACCCGGCCGCGGCCTCCCTGGACGTGGCGAGGTCGAAGGATAACGACGCCACGGTCACCTGGCTCCACGGCGCTGCCACGCAGGTACCCGCGGTCGGCGCCGATCTGGCCATGATGACCGGGAACGTGGCCCAGGTCTTTGTCACCGACGAGGAGTGGACGCAGGCACTTCAGGCCATCGGCGCGGCACTTCACCCGCACGGGCACCTGGTGTTCGAGACCCGGCGTCCGGTTCGCCGGGCCTGGGAGGAGTGGGCGGCCGACACCGGCCCGGTGGTCCTCGACGTCCCCGGCAGCGGCCTGGTCGAGCAGCGCCGCCAGGTTACCGCCGTGGAGCTGCCATTGGTCTCCTTCCGCTACACCTACACCTTCCGGGCCGACGACGCGGTCATCACCTCGGACTCCACACTGCGGTTCCGCGGGCGCGAGGAGGTGGAATTGAGCCTGGCCGCCCAGGGCTACCGGGTCCTGGATGTCCGGGAAGCCCCAGACCGGCCGGGCCACGAGTTCGTCTTCATCACCGAGCGCACAACCTGAACTGGCAAGACCTCCGAACACGCACGGCGCACATAACACCCCGAATATGTCGGCCGGCGTCGCTGGGAGGAGTTCCGGCGACGTACCTGTTCAGCGGATCGAGGGTTAGGTGTACTCCCCGTCGAGGTGCGGACGATATTGGGCCTCGAGCCGGGCTGTCTCGTCGCCAGTCAGGGTGAGTTCCAGGGCCGGGACCGCTTCGTCGAGGTGACGCGCTTGGGTTGCCCCGATGATCGGCGCGCTTATTCCGGGCTTGCCGAGCAGCCACGCCAGCGCGATCTGGGCGGGTGGCAGGGACTGCTGGGTGGCGATGGCACGCAGAGTGTCAATGACGTCGAAGTCCTCAGCGCGGGAGCGGAGTAGGTCATCGGTGCCGGATCGCAGGGTGTGTCTCTGGTCGCTGCGCTCGCGGGCGAGCAGGCCACGCGCGAGGGGGCTGTAGGGGATGATGCCGACGCCCTGGTCGAGGCAGAGGGGGATCATCTCGCGCTCGTCTTCCCGGTTGAGGAGGTTGTAGCGGTTCTGCATCGACACGAATGCGGTCCAGCCGGCTGCCGAGGCAGTGTGCTGAGCTTTGGCGAACTGCCAGGCGCGCATGGTCGACGCGCCGATGTAGCGCGCCTTGCCGGCGCGCACTACATCGTGCAGCGTAGCCATTGTCTCCTCTGCTGGCGTCTCGTCGTCCCAGCGGTGGATCTGGTAAAGATCGACGTGATCAGTCCCAAGGCGGCGGAGCGAGGCGTCGATGCTGGCCAGGATGTGCTTGCGGGACAGCCCCCGGTCGTTCGGTCCCTGTCCCGTCGGGTAATACACCTTGGTGGCAAGGACATAGTCGTCGCGGCGCGGGAAGAGGTTTCGGAGCAGTCGCCCGGTAATCTGCTCGCTCGCGCCGTCGGAGTACATGTCCGCGGTGTCGAAGAAGGTTATCCCCGCTTCGACTGCCCGCCGGACGATGGGCTCGGCCTCATCCTCGGCCAGTGCCCACCGCTGGCAGGAAGGGTCGCCGTAACTCATCATGCCAAGGCCGATCCGCGATACCTTGAGCCCCGACCGGCCCAGGCGCACGTATTGCATGCCAGCTCCTCTTCTGGTTCTTGCAGCTCTCAGCTCAGCCGCGTTGTCGCTGCTGTGGCTTGCGGGGACGCGTTCCCTGAATCCTGGCGGGAGTGACAGCCATACTGAAGCTGACGGCGGCGGCCGAAGACGGCACTGGTGGGTGGAGAACCCGGCCGGGCCGGGTTGTGGTGCAGGGCTACGCCGGCGATGACCAGGCCGATGCCAAGGAGGTCCTGCAAGGTCGGGACCTGGCCGAGGATGATCAGCCCGATGACGGTTGCCGCGGCCGGGAGGAGGGCGAGCATCAGCGCGAAGGTTGCGCGCGGAAGCCTGGCCATGGCGAGCTGGTCGGTGACGTACGGGATCACCGACGAGCACACACCGACGCCGATCCCCCATGCCAGCCAGACGGGATGGGTGAAGGCCGGGATGGCACCGGGAAGACCGACCGGGATGGCGGCGACGGCGGCAACGAGCATGGCGGCGCCGAGCTGGTCGATGCCGCTCATCGATCCTCGGGGGGGCCGTTTGCCGTCAGCGGAGATGTTCGCGATCTTGTGGCCGAGGGTGACGTAGAGCATGAACCCAGCGCAGTTGGCGAAGGCGAAGATGAACCCGAGGGGTTCGCCGGCCAGTCGTAAGGCAGTGAGCGCGATGACCCCGCCAATGGCCAGGGCGAGGGCGAGGAGGTTTCTTCTCGTCCGCGCTCCCGCTGCGGCCAGGACGACGGTGCCGAGGAACTCGATGGCGCCGACGGTCGCCAGTGGCAGCCGGTCGATGGCGAGGTAGAACAGCGAATTCATGGCGGCCAGGACGGCGCCCAGCTCGAGCAGGACCCAGCGCTGGGAAACCGTGAGGACGCGAAGCAGCCGCCAGGGGCGGCGCCAGAGCGCGAAGACGGCGGCGGCGGCGCTGATGCGCAGCCAGGCCACGCCGAGCACACTGACGTGCGCGAACAGCAAGACCGCGAACGAAGGACCCAGGTAATGGAAGACGGCACTGGTGAGGAAATATGACGCCGGGGGCAGACCGGTCACGGCCCGGCCTGCCCTGGCCAGCGGCAGCGATCGTTCCGATGCCGCGGCTGTGCCGTCCGTGGCGCTGCTCACACTCAAGGAGTCTTATAGGATCAGGCCAAGAGGTGAATAGATATCTGAAGGAAGCTTGATCCCATTGCCTGTAAAACCACGGCAGATACCCGGATCTGCCTTCACCGAGCCGATCGTGCTTCTCGACGGCACCAACGTGCGCCTCCTAGGCGAGTTGTACGCCAACCCCCGTATCACCATGTCCGCCCTGGCAAGGCGCGTCGGCATGTCGCCCCCTGCCGTGACCGAGCGCGTGCAGCGGCTAGAGCAGGCCGGAGTGATCGCCGGCTACCGGCTTGAGGTCGACCCAGCTGCTCTCGGGCTGCCGGTCACCGCCTTCGTACGCATACGGCCCGCACCAGGCCAGCTACCCAAGATCGCCGAGCTCGCCCGCCGGCTCGGCCTGGTCAGCGAGTGCCACCGGATCACCGGCGAAGACTGCTTCCTGGTCAAGGTGCACGCCGCCTCCGTGCCCGACCTCGAAGAACTCCTCGACCAGTTCCTCACCTACGGCCAGACGGTCAGCTCCATCGTGGTCTCCACCCCCGTGCCGCCGCGACCCCTGCCATTGCCGGGCACAGATGTGCAGGACAGGGGCACCCCGACAGCCGAACGCTCGTCCCCCAGATCCTCCTCGGCCGGCTCGACACCACGTCAACAGCAGCGCGCAACATCCTGATCTGTGGTCCGCCGTCCACCACGGGAGACGTAAGGATTCTGCGCCAGAACGGCGGGACTGTGCTCGTTCCCCCTGAGCTTCCCCATCACTCAGCGTGACGTCCGTCGACGAGCGCCCCTGCGGGCGTGACTGGTCTGGAGTCAGCCGTGAGCGAGGTGCCGTCCTTGCCGACGCGGACGGGTTCGCGGAAGCGTGGTGGTTTGTGCTGGCGAGCTTCGCGCGGACCAGGCCCGGAAACTTGTGAGCGCGCTTTGGCGGCTTCCCGAGTCTAGGCGGTAACCCCACGACTCGTTCTCCCGGGGCAAGCCGTAGCACCCACCGACCGGCCGGTGGCGGTCAGCCGCGTGTTGTCGCAGCAAGCGCGGCAAGCGCCCGGTCCAGGACCTGGACCCGGGGAAGCAGGGCCGCCAGATCAGCCAGCCGCTGGTGTGCGTGGGGCCCGATCTGGCCGACGGCCCGGCGTTGCAGTTCGCGGTAGCGCGCGACGTCGTCTCCGGTGGCGGGCGGGGCGGACGGGTCCAGGTTCGCGCTGGCGAGCAGCAGCGCCGCCTCGTATGGGTGCCCGAGTGCTTCCAGCAGTTCGGCGAGGATGCGCAGGCTAGTCCACAGCTGCGGCCATCCGCCCCGGCGGCGCAGCTGATGCAGCAGATCGGGGAACACCCGCAGCGCCTCTTCGTGGCGGCCGAGCCGGACCAGGGCGGACACCAGCGCGATGCGCGCGACCTCGGCGGTCTGCGCTGTGCGGCCGGCCTCGGCTTGGGACACGGCGAGTTCGAGGATCTCGACCGCGGCCGCCGGATCGTCCAGCAGACGGACCTCACCCATCGTGTACGTCGCCCAGGCCCTGATCGGTCCCGCATCCCGGGCGGCGGCCAGGGCTTGGTCCGCGTGCTGCCGCGCGGTCGCCTGGTCAGAGTGGTAGCAGGCGATCAGCGCGAACACGGCGTGTGCGTCGACCCGCTCAGGCGCCGGCAGGCCGGGAAGTTCGAGCAACCGCCGCCAGTGGCGCATCGATTCCGCGTGCTCGCCCCGGTAGAGGCAGGCCACTCCGAGCGCGTGCAGCGCCAGGCACTGCTCCTCGGGCACGGACGCGATCGCCAGCGCCCGGGTGCCGAGCCGGTACGCCTCGTCCAGGTCACCGAGCTGTGCCGCGTAGAGCGCGCCGGATGCTCCCGCGAGCGCGGCGACCGGCATCCCGGGCAGCCGCGGATGGCGGGCCACGTCACGTGTCAGCTTGAGCAGCTCGCCGTCGAGCACCCAGTGTGAGCACCAGCCCAGCGCCCCGGTGATCGCGGCGGCCAGTTCGATCTCGCCCGCGTCCAGCATCCAGCGCAGCGCGGCAAGCAGATCGGAGCGGTAGGCCAGGAGCCGGTGCAGCGGCTCCCCGATGCCGCCCGCCCGGACGTCTGCGGCCGCCGCCTCCGCCAGGTCGCGGATCCAGGCGGCGTGCACGGCATGCGCGGGCCCGGCCGCACCATGGGCGCCGAGCTGTTCGGCGGCGAAGGCGCGTACGATCGCGAGCATCCGGTACCGCGCCTGGCCGTGCTCGTGGGTGACGTGCAGCAGCGACGCGTCCGCCAGGCGGGCCAGGCGCACCGCGGCCGTCGGACCGCCGACATGCTCGACCGCGTCGAGGTCGAAGTCCGCCGCGAATACCGACAGTCTCGCGAGCAGTTCTTGCTCGCTGCGGGTGAGCAGGGTCCAGGAACGGCCGAGGACCGCCCGCATGCCGCCTTCGGCGTCGGCGAGCACGTCCAGGTCGCCGAGCCGGTCCAGCACGGGCGACAGGCCGATCGCCGCCGCCTGCGCTGCCGCCAGCTCGATCGCCAGCGGCACTCCGTCGAGGAGGCGGCATATCGCAGCGCTGAGGGCCACGGTTTGCCCGGTCACTGAGAGGGTGGGGCGGATGCGGCGCATCCGGTCGGTGAACAGCCGGACCGGTGCGGTGTCGCGCAACAGTTGTGCGGGCACGTCCGCGGCCTCGGTGAGCAGCGGGTCCAGCGGTAGCACCTGCTCCTCGGGCAGTCCCAGCCGGTGCCGGCTGGTGGCGATGATCCGTACCCGCGGGCAGGCGCGCAGCAGCGCCCCGATCAGCTCGCGGGCACCGGTGAGTACGTGTTCGCAGTTGTCGACCACGAGCAGTTGCGAGCCCGTGCCGAGGTACTCGCTGACCGCAGCGCGAGGTGTCCCGGTGCGGATATCCACGCCAAGGGCGGCGGCGGCGGCGCGGTCGACGTTGCCTGCGGGTACGGCGCCCAGTTCCGCCACCGCGACGGGCATTTTGAGCTGGGCGGCGAGTTCGCCTAGTGACTCCGCGACCAGCCGTGTCTTGCCGACTCCGCCGATACCAGTGACCGTGACCAGCCGGTTGCTGCGTACTGCATCGACGAGCGTCGCCATCTCGGTGTCGCGGCCGACGAACGGCGTCGAGACGGCGAACCAGCGCGGCGGCCGCGGTACCGGCCGAGGTGCCTCGGGCAGCTCGTTGCGGAGGATCCGGGCCTGCAGGTCCTGCAAGGCCGGCGAGGGGTCGAGGCCGAACTCCGCCGCCAGACCGCGCCGGTGCCGGTCGTAGACCTGCAGCGCCTCGGTGGCCCGTCCGGACCCGCACAGCGCACGCATGAGCAGTCCGACGCACCGGTCGCGCCACGGTTCGCTCGCCTGCAGCGCTTCGAGGTGCGCGATCGCGTCCATCGCACGCCCGGATCGCAGCGACAGGTCCGCGTAGTCCTCGACCGTCGCCGCGCGCAGTTCGTTCAGCCGCGCCGCCTCCGCGCTGGCGAAGTCGCAGTCGGCGAACTCGGCATACGCCGGGCCGCGCCACAGTGCGAGCGCCGCGTCGAGCAACCCGGCGGCGGCGGCGTCCGGGGCGTGCGTGGCCCGCTCGCGCAGCGCTTCGAACCGCCACGCATCCACGCTGTCGGCGGGGACGTTCAGCCGGTACCCGGAAATGTCGGCGCTGATCAGTTCGGCGCCCAATGCGGCGCGCAATCGCGACAGCACGGTCTGCAGGGCGGCCTTCGGGTGGTCGGGGAGCCGCTCGCCCCAGGCCGCCTCGACGAGCTCGTCAGGGACGAGCCGTCCCGGTCCGCCTGCAGCGTCCCGAGCACCCTGAACACCGGCGCTGCCTGCATCGGCGCTAATTCTCGCAGCGATGAAAGAGCGGTGAAAGCCAGATCTGGCAGCCTTCCGGCATCAGCGATGGTGAGGAGGCAACGATGAACCCGACGGACCTGAGTGGACACCGCGCGGCACAGGCTACGCGAGGCTACGACGCGATCGTCGTCGGCGCCCGCTGCGCCGGCGCCGCGACCGCGATGTTGCTGGCCCGCAAGGGCTACGACGTCCTGCTCGTCGACCGGGCGAGCTTCCCGTCCGACACCGTCTCGACGCACGTGATCCACCCGCCGGGCCTGACCGCGCTGCGGCGGTGGGGCCTGCTGGACGATCTCGTCGCGACGGGCTGTCCGTGGCTGTCGGCATATACCTTCGACCTCGGGCCGCTGCTGATCACCGGGACGCCGACCGCCGCCGACGGCACCGCCGGAGGCTACGCGCCGCGCCGGATCGTGCTGGACGAACTGCTCGTCCGCGCCGCCGAGCAAGCCGGCGCCGAGCTGCGCGAGGAGTTCAGCGTCACGGAACTGATCGCCGACGGGGACCAGGTCGTCGGCGTCCGCGGACACGCGCGCGGCGGCATGCAGGTCAGCGAGTACGCCCGCGTGGTCATAGGCGCCGACGGGGTGCATTCGCGGGTGGCCGAGCAAGTGAACGCGCCGCGTTATCGCGAGGGCCCGGTGCTGGCGAGTGCCTACTACGCGTACTGGTCCGACGTGCCCGCCACGGGAGGGCGGTGGATACTCCGGCCCGGTCGCGGTTTCTTCATGATCCCCACCAACGACGGCCTGACGCTGATCCTCGCCGCCTGGCCGCAGGCCGAGGTGGCCCGGGTGAAACAGGACCTGCAGGCCAACTACCTGCGCGAGGTCACCGCTGCCCTCGGCGGCCGGCTCGATGGCGGGCGGCAGGAAACCCGGGTCGTGGGCGAAGGAGTGCCGAACAGGTTCCGGACACCGTACGGGCCGGGCTGGGCGCTGGTCGGTGATGCAGGCTACGCCAAGGACCCGGTCACCGCCCAGGGCATCACCGACGCCTTCCACGACGCCGAGCTGTGCGCCGACGCGCTCGACACCGTATGGCGCAGCGGCCGCGGCTACGACGACGCGCTGGGCGACTACCAGCAGCACCGCGACGAGCGGGCGCTGCCAATGTACGAGTTCACCGGTCACCTCGCTGACCTGGCCGTGCCCCCGCCACCGGAGATGCAGCAACTGCTCGGCGCGATCGCCGGCAACCAGAAGGCCATGGGCGAGTTCGCCAGCATGTTCGCCGGTGCCCTGCCGGTGCCGGTGTTCTTCAACCCCGCACACATCGCATCCCTGGTCGGCGCCGACAAGCTGCCCCGATGACCGCCGCACACGACGATGGGGTGGGGCTGGGCCTGACCACTCGACTACGCCGGCCCCGGACCGCGCAGTGCTGATAGCTCGTGACGTCGAGGGTTCGACCGGGACCGGTGGCCCCGTACAGCTCATCCAGTCCGCCCGTCGCCAGCGAGCACGGCGATGGCGGGAAACCTCCTGTGGTTCGCGGCGGCATGCCAGAACCGGCTGATATGAATGCACCTGGCTGCGACCATGTCGCTTGCCAGCGTGCTCGTGGCAGAAAACCCCGCTGAGTGGTCCCATGAGCGTGGCAGGCGACACACCACACGGGGCAATCGTCAAGGGCCGTACTCGGCGCGGCTGATCATCCGCACCCACTCCCGGGCATGAGATCATCAGGGCGCGAGCTCGTCGGGCGTAGAGGCGAAGTTAATCGTGCCTTAGTTAAGATCTCGGCAAGACCACACCGCTACCTCTTCTAACGCCTGCATCAGCAGTCACGCCGGGCACAGTTCGTGAGGCGTTGCCGACGAGTTACGGGGAGCGCCAGGCAGGTCCAGTTGACGGCGAAGATAACTGCGCGAAGAGCCGCCGTTCGGTGCGGCGAGGCTAGCCCGACGGTCGCGACCCGGCACGCGCAGATGTGGATGATCGGCCCGGCTTCTGACGCTCGATCATGCCGATGAGCGGAAGCGCTCATCGGGGTTATGCCGGTGATCCGGACCTGCCGAGATGAGTACGCGTTTGAGGGTCGTGCGCTGCTGCTCCAGGCCAGGTTCGACGTGGACCTATGTAAAGGGCGGGGTGCCAGACCACTTGTCCGCCAGATAGGCCGCTACCCTGCGGGTAGCGCATCTGCGCTGCCGAGCAGAGCTCTTACAGCGTCGCCACAAGGAGGAAAGCTGGGCGCCTGATCGCTCGCCTCGACAGTCGGCCACAAGATCGCCATCGAGCCAGCCATCGCAGTGACCAGCGTGCCCGGCCCTGCAGGGATCACCGCCGAAGTTCGCTGCCGCCTACCTGCTGGGGTCAGTCTCGTATTATTAAGATTTAATCACGGATCAGGGGGAGGAGCGGCATGACTCCCGGGCACGGAGACGGTGGTCATCTCCTACTAAGTGAAGTACCGGATGCCATCGGCGTACGCGAGCGCTTGCCGGATGTTGCTCGTGCCCTGGCGCTCATCGGCGAACCCATAACTGACGACTTCCTTCGCCAGTTCGAACGGCGCTACGGTTCTAGCCATCTATCTTCGCTCCTTAACCGAGAGATCTCCGGGTGGGCGTTTTGGGACTTGTGGACTACTGCCGGTAATCGTTCGTACCGTGAGCTTTTCGAGCTCCTCGTACTCGAAGACACTCTTTGCAACCATCCTGCCCAGATATCGAAAGGTTTTCATCCTAGCAGGAAACTAGACAAAACGATCCACATTATCCGGCAACACATCGCCCTTGCGCTCTACGATCGCGCTAGAGAATTGGCGTCCAGCCAGCCGCTTACATCGGTGCGAGTCCTAAAGCTTGCAGAGAGATACCTTGAGGAGATCTGCACTCACGAATACCTCAGTCGCGACACAAGTCGCAGTGGTTTCTTGGGTCGCCTCGGCGTTGCCGTCGTGCTTCAAGGGCGGCACACAGAGCTCGATGAGGACGCCTTGATCCGCGCATTGGATCGGTTGCGTGAGTCGATGACCCGCGGCAATGATGCGCCCGAAGCTGGAGCATATCTCGCTGAAGGGCTGCTTCGGCTTGCTGATCTGAAGCGAGACAAAGAACCGCTAATAGATATCATTAAGCGCCATGGCATCGAGGAGGGTGGAACTCCTGGTCATACCTTGACAATCGCCGAAGCGTGGCTACACATGTCAGAATACGCCGAAGGCCGTAGCGGAAAGTATGCCTTTCTGCATCGCGCCATCTCAACCGCGGAGTCCGTGACACCAGAGAACCCATCTACGCTGGTCCGCCAATCATTGATTTGCGCGATTGCAACTGAGTGTGATCGATCCAACCTGAGCCCGAGGGGTCTTCGCCTGCCATTCGGCTTGCGTAAACATATGCGTATCTGGAGCATTCGCGCCCCTGCTGAGGCTGCCAGATCGCTGGATAGCCTGATAGATGATCTCGATAACGGTCCTTACTGTCTCCCAAAATTTGGGCTAGGGAGGCGAACGCTAGCGTCCCTGCTAAGCGTAAGAGCTGGGATCGCACAAACAGATCCGGCGCTGGCGGCCAGTCTGCTGACAAGGGCCATAGGCATGCGATATTCTGCAAGCAAGGCTAGGGGAGAAGCGGAGGCCCAACTAGAGGACGCCCTCGATACTCTCGCCCTGTTCCGCTTGCAGGAGAGAAATCGCCTTCTAGCCGATGCATGCGTCTCCCTGATCGATCTTGCTGAAAGCGACCCTACTTGGGCAACGCCTGTACTGCTGCTCGCGAACATTGCTGAAGAACACGCGAAAGGTCTTACGCAGTCGGTAAGATATGCGATCTCGCAGGGCGCTGGAGAGCGTCGGGGAGAAACTCTAATTCCAGCATTGGAAGCCAATTCAGCAGCGCTGTATGAGATGGCGGCGCGACGCGCCCTTGCGAGTTCGGAGGTGGACCGGCGTCACATAGGTGGTCGTTCCGGCGTTTTCCGTGCCGCGGACTATACCGGTCTGCTAGAGGACGTGTTCGTATTCAAGCCGACCCTTGTGGCCCTTGCTGACCGTGAAGACGCGCGGTCATCGCATCTCCGGAGCGTCCTTGCCCAGGAGGGCCTCCTCCGCAAATTTGGTGTCGCGACTACTCTGGCTAGAACCACGGTCGCGACTGACGATATTTTGTATGACGGAAGGTCCGAAGTTGTAGCAGCGCGGCGGTTTCACAGTGGACAGCTACTTTCACGGATGAAGGGGCGTTCGGCAGATGAGATTCTGCCGATTCTCCGCAAAACTGCGGAGTTCCTAGCCTTAATCCACACATCTGAGGTCGACAATAATGTTGCGCCGACTAGAGTCCGAAATCAGCTTCTCCGTAAGGAGTTTGGTTATTGGCTTAGGGATGGACTCCGAGTTGCAGATGTTGGTGCCATTTTTTCGCCTTGGTGGGATCTGCTTAGCACGGTCCCCGTGGTTCCTCGACGCGATGCGCATCCTCTTAACTGGATCATGGGTGATGACGGGAGCATCATAGCAGTTGACTTGGAGGCCTGCGGCTGGAGGCCAGTTGGCTACGAATTGGCTCAACTGACTGATGATGTAGGCTTGCTGGGAGTCGATGATGTTGGCTTGAATCTTCGAACGTCATTGCTGGAGACGTATAGGAGCGTTCTCGAGGCACGAGGGATGATCGTCCAGCAGCCGATGTTGCAGGTGGCCTATGAAGCGTCACTTGTTGCTCGCGCCGTTCGTCACCTAACGAATCAGGAGATGGATAAGGCCGAGCGGGCGCATGGAAAGAATTTGCTCGAGTGGCTAAGGCTTAACAGTAGGCATGAGCGAATCCGCTGGCTCGCCGAACAACTCGAGGGGGCCTGGAACATCCGTCGCGGGGGTGGATCGGAACGGGACCTAACCGACGGCCGACGTCGGCATCTCTCGCGAGCTCTAGCATACCAGCTACGACACGGCGAAGACTCCATGCGTGATGAGAATGGCTGGGCCCATTTTGCAGCAGTGTCTGATGCGCTCCGTCATGATGGGATTGCGACCAATAAGGACGAGCTGCGTTTGGTTGCAAACGCTATTGATGAGGCGAGATTCGAGACTGACGGCCCAAGAGTCAGGGCGCTCTATGGCCACTCCCGGCCAGTAGATATTGTTTATGAGCAAGCAAACTTTGACGGCGCCCTCTTCCATGGAACTGCGTCGGAGAATATTAATGCTATTCTTCAAGCTGGCCAGGGGCTGGTGCAGATGAAACGCAACTGGGTTCACCTTTCGCGTGAGCCTATGCTGGCCGCACGCACTGCGCAGCGCCACGGCGCATATACCATTCTTTCAGTGAGTGTCGACAATGCGGATGATGTTCTGCACGCAGCCGGCAGCGTATACCTGATGAAGTCTATTCCCGCAGAGCAGCTTCGGGTGGTTACTCCGACACAACTCTTGTTCTTGCGACCTGGTGGCCGATGAGGACCGCAGGGTTACTGGTGCCGTAAGACATTCTGTCTCGCCACTAGCGGCCGTGGTGGCAGTTTTGGCGTTTCATGCGCGGTGGGTAGTTCGGAAGTCGTACCAACCGATCATGCTGCCTCGTAAGTTCTACGGCTCAG
>Ga0335075_10007020_pt1 | contig 17374 bp, 16 predicted proteins | sample Lox_Sample_24_FD_206723 | JGI IMG/M metagenome (GOLD analysis project Ga0335075, IMG submission 206723) | Soil microbial communities from Loxahatchee National Wildlife Refuge, Florida, United States - Lox_Sample_2.4 | ecosystem: Environmental > Terrestrial > Soil > Wetlands | place: USA...
GGCCAGGTGCGGGCCAACCTCAGGACGGCAGCGGGCGGAAGGTCGGCAGCGCGGTGTGGAAGATGCCGCTGGCCGAACCGAACGTGCCGCTCGGCGCCCACAACTCGAACGTGTAAGGCTGGCTGCCCGCGACCGTCGACAACGTCACGAGCAAATCCAGCTGGGTGTAGTGGGTGGCTTCGCTCGCGTTGTACCAGCTGTACTTGAGCTCGGCCGCTGACGCCGACCGGTAGCCGCCCTGGGCCTTGAAGCCCGTCGAGCTGAGGATCAGGACCCGGTAGTCATTCTTGTGGGCCTTGGCTGCCTGGGCCTGCAGGTACTGCGCCTCTCGTAGCGGCTTGCTGTACGCCCAGTAGGCCAGGTTCACCGCCAGGTGGAAATCGCGGGCTGACCGCGTCAGGTGGGCTACCTCACCCGAGACGGACTGCGTCCACGCATCCGGCATCCCGATCTTGAAGCCGGCCACCGCCTCCATCAGCACCGCGCCGAACCGGTGCCACTTCCATCCGGATGGCAGGACCGTGGTGGGCGAGGTGCTGGTCGACGGGGTCGGGGTCGGGCTTTCCGACCCCGACGGCGTCGGCGTAGGCGAGCCTGAGCCGCCCGGAGTCGGGTTCGAGCTCGGGCTCGGGTGACCCGGCGAACTGCCGCTCGGGCCGGTCGACGGGGAGCCCGGCTTGCTGCTGCCATGACCAGCGGGCGTGCCGCCGTGGTTGCCAGACGTCCCGGCCGGGCTCGGGTTGGCCGAGCCGGAATGCTGGCCGCCCTTCTTTCCGCCCGAGCCGTGCCCGCCCGAACCGGTCCCTGAGGTCTGGCCCGGCGCGCCGGGGGCCACCGTTGTGCCTAGGGCGCTCGCGGGCCCGGAGTGCTGGAAGATGTTCCAGCCAATGATCGCGGCCACGACGATCGCGGCTATGCCGGTCGCCGCCACGACCAGACGCCAGCGGCCCGAAGAGTTCCAGGCTCGCCTGGCCCTGTCCCACATGCCGTTCCCGGTGACGCCGCCGCCAGCCTTGCCGGGACCAGACGGCGCGGACGGGCTAGCCGACTCCGGCGCAGTCGCGTCGGGCCTGGCCGAACTTGCCTGGGACTTGACGGGGCCCCACAAGGCCGGGCCTTGGCTTGGATCCAGGTCACGGCCCGAGGCGACGGCCGCGCCCGCGGCGGCGGCAGTCGCGGCCGCCTTCCCGCCGCCCGCCGCCGCCGCGCCGGCGGGCTCACTGTTCCAGGCCCCGCTGGCGCCCGCTGCGCCGACCGCGCTCGCTGCGCCGACCGCGCCCACTGCGCCGACTGCGCCCGCTGCTCCGACCGCGCCGGCCGCGCTCGCCGCGCCGGCCGCGCCCGCGACGCCCAGGCCGGCTGCTCCGACGGCCGCGGCCACAACGCCCGCGGCCGCTCCGTCGCTGTCCTTCGCGGGCTCACGGGCGCCGGCCGCCTCCTGGCCGGCCTGCGAAGCGTCGGGTATCTGCAGCTGTTCGTAGTCCGGCGGGTCGAGGAAGCCGGAATCGGCGTCGCCCATCTGGCCCGGCCCCGGCTTGGCGGTTTCCTCAGTCTCAGGCTCGTGGCTCGTCTCGGTCGGCCAGTCATCGCGCAGCGGCCGGGGGCCGGTCCTCGCCGCGGTCGCGGCGCTCGCGAGCAGCCTGGCCGCCGCGGTGGCATCAGGCCTGGTGCCCGGGTCACGGCTCAGCAGTGCGTCGATAACCGGGCCGAGCGGCCCGGCCGAGGGGGCCCGCGGCGCGTCCTCGGTGGCCACGCCGGCCGAGATCACCGACGACCCGCCGACGCGGTCGAACGGCCCGCGGCCCTCGACCGCGGCGTACAGGGTCGCGCCAAGCGACCACAAGTCCGAGGCCGGCGTGGCGACGTCGCCACGGATCCGCTCCGGGGCGGTGAAGCCGGGCGTGCCCACGACCATGCCCGCCTGGGTGAGCCCCAGGTCGTCGGCGAACGTGGCGATCCCGAAGTCGGTCAGCACCGCACGGCCATCAGTGGTGACCAGCACGTTGCTCGGCTTGACATCCCGGTGCAGCACGCCCGCCGAGTGCGCGTTGGCTAGCGCGCTGACCAGGCTGGTGCCAAGCTCGGCCGCCTGCTCCGGAGGCAGCGGGCCGTCCTCGGTGATGACCTGATCGAGGGAACGAGCCTCGACCATCTCCATGACGATCCACGGCGTGCCGCCCTCCTCGACCACGTCGAAGACCTTGACCACGCTGGGGTGGCTCAGCCTGGCTGCCGTCCTGGCCTCGCGCAGCGTGCGCTGATACATCACCTCGGCGTCGGCGGGCGAGGCATGCGAGGTAATCTGCACTTCCTTGACCGCCACATCGCGGTCCAGCAACTCGTCCCGGCCACGCCAGACGATGCCCATCGCGCCCCGGCCGATCGGTTCCTGCAGGCGGTACCGCCCGCCGATCAGTCGCCCGGTCCCCATTACGGCATGCATGGCGGGAACCTATCTTCAGCAAGCATGTAGCGTCCTGTGAGGAAGTTGTGAATTTGGCTGCGCCGCGGCTGGTCCTGAACACGACTTAAGCGATCTTGGGGTGTCTTGTGCAGGCATCAGGCTAGCGGTGCCAATCCTGGGGGCGGGAGCGTTTGCGTCCACTACAGCGGCCATCGCGGCCGATTTGTTACTGCAGTTCGCGCCCCGTTTTCCTGGCCCTCAGCGGGATCAGCACCGCAGCGGCTGTCGGCGGCCGGGAACAGCCGTTAAGGGCGCGGCGCGCCCGGCGGCCGGGTCATCGCCAGCACGTCAAGCGCGCGGTCCAGCTGTTCCTCGGTGATCTTGCCGTCGGCGACGTATCCGCGCGCGATGACGACGTCCCGGATCGTGGCTCCGCTGGCCAGGGCCTCGTGCGCCACGGCCGCTGCCGCCTCGTACCCGATGAACGGGTTGAGTGCCGTCACGATCGCGGGCGAGGACTCCGCGTTGCGGCGCAGCCGCTCGGCATTGGCGGTGATGCCGATCACGCACTGATCGGCCAGTGCGGTCGCGGCGGCGGCCAGCAAGACGAGCGAGGACAGCAGGTTCCTGGCGATCACCGGCATCATCACGTTGAGCTCGAAGTTGCCGGCCGCGCCACCGAAGGCGACGGCGGCGTCATTGCCGATGACCTGCGTGCAGACCTGGCACACTGCCTCGCAGATCACGGGATTGACCTTGCCCGGCATGATCGATGACCCCGGCTGCAGGTCGGGAATTTTAATCTCGTCCAGCCCGGTGCGCGGTCCCGATCCCATCAGCCGCAGGTCGTTGCAGATCTTGAACAGGCTGACCGCGATGACCCTCGTAACGCCGCTGGCCGCGACCAGCGCGTCCCTCGCCCCGGCCGCCTCGAAGTGATCGCGCGCCTCGGTCAGCGGCAGTCCCATGTCCTCGGCCAGCCGGGCGATGACCGCAGGCGCGAACTCCGCCGGCGCGTTGAGCCCGGTGCCCACGGCCGTACCGCCAAGGGGAAGCTCGGCGACTTCGGGCACGACCGCGGTGGCCCTGGTCACACCGTGCCGCACCGCCTCGGCGTAGCCGCCGAACTCCTGGCCGAGCGTGACCGGCGTAGCGTCCATGAGGTGCGTCCGGCCGCTCTTCACTACCTCGGCGAACTCGAACGCCTTCTCCTGCAGCGTGTCGGCCAGATGATCGAGCGCCGGCAGCAGCGACCCGGTAACCAGGCGGGCTGCGGCGAGGTGGATCGCGGACGGGAAGACGTCATTGGACGACTGCGAGGCGTTGACGTGATCGTTGGGGTGTACCGGGCGGCCGAGCGCGCGGCTGGCCAGCGTCGCGATGACCTCGTTCGCGTTCATGTTGGACGACGTGCCTGACCCGGTCTGGAATACGTCAATCGGGAACTGGTCGTCGTAGCGGCCGCGGGCGACCTCGGCGGCCGCGTCATGGATCGCCTTGGCCATGTCCGGTGCCAGCACGCCGAGTTCGCCGTTGATGACCGCGGCGGCGCCCTTGATCGACGCCAGCGCGCCGATCAGATCGCGAGACAGGTGCTCGCCGGAGATGTGGAAGTTCTGCACCGCCCGCTGCGTCTGCGCGGCCCACAGCGCGTCGGCGGGCACCAAGACCTCACCCATCGAGTCGTGCTCGACACGAAAACCAGGCTCACCCACGGCTGGCCTCCGGTCAGCCCTGTGTTGTCAGCACGGGGCGAGATCCGATTGTCAGCAGCGGCTGCTTGGGCGCAGTGACGTCAGCGAAGAAGTCGTTGCCCTTGTCGTCGACCACGATGAACGCGGGGAAGTCGCGCACCTCGATCTTCCAGACCGCCTCCATGCCGAGCTCGGGGTACTCGAGCACCTCGACCTTCGTAATGCAGTCCTGGGCCAGCTTGGCCGCCGCGCCGCCGATGGAGCCCAGATAGAAGCCGCCATGCTGCTTGCAGGCCGCGGTGACGGCGGACGAACGATTGCCCTTGGCCAGCATGACCAGCGAGCCGCCCGCGGCCTGGAACCGGTCGACGTAGGTATCCATGCGCCCGGCGGTTGTCGGGCCGAATGAGCCCGAGGCGTAACCGGCGGGCGTCTTAGCCGGCCCCGCGTAGTAAACAGCGTGATCACGCAGGTAGCCAGGCATCGGCTGGCCGGAGTCAAGAAGCTCGGCGATCTTTGCGTGCGCGATGTCGCGAGCTACCACCATCGGTCCGGTCAGGGCCAGCCTGGTCTTGATCGGGTAACGGGACAGCTCGGCCCTGATCTCGTCCATCGGCCTGGACAAGTCGACGCGGACGACGTCATCGGCCAGCTCGGCGCCCGTGGGCTCGGGCAGGTACTGCGCCGGATCGGTCTCGAGTCGCTCGAGAAAGACCCCGTTCCGATTGATCTTGGCTGTAGCCTGCCGGTCCGCCGAACAGGACACGGCGATCGCGACGGGGCACGACGCGCCGTGCCGCGGCAGCCTGATCACCCGCACGTCGTGGCAGAAGTACTTGCCGCCGAACTGCGCGCCAATGCCCGCGCGGCGGGTGATGTCGAGGACCTGCTGCTCAAGTTCGACGTCGCGGAAGCCATGCGCATCCATCGAGCCGGAGGTCGGGAGCGTGTCGAGATACTTCGCGGAGGCGTACTTCGCGGTCTTCAGCGCGTACTCGGCGCTCGTCCCGCCGACCACGATCGCCAGGTGATAGGGCGGGCAGGCGGCAGTGCCGAGTGAGCGGATCTTCTCTTCCAGGAACGAAGCCATGCGTGCCGGATTCAGCACCGCCTTGGTTTCCTGGTACAGGTACGACTTGTTAGCCGACCCGCCGCCCTTGGCCATGAACAGGAACTTGTACTCGTCGCCGCCGGTGGCGTAGATCTCGATCTGGGCCGGCAGGTTGCTGCCGGTGTTGCGCTCTTCCCACATCGAGATCGGAGCGAGCTGGGAGTAGCGCAGGTTGAGCTTGGTGTAGGCGTCGTACACCCCGCGGGCGATGTGCTCGTCGTCACGCCCGTCGGTCAGGACCTGCTGGCCGCGCTTTCCCATCACGATCGCGGTTCCCGTGTCCTGGCACATCGGCAGCACGCCGCCGGCCGCGATGCAGGCGTTCTTCAGCAGGTCGCCGGCGACGAACTTGTCGTTGCCGCTCGCCTCAGGGTCGTCCAGGATCGACCGGAGCTGGCGGAGGTGGGCGGGCCGCAGCAGGTGAGCGATGTCATGCATGGCCGTGGCCGTCAGCAGAGTCAGCACCTCGGGCTCGACCTCGAGGAAGTCCCGCCCGAGCGCGCCGGTGACGCGGACCCCTTCGCTGGTCAGCAGCCGGTATTCGGTGCCGTCGGGTCCGGTGGGCAGAAGGTCGGTGTAACTGAAGTCGGGCATGATGGGCGCATCCTTGGGCCAGCAGTTGATGCTCTCATCGTATTTGGGGACCGGATCGGATCGGCGGCTGGGCGTGAGGGCCGCCGCCACTGTCGTGACGGCGGCCCTCACGGTGCCGGGTTTAGTCAGCGGCCGGTACTGCCGCCTCCTGCACGGCCGGCGTTCCCGGCCTGACCATGCGGATCGCGACGATCACGACCAGGAGCGCTATCGCGTCGAAGATGGCGGCCGAGGCGAACGAGGTCGCCATGCCGTGCACGAGCACGTGCCTGGCCTGCTCCGCCACGCTCGCGCCCGGCAGCGGGTGGCTGGCCGCGGCCCGGCGGGCGTTGCCGTAGATCGTCACGAGGATGGCCAGCCCGAGCGCGCCGCCGACCTGCTGCATGACGTTCACCATGGACGCGGCCGCCCCGGAGTCCTGCGGCGGCACGCCCGCCAGCGATGCCATGGTGAGCGGCACGAACGCGAAGCCCATGCCGGTGCCCAGGAGCAGCATCGGGACGAGGATGCCGGGGAAGTAACTCGTTCCCGGCGTGACCTGTGAGAGCCAGGCCATCCCGACGACGACCGGGATCAGGCCACCGACCAGCAGCGGCTTCCCGCCGAACCGGGGAACCAGCCTCGGCGCCAGCCGCGACATCGTCAGCAGGGCGCCGGTCATCGGCACGAACGACAGTCCCGCCTGCAGCGGGCTGAAGTGCAGGACGTCCTGGACGAACTGGGTCAGGAAGAAGAACATCCCGAACATCCCCCCGACCAGCAGCAGCCGGGCCAGGTAGGACGCCGCCCGGCTGCGGTCGCGCAGCAGCCAGAGCGGGGTGATCGGCTCGGCCGCCCTGGTCTCGACAATGCCGAACAGGGTGAGCAGCACGGCGGCGGCGGCGAAGGCGCCGATCGTCGTGACGTTGGCCCAGCCGTCGGACGCGGCGTTGATAAAGGCGTAGACCAGCGACGACATGCCGGCGGTCGAGGTGACGGCTCCGGCGATGTCGAGCTTGGCGGCCAGCCGCTTTGAGCGGGCCAGGAGCCGCGGCGTCGCCGCGATGACGGCGATGCCGACCGGGACGTTGACGAAGAAGACCCAGCGCCAGGACGCCCACTGGGTGAGCATCCCGCCGAGAACCAGGCCGAGCGAGGCGCCGCCCATGGCGACGGCCGTGAAGGCGCCGAGCGCGCGGATCCGTTCCCGGCCTTCAGGGAAACTGGACACGATCGTGGCGAGCACAGCGGGCGAGGCAATGGCGCCGCCCACCCCCTGGACCGCGCGGGCGGCCAGCAGCATGGCGGACGATGTCGCCAGGCCGCCCGCCAGCGACGCGAGCGTGAACAGGGCCAGCCCGGCCATGAAGACGTTACGGCGTCCGAAGACGTCGCCGGCCCGGCCCCCCAGGAGCAGCAGGCCACCGAAGGTCAGGGTGTAGGCGTTCAGCACCCAGGACAGGCCGGTGGCGGACAGGTGGAGGCCGGTCGCCATCGAGGGCAGCGCCACGTTCACGACGGTCAGGTCGAGAACGATCATGAGCTGCGCGCAAAGGACGACGGCCAGGGTGATGTTGCGCCGGTCGCGGGGACGCCGGATCATCGCGCCCGCCCGGCTGAGGACGTTCGCCCGGCTCGTCTCGATGTTCTGGCTGGTCACGGCGGCCTCGCTCGTCTCTTCGGACTGGACGACGGTGGCGGCCATGACGGGGTCGCGGGCGGAGCCCGGCGACTGACGGATGGTGGGAGACGACAAAGTTCCTCCATCGGAACGCGTGCGGATCAGAGGCCCTGGCGTGGCCATCCCCTGGTCACGCTGGCCTTTAGGAGCTATGCTTATTCGGAGGATCCCTCCGGTAATTACTATACGGAGGATGCCTCCGCTTCGCAAGTCTGTTTATGGAGCAGTGATGAACGCGACCGGGACGCCCGCGGGGCCCAAGCGGGCCGACGCGCGCCGTAACTACGAGTTGCTGATCGCGGCGGCCGCTGAGGCATTCGCCGAGCGCGGCGCCGACGATGTGTCGCTGGAAGAGATAGCGCGCCGAGCGGGCGTCGGCATCGGCACGCTGTACCGCCACTTCCCGGCCAGGCAGGCGCTGCTTGAGGCGGTGTATAAGGATCAGGTCGACGGGCTCGAGGTGCTGGCGGGCAAGCTGATCGTCCACGAGTCGCCAGGCGAGGCGCTGGCGGAGTGGATGCGGGCGTTCGCGGCGTTCGGCCGCACCAAGCGGAGTCTGAGCGCGGCCCTGATGGCCACGCTCGGCAAGGACTCGGAGTTGCTGTCGGCGTGCAGCATGGTGCTTCGCAGCTGTACCGAGACACTGCTGGCGCGGGCCAAGGACGCCGGAGTGGTCCGGCCGGACGTGCAGGCCGCCGACCTGCTGAGGCTGACGCACGCGCTGATCATGGCGGCAGAAGCGCCGGGCGGCGACCCCGGCCAGGCTGACCGCATGTTCGCCCTGGTGATGGACGGGCTGCTCGTCGGCCCGGCGCCTGACGCCCGGTAGGGCGGCAGCGCTTCTCGGCGCCGTGCAATCGCATATGAGATAGCGGGTTCGGCCACAGACCGCCGGAATGGCGGCGGCAAACACCGCTTGAGTTGCCTCATGATTGGCATGCGCGGTCGGCCGGAGGGTAACAACTAAGGTGCCGGATAGCCGGCCTGCGCCCGCAACAGGCAGCGCCTGCCGACGCGGGCGGCTATCCGGACCAGACCGGCCCGGCCAGGACCGGCCGCAAGGAGGAGGACGGAAACTGTGAGCAGCACACAGCAGACCGGCGGCCAGATCGATTTCGCCGAGGCTGCCCGGCAGTTAGAAATGGCCGCGCATGACGCCCGAGTAGCCGCAAGCTGCATTGGCCTGGGCGATCTCGATGGCGCCCACACGCACGCCATTCTCTCCCGCGCCGCCGCCGACGGCGCCCTGAACTTGCTCCAGGCGGCGCTCACCGCCGGAGAGACGATCCCCGGGTAACCGGGACCCCCGCCTCGGCCGCCTCGCCTCGGCCGCCTCGCCTCGGCCGCCTCGCCTCGGCCGCCTCGCCTCGGCCGCCTCGCCTCGGCCGCCTCGCCTTGGCCGCCTCGGCGGCGGCCGCCAGGGCTTGGCCGTTTGCGGCGAAACGACGTGATATATACCTGCAACCTGGTACGGTCAGCTCGATTTCACCATGCTGCGGGAGCTGACGCGCGCCCGCGCCTACCAGGGAGCGGGACATGGCGATCCGCCGGGCGAAGCAGAAGGCTCAGGTCATCGAGAAGCTCCGGGCAATGGCACCCGCGGGCGAGAACTTCATCGCGTGCGTGCACGGCGAGACCGGGCCGAGCCCCTGGCTCAACGCGCTCTTCGACGAGGTGCCGTTCCTCGGCCTGATCGTGGCGCTCACCCGGCGCTTCTACTTCTTCACGCTGACCGACAGCCACGTAGTCGTGAACTCGGCGAACCGGTTTACCAACCGCCCGACAGACGTCGTCGCGGCCTTCCCGCGAGAGCGCTTCCCAGTCTCTCGCTATAAGCGCGGCGCGGTGTGGAGCCGGTTCTACGTGCAGTTCCCTGGCGCATCCAGGCCAGTCAGGATCAACGTGCACCGGTACTGGCGGGCCGAGCTTGACGGGCTGGCAGCCGCTTTCCCGGCCGGTGAACTCGCGGGCGCGGGCGGCGCCGTCACCGTCTGAGGGCTCTTGGCGCCACGAAGGGGCAGGCCAGGGGCGCGGGTTGAGTAGGCTAGCGGTCATCTAGCGCGTCGCCGCGATGGCGCTCCAGGTGCTTCGGTGCCCTTTTTGCCGCGGGGTGGTGCGGCGGCGCGACGGGTTCCCGGCTGACCCCGCCTGGAAGCGGATGAAATGTGCCTTATCACAACAGTTATGATGAACACGGTCAATTGGAGATAGCGTTTGGCCGTGCCACCGGTACCTGATGGCGAGCCCGCGCTCGCTCGCGTGATGTCCGATGACGGCGGGGCGGGCCGTTGAAGACGATCATCATCACCGGCGCGGTGGCACTGATCACCGCGTTGCTCGGCACGCCCCTGTTCATCAGGCTGATGCAGCGCAAAGGCTACGGCCAGCCGATCAGGGTTGAGGGCCCCAAATCACACGAGACCAAGCGCGGCACGCCGACCATGGGCGGCGCGGTGTTCGTGATCGCGTCACTGATCGGCTACCTGGCCGGACACCTCGCCACCGACGATCCGATCACGACATCGGGCGTGCTGGTGCTCGTCATGACGACCGGCCTGGGCGTGGTCGGGTTCATCGACGACTTCCTGAAGGTCTTTCGGCAGACAAGCCTTGGCCTGCGCGGCCGGTCGAAGGTAGCCGGGCAGGTCGTGGTGGCGGCTGTATTCGCGGTGGAGGTGCTGCAGCATCCCAATCGGTTCGACCTGACGCCTGCTGACCCTCACCTGTCATTCCTGCGGGACTTCGGCCCGGCCATCGGCACGCTGCCCTTCGTCATCTGGGTGGTCTTCGTCGTGGTCGGCACCTCCAACGCGGTGAACCTCACCGACGGCCTCGACGGGCTGGCCACCGGCGCAACGATCGCGGTGCTCGCGGCCTACGTACTGATCGGCCTCTGGCAGGAGCGCAACGACTGCGCCGGCTTCCTGGCTCCGCAGTGCTACCAGGTGCGCGATCCGCTCGACCTCGCGGTGGTCGCGTCTGCGCTCCTGGGCGGCTGCTTCGGCTTCCTGTGGTGGAATGCGCCGCCCGCCAAGATCTATATGGGCGACACCGGGTCGCTGGCCCTCGGCGGTGCACTCGCCGGGCTGGCCATCTGCACGAAGACGCAGTTGCTGCTGATCATCCTCGGCGGCCTGTTCGTGATCATCACGATGTCCGACGTCATCCAGATCGGCTCGTACAAGCTGACCGGGCGCCGGGTGTTCAAGATGGCCCCGCTGCAGCATCACTTCGAATTGATCGGCTGGCCGGAGACGACGATCATGATCAGATTCTGGCTGATCTCGGGCCTGTGCGTGGCGGCCGGCCTTGGCATCTTCTACGCCGCCTGGCTGCAGACCTGACGCCTGACGTTCACGAGTGGCCGGTCAGCTGAGCCCGACGCCAGCGTCGAGAACGCCCGCTCAGGCCTTAACCGAGCCGGCTGCGGCTTGCTCGACGCCGCCGACGATCCCGGCGAGCCAGTTCAGCTGCCTGACTCGCTGCCAGATCTCGCCGCCCTCGTGATCGTTGAACTCGTAGTCGCAAATGTCCTTCGGGCCGCCGTAGGCGTTGTACGCCGCGTAGACGGTCGACGGCGGGCACGTCTGGTCCATGTGGCCAACCGAGAACAGGGCCGGCGCCGTCGCCGTCCGGCCGAGCAGCGCGACGTCGAAGTACGACAGCGTGCCGAATACCTTCTGCGCCTGGTCTCTGTGGCAGGCCAGGTATCGCTCGATCTCCGCGTACGGCTCGGTCCCCGCGATGTCGACGGCCCGCTGGAAGTCGGCCAGGAACGGCACGTCGGGCATCGCCGCGATCAGGCCGGGCACGAGTCCGGCCACCGCGATCGTGATTCCGCCGCCCTGGCTCCCGCCGGTGACGGCGACACGGGCGGCATCCACTGCCGGGTGTGAGTGCGCCGCCTCCACCGCCCGGACTGCGTCCACGAACACGCGGCGGTAGTAGTACGTCCTCGGATCGCCGATGCCGCGCGTCATGAACCCCGGCTGGGAGGGCGCCGAGCCTTCCGGGTCAGGCGTGTCGCCGGATGACCAGGCGCTGGCCTGGCCGCGGGTATCCATGATCAGGTGCGCGTAGCCGGCGCTGGCCCAGAAGGTGTTCTCCTGCACAAGTCCGCGGCCGCCGCCATAGCCCTGGTACTGGACGACCGCCGGAAGCGGATCGTCGCCGGGGGACCAGTAGCCGGGCAGGTGCAGCCAGGCCCGCACGCGCGTGCCGCCGTAGCCGGAGAACGCCATGTCGTAGCTGGTGACGGTCCGCAGTCCGGTATCGACGGGCACCATGGTCGGCTCAAGCGGCACACGTCTGGCCTGCTCCAGGCTCTCGGCCCAGAAGCCGGTCAGGTCGGCGGGCTCGGCCAGGGCCGGAGCGTATGCGCGAAGTTCGCTCCGCGACATGTCGGTTCTGGGCATTTGCTCACCTTACAGCGCAGACATGTCATTGATCAGCCGCCATGAGGCGGGGTCGGCACGCGACCCCGGCAGAACTTGCGTCCTATTTGCCGGTTTCGCCCAGGCGAGCGGCTCACATTTCACGCGTTGTGCAGAGTTAATAGACCATTACATCCTGATTTGTGCCTGCACAACCGATGAAAAGTCAGGTGGCGCTGACCAGGATGGGCCCGGCGGCCCCCAGAGTTCGGCCGCCGGGGCTCGGCAGGCGCGGCCGGGGCGGCCTAAGCCATGGTCGCAGCGACCGACCGCAGGCCCGGGTCGAGGCCGCCTGGCCGGCGGGGATCGCCGCGGATTAGTGTGTGACACACACATCATTCGCACGGCGCACACGGAGGCGAGGCTCAGATGGCACACGCAGCGGGAAGCTTCTCGGTCAAGTCCTGGGACGAGAGCACGTACCAGGAACTGGCTGACAACGCCAAGCTCACCAAGGCGACGGTGGCGTTCGCGCTCGAGGGCGACCTTGCCGCGGAGGCAACCTGGGACGCCGTCATGTGTTACCGGCCCGACGGCACCGCCGTCTATACGGGCATGCAGCACGTGACGGGCCACCTGGCCGGGCGCGAGGGCAGCTTCGTGCTCCAGGCCGACGGGGAGTTCGCCGACGGCGAGGCCAGGTCGCGCTGGCAGATCGTGCCCGGCTCGGGGACCGGCGCCCTGGCCGGCATCGCGGGCGGCGGGACGTCGGTGGCCACGGCCAGCCCGAGCGGAACGTTCGAGCTCGACTACAGCCTTGCCTGACGAAGGCCGGCTGGACGGGCCGGCCAACGTCTTCGGCGCCCTGGCGCTGATCGTCACCGACCAGATGGCCGACGCCACCGCGTCGGCGGCCGGCCGGGCCGACTCCGCCCCGGCGGCGCTGGCCGCGCTGCACCACTTCCTCGACCGGCCGTCCGTGGATCGCCTGCGCCAGGTGCTCGGCCTGACCTCGTCGGGCACTGTCCGCCTGCTTGACCGGCTGGCCGACTCCGGCCTGATCGAACGTACGCCGGGCGCGGACGGTCGGACCACGGCAGTGATTTTGACCGGAACGGGGCGCACCGCGGCTGAACACGTCTGCGAGGCGAGAGGCGCCGTACTCGACCGGGCCCTGTCCGCGCTCACGCCGGACGAGCGCGCGCAGTTCACCGAACTGGCGGGCAAGGTGCTGGTCGGGATGATGCGCGGTCCAGGCGCCGTCCGCTGGATGTGCAGGCTGTGCGACACCGGGGTCTGCCGGGGCGCGCCCGGCGGGTGCCCGGTCGGGAATGCCGCGAGCGAGCGTTACCTGGCCAGCCGCGGGAGTAGAGCCGCCGACGCGGTGACGCCGGCCACGGTGGCCAGCACGAGCACGAGCACGTCAAGCCCGAGGTGAGCCTGGGTGCCGATCAGCAGCCCGCGCAGCGCGTCAACCTCGTACGACAGCGGGTTGCACTTGCTGATCACCTGCAGCCAGCCCGGCATGATCTTCTCGGGATACAGCGCGCTTGAGCTGAAGAACAGCGGCATCGTGATGGCCTGGCCGATGCCCATGAGCCGGTCACGCGACAGGGCCAGCCCGGCGATCGTCATCGACAGGCAGGAGAAGAACGCCGAGCCGAGTACGACCACCGCCATCGCGGCCAGCAGTTTCAGCGGGTTGTCGGTCAGCGTGACGCCGAGCAGCGCGGAGAGAATGAGCACGGCGATCGCCTGCACCACCGACCGCACTCCGGCAGCGAACGCCTTGCCGCTGATCAGCGCCGACCGAGGCGTGGGCGTCACCATCAGCTTGGTCAGGACGCCCGCGTCCCGCTCCCAGATGATCTGGATACCGTAGAAGATCGCGATGAACAGCGCGGACTGGGCCAGGATGCCCGGTGCCAGGTAGGCCAGGTACGGGATCCCGTGCGGGGTCGGGATCGCGTGAATCCGGGTGAAGACCTCGCCGTAGATCAGCAGCCACAGCGCAGGCTGAATCGCGCGGGTATAGAGCTCGGTCCGGTCGTGCCGGATCTTGCGCAGCTCGACCCAGCACAGCGTCACGATCCGGCTGGCTAGCCGCCGGGCGATCGCGGTCGGGGTGTCGGGCGGTGGCAGCAGCGCGGTCCCGACGTAGCCGGGCTCGGTCAGCACTGCTTCAGCCGAGGCGGCGGGCGGTACGCCTGGCGCGGCGGACGTCACGGATGCCTCCCGTGTCAGTGTCGTCATCGAGAGTGCCGCCGGTGTAGTGGCGGAACACGTCGTCCAGCGTGGCATTGTCCCCGAGCATGGCCTTGAGCAGGCCAGGCGTGCCCGTCGCTCGGATCGAACCGCGGTGCATCAGGGCCACGCGATCGCAGTAGGTATCGGCTTCATCCATATAGTGCGTGGTCATCAGCACCGTCATGTCGGCGGTCTCGCGCAGCTTGGCGATGAACTCCCACACATCGGTGCGCGCGAGCGGATCAAGGCCAACCGTCGGCTCGTCCAGCACGAGCAGGCGCGGTGAGTTGACCAGCGCCTGCGCGAGCTCAAGCCGCCTGATCATGCCGCCGGAATAGGTCTTCACCTGACGGCCGGCGGGCTCGGTCAGTCCCATCGCGGCCAGCGCGCCCTCGACCCGCTCCCGGCGGACCTTGCGCGGCACGTCGAACAGCCGGGCGAACAACTCGACGTTCTCCCGGCCGGTGAGGGTAGCGTCGGCCGACAGCAGCTGCGGAACATAACCGATCATCCGGCGCACGCGCATCGGCTGGCTGGCGGCATCGATGCCGAGCACGCTGATGGCGCCCTCCATCGGGCGCAGCAGGGTCGTCAACATCCTGATCGTCGTGGTCTTGCCCGCTCCGTTGGGCCCGAGCAGGCCGAACGTCTCGCCCTGCTCGATCCGCAGGTCCACGTGATCGACCGCGGTGTGGGTACCAAACCGGTAGGTCAGGCCAGAGCAGACAACCGCGCTGCGTCGCGCGTCGCCAGGCGGCAGTACCGCCGCGATGGTGGCGCCGGCCTCCGGCGCGCCGGTCTGGATCCCCGAGTCAGGCTGCCCGGTCACGTGTCTCCATTCCCTCGGCCAGCCGCAGCAGGGCCGGCAGAGCTGCGGCGAGGGCCCGGCGGTCGGCCGCCGACAGCCCGGCCAGAGCCTGCTCGGCCAGGTCGGACCGCAGATCGCGCCACTGGGTGAACCGCTCCGCAGCCGCGTCGGTGATCGCAAGGAGCGCGATGCGGGCGTCCTGCGCGTCGCGGCTGCGGGTCAGCAGGCCTGCAGCGGTGAGCTTTCCGACCAGCGTGCTCACGGTGTTGGGCGCGAGCCTGAGTTCCTGCGCGGCGTCCGCGACGGTGATGCCGGGCCTGCTCGCGGCGAGTCGCAGCAACTCGCTCTGCGCGGGTGGCAGGGGGTCTTGCTCCCAGGCCTGGCGCACGGCTCTCCTGGCCATCCGGTGCACGAGGCTGATCGCGCTGAGCAGCGCGCCGCCGCCGGGACCAGATGACTCTTTCACAGAGCTAACTATATCGGCCTGGCCGGCACGGGGCTACTCGCCGACTCGGCGCCAGTGCTCAAGCGGGAGCGGGCCGCGGCTGAGGTAGGTCCTGATCGCGAAGCTGCTCCGGGCGCTCACCACCGACGGGATCGTGAGGATCTTGCTGAGCAGCAGATCCTCATAGCCCGCGAGGTCGGGTACGGCCGCCTCGACAAAGAAGTCGGCGGAGCCGGAGACCAGGTAGCACGCGACGACCGCCGGGATAGCCGTGAGCGCTTCCGAGACTCGCATCGACGTGTCCAGGGAGTGCCCCTCCACCTGCAATTCGATGAACGCCGTCAGGCCGAGCCCGGCGCGGTTGCGATCAAGTTCGGCCCGGTAACCCGCGATGATGCCGCCGGCTTCCAGCGCCTTCACCCGGCGCAGGCAGGCCGACGGCGAGAGCGAGACGGCATCGGCCAGGTCGACGTTGGCGATCCGCCCGTCAGCCTGCAGCCTCGTGACGATGGCACGATCAGTTCGGTCGACAGTGTGTGGTGGCATAGCGTTGCTCATTTCGTCAATCTAGCTGTGAAAGATTGCGTCATGACGCCACTGCGCCGCAATATTTGCCATCGCGTGCGGGCCGTTTTCTTGCAGGCTTGAGACATGTCTAGCCCGACCCAGCTATCTGCCCACCGCGCCACCGCGCTCTACATCGGCGCGCTGCTCGGCCCGGGACTCCTGATGCTGCCCGGCCTGGCCGCCGGGGAGGCCGGGCCGGCCTCGATCCTGGCCTGGATTGGGCTCCTCGGTGCCTCGGGGCTGCTCGCCGCCGTGTTCGCGGCACTGGGCCGCGCGCACCCTTCGGCTGGCGGAGTGACCGGCTACGCCGCTGCCGGGCTCGGGCGCCGGCTCGGGACCGTGACCGGCTGGTGCTTCCTCGCCGGGGTCGTCAGCGGGGCCGCGGTGGTCTGCATGATCGGTGCGACCTACGTGACCGATCTCGTGGGCGGCGGCCAGCCCGTCCGCAGCGCGGTCGCGGCCGTGCTGCTGCTGATTGTGCTTGCCCTAACGCTAGGCGGCGCGCGCGCGTCCACGGCGGTTCAGCTCGCGCTGGTCGTGCTGCTGGTCGTCATGCTGGTCACGGCGGTCGGCGGATCCGCCGCGGCGGCGCGCGCCGCGAACTGGACGCCGTTCGCACCGCACGGCTGGTCCGCGATCGGCCGCGCGGCCGCGGTCTTGATGCTGTCGTTTGTCGGCTGGGAGGCGGTCGCGCCGCTGACCCCCAGGCTGGCCACTCCGGCCCGGCTGTCCTGGATTATCGCCGCGGCGTTCGCCGTGACGGCCGCGATCTACCTCAGCCTGGCGGTGGCGGTCATCGCCGTCCTCGGGCCGCGGGCGGGTGATGACGTGCCGGTCGCCGACCTGCTTGAGCATGCCATCGGCCCGGCCGGACGGGCCGTCGCGGCCGCCGCCGCGATTGCGCTCACGCTCGTCACCGTGAACGCGTACCTGACCGGCGCGACCACGATGGCAGCGGGCCTGATGCCGAGGGGAGACGCAGCCCCGGCCTGGCGCTTCCCGGCGATCGTCGCGTTGGCCGGCCTGGTGGAACTCGGGCTATGCGCGGGGAGGCTGGTGACGACGACGCAGCTGATCACGACTCCGACCACGCTGTTCCTGCTGGTCTACCTCGCCTGCATGCTGGCGGCCGCCCGCACCCTCGCAGGTCCGGTGCGCATCGCGGCTGCGGCCGCGGCCACCGCCGTTGCCGCCATACTGCTGTTCACCGGGTGGGCGCTGGCGCTGGCGGCGCTCGTAGCGGGCGCCGCTTGGCTGAAGGCCCGGCCTGCCAGCGGCCCGCGCTACGCGCAGACAACCCGCCTAGAACCTGAGGAAGTGCTGGAAGCACTCCCAGGCCGTGTCGTGCTCGGCGAACGTGGCCGCCTCTGCTCGCTTGACGGCGAGGTAGGCGGAGGATCGCAGCGGCCCGAGGGCGGCCATGAGCAACTCGTCCGCGGCAAGCGCATCCAGTGCCTCGGTTAGCGTCAGC
>Ga0335075_10007021_pt1 | contig 17373 bp, 18 predicted proteins | sample Lox_Sample_24_FD_206723 | JGI IMG/M metagenome (GOLD analysis project Ga0335075, IMG submission 206723) | Soil microbial communities from Loxahatchee National Wildlife Refuge, Florida, United States - Lox_Sample_2.4 | ecosystem: Environmental > Terrestrial > Soil > Wetlands | place: USA...
ATGAGCCGAACGTACGGCAGACGCAGTCCGCCGTGGTGCGTCCACTTTGCGTTAATGCAACAGCCTACCCCGCCGACAGCCGGTCCAGCGCGAGGTTCAGCTCCAGCACGTTGACGTGCGGTTCGCCGATGATGCCGAACAGACGGCCGCTGATGTGGTCTTCCACCAGTTGGCGGACCCGCTCGACCGGCAGGTTTCGTGCTTTTGCCACGCGCGGCACCTGGAACAGCGCGCCCGCCGGGGTGATATCGGGGTCGAGGCCGCTGGCCGAAGTGGTGACAAGATCAGCCGGAATCGGCGTGCCCGGGTTATGCGCGGCAAGCCTCGCCGCATCGGCCTTCGCGCGATCGACCAACGCCTTCGACGTGGGACCCAGGTTGGAGCCACTTGAATTGTCGGCCGCATAGGGCACGGGGATGGTCTTGCTCGGATCCTTGGGATCAGGCTCAGTAGTCGCGGACGGCCGGCCATGGAAGTATTTGTCGGACGTAAAGTTCTGGCCGATAAGCGCCGAACCGATCACCTTGCCGTCCTTCTCGATCAGGCTGCCGTTCGCCTGATAGGGGAAAATCGCCTGCGCAATGCCGGTCATGACCAGCGGGTAGAGGAGCCCGGTGATTACCGTCATGGCGAGGATCATCACGATTGCCGGGCGAATATGCTTCATCGGAGTCGTTCCTTACGCAAGGCCGATGGCGTTGACGAGCATGTCGATCAGCTTGATGCCGATAAACGGCGCCGCAATTCCGCCCAGTCCATAGATCAGCAGGTTGCGCCGCAGGATCGCCGCCGCGCCAATCGGCCGATAGGCGACGCCCCGCAGCGCGAGCGGAATCAGCGCCACGATGATCAGCGCGTTGAATATGATCGCCGACAGGATCGCGCTTTGTGGATTGCCGAGCCGCATCACGTTCAGCGCCTCAAGCTGCGGGTAGAAGGCGATGAACATCGCCGGGATCATAGCGAAATACTTGGCGACGTCGTTGGCGATCGAGAACGTGGTCAGCGCGCCGCGGGTCATCAGCAACTGCTTGCCGATTTCGACAATCTCGATCAGCTTGGTCGGGTCGCTGTCGAGATCGACCATGTTGCCGGCCTCGCGCGCAGCCATCGTGCCGGTGTTCATCGCCACGCCGACATCCGCCTGCGCCAGCGCCGGTGCGTCATTGGTGCCGTCGCCGCACATCGCCACCAACTTGCCCTGCGCCTGCTCATCGCGGATCAGCTTCAGCTTGGTTTCCGGCGTGGCCTGAGCGAGGAAGTCGTCGACCCCAGCCTCGGCCGCGATTGCCGCGGCGGTCAGCGGGTTATCGCCGGTGATCATCACCGTGCGGATGCCCATGCGTCGCAGTTCGCTAAAGCGTTCGCGGATCCCGCCCTTTACGATGTCCTTGAGGTAGATGACGCCCAACAGCCGGCCGTCTTTTGCTACCGCGAGCGGCGTACCGCCCGCCCTGCCGATCTCGTCCGATTTCGCCGTCAGCTCACGAACCGCAGCTTCCGACACCCTCGACTGCACTGTGACTTCACCGTTCCCATACCCTGAGCCGTTGCGCACCCATGTCAGCACCGCTTCGACCGCTCCCTTGCGAATCGAGGAGCCTTCGGAGTCGATGCCGCTGAGACGTGTCTGCGCCGAGAACGGGATGAAGCGGGCGCCCAGCGGCGCCATGTCGCGGCCCCGGATACCGTATTTCTCTTTGGCCAGCACGACGATCGAGCGACCTTCCGGCGTTTCGTCGGGCAACGAAGCGAGTTGGGCCGCGTCAGCCAGCTCCATCGGCGTGACGCCGGTCAGCGGGAAGAACTCGGTCGCCTGGCGGTTGCCGAGCGTGATGGTGCCGGTCTTGTCGAGCAGCAGCGTATCGACGTCGCCCGCAGCCTCCACCGCGCGCCCCGACATCGCCAGCACATTGAATCGGACCAGGCGGTCCATCCCGGCGATGCCAATCGCAGAGAGAAGCGCGCCGATGGTGGTGGGGATAAGGGCCACGAACAGCGCGACCAGGATCACCACCGAGACGGCGCCCCCCGCATAATGGGCGAAGCTCGGGATCGTCGCCACCACGATAACGAAGATAATGGTCAGCCCGGCAAGCAGGATGTTGAGTGCGATTTCGTTCGGTGTCTTCTGCCGCTCGGCGCCTTCCACCAGCGCGATCATCCGGTCGAGAAATGTCGAGCCCTGCGCCGCGGTGATGCGCACTTTGATCCAGTCCGACAGCACGCGCGTGCCACCGGTGACCGCCGAGCGATCGCCGCCGGATTCGCGAATGACTGGCGCCGACTCGCCGGTGATCGCCGATTCATCGACCGAGGCGATGCCTTCAACGACATCGCCGTCGCTCGGGATCAGCTCGCCGGCTTCGACCAGCACGAAGTCGCCGGATTTGAGCTCGGGCGCCGGCACAGTTTCGTACAGGTCGTGCGGGTCATAGCTGCCATCGCTGCCGGGCAGCAGGCGCTTGGCGATCGTCTCGGTGCGCGCCTTGCGCAGTGTTGCCGCCTGCGCCTTGCCGCGGCCCTCGGCCACCGCCTCAGCGAAGTTCGCGAACAGCACCGTGAGCCAAAGCCAGAAGATGATCTGGATGGTGAAGCCAAGATGCGCGTCGCCAGTGATCAGCTCGCGGATCAACACGATGGTGGTGAGCGCCGCGACGATCTCGACGACGAACATCACCGGATTGCGGATCAGGATGCGCGGGTCCAGCTTGACGAACGACTCCCGGATCGCCGGTACCAGGATGGCGGAATCCAGCATGCTTGATTGCGAGCCGTGCTGCTTGTTGCGGATGTCCATTTGCGTCACCTGGATCAGTAGAGCGTGCCGGCATTCATGGCGTAATGCTCGACGATTGGACCAAGAGAAACCGCGGGGAAGTAGATCAGGCCGCCGGTGATAGCGATCACGCCGACGACCAATCCAACGAACAGCGGGCTCGTCGTCGGGAACGTGCCGAGCGAGGCGGGCACAATCTTCTTCCGCGCCAACGAGCCGGCGATTGCCAGCGCCGGAATAATCACCAGGAACCGTCCCATGAACATCGCCATTCCCAAGGTGTCGTTCCAAAACGGCACGTTAGCGGAGAGGCCGGCGAAGGCACTACCGTTGTTCCCGGTGGCCGACGTGTACGCATAGAGCGCCTCGCTGAAGCCATGCGGGCCGGCATTCGACATTGCGTCCAATCCCGGCTTCAGCACCACCGCGAGAGCCGTCCAGCCCAGGATCGACAACGGCAGGATCAGGATGGCAAGCATCGCCATCTTGACCTCCTTTGCCTCCAGCTTCTTGCCCAGATATTCCGGTGTCCGCCCGACCATCAGCCCGGCCACGAACATGGCAATGATGACGAACAGCAGCATGCCGTAGAGGCCCGAGCCGACGCCGCCGAAGATGATTTCGCCCAGCATGATGTTGACCATCGGCACGGCCCCGGCGATCGGCAGCAGGCTGTCATGCATGTTGTTGACGGCGCCGCAGGAGGCATCGGTCGTGGTGGTCGTAAACAGCGCCGAGTTGGCGATGCCGAACCGGACCTCCTTGCCTTCCATGTTGCCGCCGGGCTGCAGCGCGTCAGGCGCCTGATCAACGTGCAACGCGGCGAACGCCGGGTTGCCGTATGCCTCGGCGTGGTAGCAGACAGCAACGCCCGCCAGGAACAGCACGAACATCACGGCAAAGATCGCCCAACCCTGGCGTTGACTGCCGACCATGCGGCCAAACACGTTGGTCAACGCCGCTCCGATCGAGAGCATCGACAGCATCTGGACCAGATTCGTGAGTGCGGTCGGGTTCTCGAACGGATGCGCCGAGTTGGCGTTGAAGAACCCACCTCCGTTCGTGCCCAGGATCTTGATGGCTTCCTGCGATGCCACCGGCCCCTGCGCAATCACCTGCTTGACGCCCTCCAGCGTTGTTGCATCGGTGTATGCCGAGAAGTTTTGCGGGACGCCCTGCCAGACGTAGAAGATGGCAGTGACGAAGGAGATCGGCAGCAGGATATAGACCACGCAGCGGGTTAGATCGACCCAGAAGTTGCCGATGCTCTGCGCCGAACGTCGAGCGAAGCCGCGGACCAGCGCGATGGCAAGAGCTATGCCAGTGGCGGCGGAGACGAAGTTGTGCACCGTCAGCCCGGCCATCTGGGTCAGATAGCTCATCGTCTGCTCTGGCACGTACGACTGCCAGTTGGTGTTGGTGAGGAAGCTCACCGAGGTGTTGAACGAGAGATCGGGGGATTCCGCTCCGAAGGCTTGGGGATTCAACGGAAGCAATCCTTGCAGTCGCTGAATCCCGTAGAGAACGGCGAATCCGACGAAGCTGAAGGCCAGCATGGCGGCGGCATAGCTGATCCAGTGCTGCTCTTCCGCCTCATGAACGCCGCAGATCCGGTAGAAGCCGGCTTCCAGCGGGCGCAGTACCGGCGAAAGCCATGTGCGTTCGCCGTTGAACACGCGCGTCATGTAGCCACCGAGCGGCTTCGTTACCAAAATAAGCAGCGCGGCGTAGATCGCGATCTGGACCCAGCCATTGAGGGTCATGTGGCCCATCATTTATATTGCTCCTCGGAGCCGAGCTCAGAATTTCTCTGGGCGGATCAGGGCATACACCAGATAAATCAGCAGCGAGACGGCGACGATCGCGCCCAGGACATAGTCGAACGTCATGGCTTTTGACCTTACAGATGCTCGCAGGCGATGGCGTACAGCGCGCATCCGCCCAGGAAGACAGCGCCAATCAGCAGGTAGATAACGTCGAGCATGTTGCTCCTCGCGGTGTGCAACCATGATGCCGGATCAACGACAGCCGGACGGGCGCGCAGCATGCTCCGGCCTGTTGCGGTGCGGTGAAGATGACCAAGGGTGCGTATAGATTCCATGCCGGGCTCGCCGGGCACGCATATAAATTGCGTATATGCTCGGGTCCGACACCTCAGAGCGCGGCGGCCGCCCATTTTGGCTTCACTGCTCTGCGCCCTCTGCGGTTAGACTTCTTGTCCCATCGCCATCGCCCGAATAAACTTATTGTGCGACCGCTTTCAGCCCAGCACCGCCTGCGCCTCGATCTCCACCTGCAACTCGGGCAGCACCAGAGCGGAGACTTCGACCAGCGTCGAAGCCGGCCGATGCGCACCGAAATAGCGCTGTCGTGCCGGGTTGATCAGCGCCCGATCGTCAACATCCGTCAGATACACCGTCACCTTCACGACGTTCTCCGCCCCCGCCCCAAACGCCTTCAGGCACGCGTCCATGTTCCCCAGCGCGACGTCGAACTGCTCCACCACCCCGGCGGGGATAGAGCCGTCCTGGCGTATCCCGACGGTCCCCGACACCCAGAGCAGATCGCCGGCCCGCACCACATGGCAGTAGTGACTGAACGGCGCGGCCTGCCCCTCGACCAGCTTCCGCTCGATGGCTGGCACTTCACGTCTCTCCGGGGTTTGCCGGCCACAGCCAGGCGGCGCCGCGCACGCCCGACGAGTCGCCGTGCCGGTTCTTCACCACCGGCGTGTTCACCACATCGCTGAATACCCCCCGCCGCAACAACGTTGGCACCACGCGATACAGATGCTCCATGTTCGACAGCCCGCCGCCCAGCACGACCACATCCGGGTCGAGTATGTTGATCACCACGGAAAGCCCGCGCGCAAGTCTATCGGCGTGCCGGTCCAACGCATCCTGCGCGCGGCGCTCGCCGGCAGCCGCGCGTGCCGGGATGCTGCTGGCATCGTGGGCAGCCGGCCCGTCGCAGTCGCGCGCCAGCGAGGGACCCGAGATGTACGTCTCCAGGCAGCCGTACAGGCCGCACCAGCAGTGCGGACCGGGAAGTTCATCGACGCTCGGCCAGGGAAGCGGATTATGGCCCCACTCCCCGGCGACGCGGTGCGGCCCTTGGTGCACGCGACCGTTCACCACGATGCCGCCGCCCACGCCGGTGCCCAGGATCACGCCGAAGACCACCCGGAAGCCGGCGCCGGCGCCATCCACAGCCTCGCTCAAAGCGAAGCAGTTGGCATCGTTGTCCACCCGCACCTCGCGGCCGAGCTTCTCGCTGATGTCGCGGTCAAGGGCGTGTCCGTTCAGCGCGATCGAGTTGGCGTTCTTCACGCGCCCGGTCGCCGGACTGATCACGCCGGGAATGCCGATACCGACCGTGGCCTTCTCTCCCAGGCTCACCTCGGCCTCGCGCACCAGCCCGGCAATGCCGTCCAGTGTGGCGTCATAGCCGGGAGGCGTCGGGATCCGGTGGCGCACCCGCTCGGTTCCATCCGCGGCGAGCGCGACGATCTCGATCTTGGTGCCGCCGAGGTCGATGCCGATGCGGTACTGGGCCATGCCCGACAGCATGGCGGAGCCGGCCGGCTTGCTCAAGCGCAACATGCGCCGCAGGATGCGCAGATGACCGAAGCGGTGCTCGACGTAAAGGGGCTGAGCTGCCCGCTGCCGGTGCTGCGCGCCAACCGCGTGCTGCGCGGCATGCAGCCCAACGAGCGGCTCCGCGTGCTGGCCACCGACCGCGCGAGCGTCGCTGATTTCCAGGCGTATTGTCGCGAAACCGGGCACGCCCTGCTGGCCTGGAGCGACGAGGGCGGCGTGTTCAGCTTCCTGATCCGCCGCCGCGAGACTGATCCCCCGCCGAAGGACGACTGAGGTGGCGACGGCGTTATTTTCGCACCCAGCCTGCCTCGAGCATGATGCCGGCGATTGGCATCCCGAACGCCCGGACCGGCTGCGTGCGGTCCTGGCGGCGCTGGAAGCGCCGGCCTTCGCTCCGCTGCTACGCGAGACGGCCCCGCGGGCAACGCGCGAGCAGCTCCTGTTGGCGCACCCCGCGGACTATGTCGATGCCATCCTGGCAATCCGTCCCGGGCCAGGCGAGCTGGTGCAACTCGATGCCGACACCGCGATGAATGCCGGCACCGCCGAGGCAGCGCTGCGTGCCGCCGGTGCCGCCGTCGCCGCGGTCGATGCGGTGATGAAGGGTACGGCCCAGTCGGCCTTCGCTGCGGTGCGGCCGCCGGGGCACCATGCGGAGCCGGCCCGCCCCATGGGGTTCTGCTTGTTCAACAATGCCGCGGTCGCCGCACTGTGGGCGCGTGCAAGGCACGGGCTGCGGCGCATCGCGGTGGTCGACTTCGATGTGCATCACGGCAACGGCACGCAAGCGATGTTCGAGGCCGACCCCGACCTGTTCTACGCCTCGTCGCATCAGAGCCCGTGCTATCCGGGCACCGGGCAACCGCACGAGCGCGGCTGTGCCGACAATATCATCAATGCAACGCTGGCACCCGGTGCCGGCGGCATCGTGTTTCGCGCCGCCTGGGCGGGCACGATCCTGCCGGCGCTCGAAAGTTTCGCGCCGGAGCTGTTGATCGTTTCCGCCGGATTCGATGCGCACAAGGCGGATCCACTGGCGCAGCTTCGGTTGGAAACCGAGGACTTCGCCTGGATCACCGACGAGCTGGTCGCGCTGGCGCAGCGGCAAACGAGCGGGCGCATTGTGTCGGTGCTGGAGGGCGGGTACGACCTCGATGCGCTGGCCGCATCGGTCGCGGCGCATGTGCGCGGTCTGATGCGCGCGGATTGACGGAGACGGCAGCATGAAGATCACCGGCATCACCACCAAGGCATTCCGCTGGCCGCGCGCGCGGCCGATCACCAATGGCAAGCACACCTACACGCATGTAGATTTCGCGATCACCGAGATCGCCACCGACGACGGCATCACCGGCATCGGCCTGGGCAGCGGCGGCGCGATCGAGCGCGCGACCATCGACCGGCTGACGCCGACGCTGATCGGTGAAGACCCGATCGACGTGGAGCGCCTGTGGCACAAGATGTGGGAGCCGAAGCTGATCGGCCGTCGCGGCCTGACCACTCGGGCGATCGCCACGATCGATATCGGGCTGTGGGACATCCGCGCCAAGGCGGCCAACCTCCCGCTGTATAAGCTATTGGGCGGCTTTCGCGACCGGGTGCCGACTTACATCGCCGGCGGCTATTACGAAGAGGGGAAGGGACTCCGCGAGCTGGCGAAGGAGATGGAAGACAACGTCGCCATGGGCGCGAGGGCGGTAAAGATGAAGGTGGGCGGCGTCACCATCGCCGAGGACGTCGCGCGCGTGCGCGCCGCGCGCGACGCGGTCGGGCCAGACGTAAAGCTGATGATCGACGCTAATTGCGCCTACCGTTGGTACGAAGCGGTGCAGCTGGCAAAGCGCGTCGAGCAGTACGACATTTACTGGTTCGAGGAACCGGTCGCCCCCGACGATTACGACGGCCATCGCAAGCTCGCGCAGGCCACCACCATCCCAATCGCCACCGGCGAGAACGAATACACCCGCTACGGCTTCCGCGACCTTATCCGCGGTGAGTGCGCGGCAATCCTGAACGCCGACGCCAAGGTCCTGGGCGGTGTCACCGAATTCATGAAGGTAGCGGCACTGGCACAGGCGCACGATCTCGACATCGCGCCACACGGCTCGCAGGACATCCACGTGCACCTGGTGGCGGCGATCAGCAACGGGCTGATCCTGGAATTCTACCGCGACACGGTTGATCCGATGTGGGGCTGCATCTACCACCACACGCTGACCCTGAACGCGGACGGTACGGTCAGCCCGCCGGCCGTCCCGGGCATCGGCGCTGATCCGAACTACGACGTGCTCGACAGGCATCGTGTGAAGTAAGGGAAGTTGCAAATGCAGAACACCGAGGAAATCTGGCGGCTGGTCGATGCCAGGAAGGATGCATTCGAACAGATGAGCGATCGCATCTGGGGCATGCCGGAGATCGCCTATACCGAAACGCAATCTTGCGCCGAGCACACTGCGATGCTTAAGCGCGAAGGTTTCCGCGTGACCAGCAATGTCGCCGACATCCCGACCGCGGTGATGGGCGAAGCAGGCGACGGGGGTCCCGTGATCGCCATCCTCGGCGAGTATGATGCTCTGCCCGGACTCAGTCAGGAGGCCGGCGTGGCCGAACACCGGCCGTTGCCGGGCAACGGCCACGGGCATGGCTGCGGGCACAATTTGCTTGGCTCGGCATCGCTGCTGGCTGCCGCCGCCGTGAAGGATTATCTGGCGGCGCACGGCATCAAGGGCCGCGTCCGCTATTACGGCTGCCCGGCCGAGGAAGGCGGCGCGGCCAAGGGTTTCATGGTGCGCGCCGGCTCATTCGACGATGTGGATGTCGCGGTGTCCTGGCACCCGGCTGCCTTTGCCGGCGTGAACGAGGCAAAGTCACTGGCCAACACCCGCATCGATTTTACCTTCAACGGCCGTGCATCACATGCCGCCGCCGCGCCGCATCTGGGACGCAGCGCGCTCGACGCCGTCGAGCTGATGAATGTCGGCGTCAACTACATGCGCGAGCATATGCCGTCGGACGCGCGCGTGCATTACGCGCTGCTTGATGCCGGCGGGATCGCGCCCAACGTGGTGCAGGCTCGTGCCAAGGTGCGTTATCTGGTGCGCGCACGAAACCTGCCGGAGCTGAACCGGCTGATCGCCCGCGTGATCAGGATCGCCGAAGGCGCGGCGCTGATGACCGAGACGAAGATGGAGCACCGCGTGGTCAGCGCCGTCTCCAACTTGCTACCGAACACGCCGCTGGAGCGGGCGATGCACGACAATCTGATGCGCCTCGGACCGCCACCGTTCGATGAAGCGGATCGTGCCTTCGCTACCAAGATTCAGGCGACGCTCAGCGATGAGGACATCGAGTCAGCATTTCGCCGTGTCGGTCTGCCGATGCAAAAGGGAGTCACCTTGTGCGAGCAGATTGTGCCGCTGGATGCCAAGTCTGCGCCGATGATGGGTTCGACCGATGTTGGCGACGTGAGCTGGAAAGTACCGACGGTGCAAGCTCGCGGCGCAACTTATGCAATCGGCACGCCCGGTCATTCCTGGCAGCTTACCGCGCAAGGGAAGATGCCGGCAGCCCATAAAGGGATGGTGCACGTAGCGAAGGTCATGGCCGGCACCGCGATCGACGTGATCCGCGACGAGACGCTGCTGGCGCGTGCCAAGGCAGACCATCAGACGCGGCTGACGGACACGCCATACGTGTGCCCGCTGCCGCCGGATGTGCAGCCGCCGATCGAGATGTCGAAGGCTGCCTGATCAGGGACGTCGATCTCGCTGTCCTGCCGGGCGCCCGTAGCAGCGGCGGCAACCCGCGATCGTGTGCATAGACCAGGCTTAACCCCGATCCACGCAAACAGAAACGCCGGGCAGAATGGTCCAGCCCGGCGTCAACTGAGGAGCAGAGCGGTGACACCACATCGTCAGCTCCTGCCGTCGATCATGGTGGTCCCGACCGTGAAGGTCAAGATCAAAATAGTTCGGCGCTAGGGGTTTGGGCCTCGGTAGATCGGGAGAACCCCGCCGCGACGCTCCCTTACAGATGATGCTGCTGTGACGAATATGGCGCCAGATCGAGATCCGGGGCCCGATCGCGCGCTGCGTCCGCCAACAAGGCGCCAGCGTAGGGACCGATCGTAAGGCCGGACGCACCCAGGCCGTTGCCGATCAGCAGTCCTACGATCCCGCCGCATGGTCCGAGCAACGGACTGTTACGTGGGCCCATCGGTCGAAAGCCTATTCGCGTCTCGATCACCTCGGCGTCGGCAAGCCCGGGTGCCACGGCCAATCCGATATTCAACACCTCCGCGTGGCCCTTTGCGGTGACCCGGTAATCAAATCCCGACCCGGTCTCCCGCGTTGCGCCCACTACGACGCGGGAATCGTCGAACGTCAGGAGATAATAGCTGTTCAGAGGTAGCAGAACCGGCCAGCCGCTTGTATCGGCGGCGACCCGCAAATGCACGATCTGCCCGCGTTGCGGCTGTACGTCCCGCGTGATGCCCAATGGCGCGAGCAGCGCTGGTGCCCACGCCCCGGCGGTGACGACAACGATATCAGCATCCACCGTTCCGTCTTCGGTTCGCACGCCGCGCACGCGTCCATTCGACACGAGGATCTCGGATACCGTATTGCGCAAAATCGCACCGCGCTTTTGCGCAGCATTGAGCAACGCCACATTAAGCAGACGGCCGTCAACGCGCGCGGCACCCTCGAGATGCATGGCGGCACGCCCCGGTGCCAATGGCGGGAACAGCGCTACTGCCTGTGCCGGCGTCAGGCGCCTGACAGCACCGATCTCAGGCCAGTCAGCCCATCTTGCGTGCAGCGTCCGCTCGACCTCATCGAGCAGCGAGGGATCGTCCGGCACCACGAGCGCACCCACGCGGCGGTAGCCCAATTCGTGTTCGCCATCCTCGGTCAGGAATGAGACAAGCTTTGGGTAATAGCGGGCGCCTGCTGATGCGATAGCGCGGTACGCGGGATCGTCGATCGCGCTGACCCACGGGCAGATGATTCCCGCGCCGGCCGACGTCGCGCGCCCGAGGTCGCGGCGATCGAAGACGGTGACAGCAGCACCGCTTCGAGCGAGATGATATGCCGTACTCGCGCCCAGGACACCTGCGCCGACAACGATAGCGTGCATCTGGAACTCCGGCAGATAGATAAAGGACGAACACCCGACGGCTGCTTACCGCCGCATCCAGAACAAAAGACGTAGATGGCAGACACGAGGCCGGCCATGACGAACGCGCCTAGAACGTTATGCCAGCAGGAATGTCGTCGGCTGTCATATTGAAGACCTTGAGGCTGTCCACGATCCACTGCCGCGTCTGGCCGATCTGACGGTTGTAGTCTCCCCAGGCATTCAGGAATTGTATCAGGCGCTGGTCCTGTTCATACCGGGTACCGAAATACACGCCCATCGACAGCGAGGCCGGCAGCACCATCAGCGTTCCAAGCTGCGGATTTCGCTTCAGCGCAACGATACTGTTGAGCCATCCCGATAGCTGCGCATCCGCGCGGCCGGCGATCAGCGACATATCGACGGATTGGATGTCCTTCAATCCGATGACCTGTGCCTTCGGCGCAAAATGATGCGCAATGACCTCGAAGATCGAACCGAGATCGACGGCAATGCGGACGTCAGGCTTGTTCAGATCATCCCAGCTCTTGGCGTGAAAGCCTTGGCGCAGGATGGCCGAGAACTGGGCATTATAGATCGGGCGGGTAAAGTTGATGACCAGCGCACGCTGGGGTGTTGCCTGGAGAGCCAAGCCAATATCGATCTTGTTGGACTGCAGATCGAGAATGGAGTTGCCGTACGTGGTCTCATGCAGCCCCAGCTTCACCCCTAGCGTTGAGGCGATATCGCGCGACATCGACACCATGCTGCCGCTCCACTCGCCGGTCACCGGGTCCTTGTGAAATCCTGGCTCCTGATCGGCAACCACGCCGACACGCATGATACCGGTCCGGTGGATCTGATCCCAGGTCGATTCGGTGGCTTCAGTCTCGGCGCGCGCCGGCACCGGCTGTCCGGCGGCCAACGCCGCCACGCCCGCCGCCATGCCCACGCCCGTAGCAAAGTTTCGTCGGTTCATCACGTCATCTCCGTTTGTGCTGGGGATAGAACCATATGCCGGCGGCCCGAGTACATGACGCTTCCCTGGTCATCCCTCCGAAACCAGGAATCCATGCAACCGCACGGATTCCTGGCGTTTCCATCTATGCCTTCTCTCGCAGGCAGACGGCCGGGAGCGAGATTGCCTCGCTTTGTTCGCAATGGAAGAAGATTGTCTCGTAAGACCCGTATCCAACTATCTCCGTGAAACTCCGTGTGAACTCAGTGCACTCCGTGTCCACTTCATCTCTCCGAACCTCTCACCGCAGGCTCCGCCGCGGGCGAGGCCCGTTTCAACTCGCCCCCGATAGCCCCGAACGAGCGCAGACGCTCGAGCGGGATGTGGCAGGCGATGAAATGCCCCTCTCCCGCCTCATGCAGTGGCGGCGGCTCAATATCGCAGATCGCGCCAAGCTTGCGCGGGCAACGGGTGGCGAAGCGGCAGCCTTGCGGCGGATGCGTTCGGCTCGGGATCTCGCCTTCGAGACGGATGCGCCCGCTTGCCGCCGTCGGATCGATCGACGGCACCGCGGACAGCAGCGCTTCCGTATAGGGATGATACGGCGGCGCATAGAGCGCGGCGGTCGGCCCCACCTCCATCACGCGGCCGAGATACATCACCACGACATGATCGGCAATATAGCGCACCAGCCCCAGATCGTGACTGATGAAAACCATCGTCGTGCCGCCCTCAGCCTGGATTCCCAGCAGCAGATTGACCACCGCCGCCTGCACCGAGACATCCAGCGCCGAGGTCGGCTCGTCCGCGATCAGCACCTCCGGCCGCCCGGCAAACGCGCGGGCGATGGCGACGCGCTGCTTCTGCCCGCCGGACAGTTGCCGCGGCAACGAATGACGAATCGAGACCGGAAGCTGCACCATCCCCAGCAGCTCCTGCACGCGCTGCGCGATTTCCGCGCGGCGTCGGCCGATGCCGAACTTGCGCAGTGCGCGCGCGATCGGCCAGCCCACCGAGAACGACGGGTTGAGCGTGCCTTCCGGATTCTGGAAGACCATCTGGATCTGCGCGACCTGCTCGGCCGTCCGCTGGTGCACGGTTCGATCAGCGATATCGGCGCCGGCAAACCGCAGCGTGCCGCCCGAGGCGGCCTCCAGTCCGGCAAGAACACGGGCAAATGTCGACTTCCCCGATCCGGATTCGCCGACGACCGCCAGTACCTCCCCGCGCCGCGCCTCGAGATCGAGGCTGTCATTGGCGCGCACCACGCCCTGGCGCAGCCTGTAATAGCGCGACAGCTTCTCTGCCTCGATGATCGGCGCCCCGGCGGCCACGTCGGCGTATCGTGCCGACGCCGCCGGCGGAGCAAGCGTGGCGCTCTCGTCCGCACGCAGGCAGCGCGCCCGGTGCATGGCGCCGACATCGGCAAGCTCGATCGGCGCCACGTCGCAGCGCCCACGCATAACAAGCGGACAGCGAGGCGCGAAAGCGCACCCGCGCCGCTCGCCGCCGGGTGAAGGGACCGAGCCCGGAATCGGCACCAGCGCATGCCCATGCTTGCTCGTCCCCATGCTGGGAATCGCCTGCAACAGGCCGCGCGCATAAGGATGCCGAGGATCCGAGAACAGCGCGGTCACCGGCGCGTCTTCGACAAGCTCGCCGGCATACATCACGCCGACCCGCTCGGCGACGCGGGCAATCAGATGCAGATTGTGTGAAATGTAAAGAAGCGCGGTGCCGCGCCGCGAGCGGATCTCCTCAATAAGGTCGAGAACCGCCGCCTCGACCGTCACATCGAGCCCCGTCGTCGGCTCATCCAGCAGCAGCAGGGCAGGGTTGGCGAGCAGTGCCATGGCGATCACTACCCGCTGCTTCTGCCCGCCCGAGAGCTGATGCGGGTAGCACTCCAGGAAGGCCTCGGGGTCGGGGATGTGCACCTCGGCCAGCACCTCCGCGGCACGCTGGTACGCTTCCTTGCGCGCCATCCCCCGGTGCGCCATCGGCACCTCGATCAGTTGCCTGCCGATCGTCATGCTCGGATTGAGCGCGCTGGCCGGCTCCTGATAGACAACGCTCATCCGCGTGCCGCGCACGCTCTCCAGCTCCGCCTCGCTCGCCCGGACAATATCCCGACCCTCAAAGATAATCTCGCCCCCGGCGATCACGCCGCTCGGGCCCAGATGACGCATGATCGCCATCGCCAGCGTGGACTTGCCGCATCCCGACTCGCCGACAAGGCCCAGGCTTTCGCCCTCGCGAAGGCCGAGCGAAAAATCCGGCAGCGCCACCAGCTTGCCACGGCTCGTATGATACTCGACGCGCAGGTTGCGGATCTCGAGCAGCGTCCGTCGTACCCCATCGTGACGACCGGTCGCCCCAACGTCATGGCCGGCCTTGTGCCGGCCATCCCCCACCCGTTGGCTCGCGGTGTCAATCGGCACGGGCCAGCTCATTGAGCCCATCAGCGAGAAGATTGAACCCCAGCACCAGCGAAACCAGCGCCAGCACCGGAAACAGCGCCATCTCCGGATAGACCGTAAGCATCGGCGTTGCCTGCTGGACCATCCCGCCCCAGTCCGGCGCCGGCGGCGGAATGCCGAGGCCAAGGAAGCCAAGCGTGCCGATGGTAATCACGGTATAGCCAAGCCGCAGGCAGAAGTCGGTAATGAGCGGACCACGGCAGTTGGGCAGCACCTCAACCACCAGAATGAACAGCGCGGACTCGCGCCGAAGATGCGCCGCCGCCACGAAATCCTGGCGCACCAGTTGCAACGTAAGCCCGCGCACGATCCGCGAAATCGCCGGGGCGGATGCCACCACCACCGCGACGACGATGTTAAGCGCTGATGCACCGACCGCGGCGATCAGGACGACATAGAGGACCACGACCGGGAACGCGAGGATGACATCAGCGATGCGGCTTATCAGCCCATCAACGAGACCTGGATAATAGCCGGCGGCGAGGCCCATCGCCGAGCCGACCGCATAGGCGGCCAGCACCGAGACCGGTGCCACAACGAGTACGACTCTCGCTCCCCAGATCAGGCGCGAGAGTGTGTCGCGGCCGAGCGGATCGACACCGAGGAGATGGCTCCAGGACGGGCCGGGATGGCCGATCGCCACATAATCCTGCGCGGTCGGCGAGGGCAGCGGCAGCAGCGGCGCGAGCAACGCAAGAACAACCCAGAAGAGTATGATACCGAGCCCGACCATCGCCACCGGCGACGACGGAAGGCGCTTGAGCAGCCCGGGCCGCGCGGATGCAATCGTCTCGATGGAAACCATTGGGCTTGGCGCGCCGGCAGCGACACCCGACGGCGCCCGGACGAACGTCGGCCTCACGCGCGCACCTGCGGGTCGAGCAGCCAGTAGCCGACATCGCTCAGAAGCTGCGTGCTGATAGCGACCACCAGCGCCACCAGCGTGGCGGCCTCGATCAGCGCAATATCGCCGAACAGAGAAGCCTGCAGCAGCATCTGGCCGAAGCCCGGATAGGCGAATACCGTTTCGGTCACCACTACGCCCCCGATCAGCCAGTTCACTTGCAGCAGGATGACCGTGAACGGCGCGATCATCGCATTGCGCAAGGCGTGGCGCAGAATCACGTGCCGGCGCGACAAGCCCTTGAGAATGGCGGTGCGAATAAACGGCCGGCCGAGCACGTCGATCATCGACGCACGGACCATGCGCGCCACATAGCCCGAGTCATAGAGCACCAGCACCGCCACCGGCAGCACGTATTGGCTTGGCAGCCCCCAGCCCGTGCCAGTGGCAAGCGGCGAGGTTCCCGGCAGAACCTTCAGCCAGACGGCGAACAGTGCCGCAAGAATAACCCCGATCGCGTATTCCGGCATCGACGTCATCGTAATCGAGGTGACCGAAAGCAGCCGATCCACCGGACTGCCCGGCCGCATGCCGGCGAGAATGCCGAGCAGCATCGAAAGCGGCACGATAATCGCGAATGCGATCCCGGCAAGGATCGCGGTATTGCCAAGCCGGTTCCAGATGATATTATTTACCGGCACACGAAACAGGGTGGAATATCCGAAATTCCCGAAGAACCGTCCGCCATAAGGCTCGACAACATTAAGACCGAGTGCTGGGTTGTCGAGCGGGTCTTTGCGCAAACCAAGCAGCACGGCCGCCCAGCGCACATAACGCACGATTAGCGGATCGCCAAGCTGCAACTTGTCATGCAGAAGCTGCACCTGCTCGGGCAGCGCATAGGCACCGAGCGTCTCGCGAGCGACATCGCTCGGCGAGAACTGGGTTACCGCGAACACCAGGAACGACGCCGCGACAAACGTCAACACCAGGGCAAATGCCCGTCGGATCAGGAAACCCGGCATGTCGTTTCCCTATGGGAGTCGTCTGCCGACCTTATTAACATCACGCATCCCATGGATTGATGACCTGCACGCCTGCGGCCTCGAACGGGCCAGTGTCGCGGGTTGCTACCGCAAAGTCGTGCGCAGCCGCTGTCGCCGCGATATAGCCGTCCGGCATCGGGAATCCCTTTCCCGCCACTCTGGCCCTTGTGGCAAGCTCCGCATAGGAGCGGGCCCGATGTTCGGATGGCTTCATCGATTCGGAAACGACGTTGGTATCCAACACAATCATCGTTCGACTCTTATCGGCTCGGCAGGCGTTTTGTCGCGTTCGAAGTACGACGCCTCCTCATCCGTGAGGCCGAGGCGCCGCCCGATTTCCGCCAGCGCCTCACCCATACGGATACGCTGCCCAGGCTTCACAGCGGTTTCCAGAATCTCGCGAATTTCCGCCTCGGTGCTCCGGCCATGCTCGGCCCGCGCCTTGAGGGCGCGGTGCGTTTCTTCGGATAGGTTTCTGATGATGACGGCGGGCATGGCAATGACTCCTGGCTGGCCTATGCGGGCGATATCACAGCCATGCTCCTGATATCA
>Ga0335075_10007022_pt1 | contig 17372 bp, 14 predicted proteins | sample Lox_Sample_24_FD_206723 | JGI IMG/M metagenome (GOLD analysis project Ga0335075, IMG submission 206723) | Soil microbial communities from Loxahatchee National Wildlife Refuge, Florida, United States - Lox_Sample_2.4 | ecosystem: Environmental > Terrestrial > Soil > Wetlands | place: USA...
CGTTCAACGACTTCGCGAAAGATTGCGCGAAGTCGCGCCGCTGTCCGCTGGGCACCGAGCCGGCGAAAGCCGTTGCCGTGTACCACAGTTTGGTCGACCCGCTCGTCGACAAGAACAATCCGATGATTGGCAGGCCGGCACGCACCACGGATCCGCGCGGGCTGAGCTACGGCGATGCCATCGTGGGCACAATCATGGCGCTGTATTCGCCGACCTTCTGGCATCACTTGACTGAGGGATTGACCGAGCTGGCTCACCATCGCGGCGACACTCTGCTCGACTTGGCAGACCTGTACATGCGCCGGGACAAGTACGGTCATTACACCGACGCCACCGACGCCAGGGTGGCGATCGACTGCGTCGACGATCTGCCGGTCAAGGACCGCGCCAAGGTCATCGACGAGGACCGCCGCTCGCGCCAGGTCGCGCCGTTCATGAGCTACGGGAAGTTCACCGGCGACGCCCCGTTGGGCACCTGTGCATTCTGGCCGGTGCCGCCGACCAGTAAACCGCATGCCATCTCCGCACCCGGCCTGGCGCCGACCCTGGTGGTGTCGACCACGCGTGATCCGGCGACCCCGTATCAGGCCGGCGTCGACCTGGCGAATCAGCTGCACGGCTCTTTGCTCACCTACGACGGCACCCAGCACACGGTTGTCTTCCAGGGCAACAGCTGCATCGACGACTACGCGACGGCATATCTCGTTAGCGGCGCGGTGCCGTCGAATGGGGCAAGGTGCTAGGCCCGGGGAAGCCGGAGGCGAAAAGTAAAGACCGCGCAGGAGATAACGAGACCAAGGTGTGACCATTGGGATCACCACCCGTGGCCGATGCGTGGGACGATTGGCAGTCATGTGGCGCATGAGACGGTTGTTCTCTGCGCTACTTTCTTTGGCGCTGCCGATCGTGGCCGCCGTGGCGGCCATGCTGACAGCGCCAGTCGCAGGCGCGACGCTGACCTGGGGCACCTGCGGCCAGGTCCTCAGTCACCCTGACGACGTTCCCAGCGCGCAGTGCACCACCGTTCCGGTTCCCATCGACTACGACAATCCCGGTGCCGGCCAAGCTCAGCTCGCGGTAATCCGAATTCCTGCGACTGGTCCACGGATCGGAGCGCTGCTGATCAATCCGGGCGGGCCCGGCGCCTCGGCGGTCGACGCCGCCGCCGCGATGGCGGCCGGCCTGGCAGACTCCGAGATCACCCGCCGCTTCGACTTGGTGGGATTCGACCCCCGGGGCGTCGGGCACTCCACGCCGGCGCTGCGTTGCCAGACCGACGCAGAATTCGATGCCTACCGGCGTGACCCGATGGTCGACTACAGCCAAGCCGGCGTGGCGCACATCGAGGGTGTGTATCGGCAGTTGGCCCAGCGCTGCCTGAATCGCAACGGCCAAGCGTTTTTGGAGAACGCCGGGACAGCGTCCGCGGCGCGCGACATGGATATGGTGCGCCAGGCGCTGGGCGACGACCAAATCAACTATCTCGGCTTCAGCTATGGCACGGAATTGGGAACCGCCTACGTCGAGCGGTTCGGCGACCACGTTCGGGCGATGGTGCTAGACGGTGCCATCGACCCGGCCGTCGGCCCGATCGAGCAAAACCTCAACCAGCAGGCTGGGTTTCAGACCGCCTTCAACGATTACGCGGCGGATTGCGCTCGCTCGTCGGACTGCCCGCTGGGCACCGACCCGTCCCAATGGGTCAATCGCTACCACGACCTGGTCGACCCGCTAGTGAGCAGACCCGCTCAGACGTCGGATCCACGCGGACTGAGTTACGCGGACGCGGTGACGGGCACCATCAACGCCCTCTACACCCCGCAGTTCTGGAAGTACCTGACCAGTGGTCTGCTCGGTCTGCGGCGACACACCGATCCCGGTGACCTGCTGATGCTGGCCGACGAGTACTACGGCCGCAACGACAAGGGGCATTACGACAATTCGCAGGACGCATTCAACGCGGTCCGCTGCGTCGACGCACCCGCGCCGACTGACCCGGCAGCCTGGGTGGATGCGGACCGCCGGATGCGCCAAGTTGCACCATTCCTGTCCTATGGGCAGTTCACCGGGTACGCGCCTCGCGACCTGTGCGCACTCTGGCCGGTACCCGCGACGTCCGCGCCCGGGCCGGCGGCCCCCGTCGCTGCAGGCAAGGTCGTCGTCGTGTCCACCACGCACGACCCGGCCACCCCGTACCAGGCCGGGGTGGACCTGGCCCGCGAACTCGGCGCCCCGCTGATCACCTATGAGGGCACCCAGCACACCGTGGTGTTCACCGGAGACCAGTGCGTCGACGACGCGGTGGTCAGCTACTTCGTCAACGGAGTGGCGCCCGGAAACTTACGGTGCTAGGCCGCGCTGGTAACACAGAGTTAACGGTCGATGCATACTGTTCCAGGTATGGATCGGCAAAAGGAATTCGTGCTCCGCACGCTGGAAGAGCGGGATATCCGGTTCGTCCGGCTGTGGTTTACCGACGTCCTCGGTTACCTCAAGTCGGTCGCGATCGCCCCGGCCGAACTCGAGGGCGCCTTCGAGGAGGGCATCGGCTTCGACGGCTCGTCCATCGAGGGCTTTGCCCGGGTGTCAGAGTCCGACACGGTGGCCCACCCCGATCCGTCGACCTTCCAGGTGCTGCCCTGGACCTCTCGCTCCGGCCATCATCACTCGGCGCGGATGTTCTGTGACATCACGATGCCGGACGGCTCGCCGTCGTGGGCCGACCCGCGGCATGTGCTGCAGCGGCAGCTCGGCAAAGCCAACGACCTCGGCTTCTCCTGCTATGTGCACCCCGAGATCGAGTTCTTCCTGCTGGAACCCGGTCCGGAAGACGGGTCCATGCCAATTCCCGTTGACAACGCCGGTTACTTCGACCAGGCCGTGCACAGCGCCTCCAACTTTCGTCGCCATGCAATCGATGCGCTGGAGTTCATGGGCATCTCGGTGGAGTTCAGCCACCACGAAGGCGCGCCCGGTCAACAAGAGATCGACCTTCGATTCGCCGACGCGCTGTCAATGGCGGACAACGTGATGACGTTCCGCTACGTCATCAAAGAAGTCGCATTGGAGGAAGGCGCGCGGGCGACGTTCATGCCCAAGCCATTCGGGCAGTACCCCGGCTCGGCCATGCATACCCACATGAGCTTGTTCGAGGGCGAGGTCAACGCGTTCCACAGCCCGGATGATCCGTTGCAACTGTCCGACGTCGCCAAGTCATTCATCGCCGGGATTCTCGAGCACGCAAGCGAAATCAGCGCGGTCACCAACCAATGGGTGAACTCCTATAAGCGGCTGGTCTTGGGCGGTGAGGCGCCTACCGCCGCGTCTTGGGGTGCGGCCAACCGGTCCGCGTTGGTCCGGATCCCGATGTACAGCCCACACAAGACGTCGTCACGGCGGATCGAGGTGCGCAGTCCCGACTCGGCCTGCAATCCCTACCTGGCGTTCGCCGTGCTCTTGGCGGCCGGGTTGCGCGGTGTGGAAAAGAACTATGTGCTGGGTCCGCAAGCAGAGGACAACGTGTGGGACCTCACGCCCGAGGAGCGCCGGGCGATGGGTTACCGCGAGCTGCCGTCCAGCCTCGACGAAGCGCTTCGCGCGATGGAGGGTTCCGAGCTGGTCGCGGAAGCGCTGGGGGAGCACGTTTTCGACTTCTTCCTCCGCAACAAGCGCACCGAGTGGGCGAACTACCGTCGCCACGTCACGCCGTACGAACTGAAGACTTACCTGTCTTTATAAATCCCTTGCGGCCGCCGGCTGTAGAGCACACCCAGATCTCAGGCAATCTGCGCTACCGTCGTGGGCGTGGTTCAACCCGTGACGGAGCGGTCGAAAGTGCCCAGCGTCGGCCGGCTCGGGTTGGTTGACGCGCGGGCAGGTGCCAACTTGGCGACGCTGGGCTGGAACACCGAAGCACACGTCGACCTGCTGTGGTCGCTGTCGCGCGCCCCGGACGCCGACGCCGCGCTCTGCGCGATGATCCGGCTGGCCGAAGCGCTCGGCGACGGCTGGAACGAACTCAATGCGGCACTGGCGACGGACCGTGGCCTGCGCGGCCGGCTGTTCGCTGTGCTGGGGTCTTCGCTGGCTCTAGGTGACCACCTGGTGGCCAATCCGCAGGCGTGGCATCTGCTGCGGGGCAACGTGAGGCTGCCATCCGCCGAGCAGCTGCGGGTCGCCTTCACCGAGTGCGCCGCTGAATCCTCAGACGGCCAGGGCTCGGTGTCGTCGCGGCTGCGGGTCCTTTACCGCAACCGGGTGATGGTGCTGGCCGCCCTGGATCTGGCGCCGACCGTCGAGAACGAACCGGTGCTGTCTTTCAGCGATGTCGGCGCCCACCTGAGCGACATCGCCGACGCCGCATTGGCAGCCGCCCTCACTCTGGCCGAGGCCACCGTCTGCGGCGATGCCACACCACCTCGGCTGGCGGTCATCGCGATGGGCAAATGCGGTGCGCGAGAACTGAACTACGTCAGCGACGTGGACGTGATCTTCGTTGCCGAGTCCGCCGACCCGGTGTCCACTCGCGTGGCCGGCGAGATGATGCGGGTTGCGTCGGAGGCCTTCTTCCAGGTGGATGCCGCGCTGCGCCCGGAGGGTAACCACGGCGAACTGGTCCGCACCCTGGACTCGCATATTGCCTACTACGAGCGTTGGGCCAAGACCTGGGAGTTCCAGGCGCTGCTGAAAGCCCGGCCCGCTGTTGGCGACGCCGAACTGGGTAAGCAGTACGTGGCCGCGTTGATGCCGATGGTGTGGACCGCTTGTGAGCGTGAAGATTTCGTGCCCGAGGTTCAGGCGATGCGGCGGCGGGTGGAGCAGCTGGTGCCCGCCGATGTGCGAAGCCGCGAGATCAAACTCGGCAGCGGCGGGCTTCGTGACGTCGAGTTCGCGGTGCAGTTGCTGCAGCTGGTACACGGTCGCACCGACGAGTCGCTGCATGTGGCGTCGACGGTGGACGCGCTGGCCGCACTCGGTGCCGGCGGCTATGTCGGGCGAGACGACACGGCCAACCTGACCGCTTCCTATGAGTTCCTCCGGCTGCTGGAACACCGGCTGCAGTTGCAGCGTCTCAAACGCACGCATATGTTGCCCGCCTTCGACGACGACGAGGCGCTGCGCTGGTTGGCGCGAGCGGCTCACATGCGACCCGACGGGCGCTGCGACGCCCTGGGCGTGCTGCGTGAAGAGCTGAAACGCCACAACCTGCGGGTGTCGCGGTTACACGCCAAACTCTTCTATCAACCGCTGCTGGAATCGCTTGCGCCGGCGGGCCTGGAGTTCTCGCAAGGTATGACGCCGTCGGCAGCTGAGCGCCAGCTGGCCGCGCTGGGCTACGACGCTCCGCAGAGCGCGCTGACCCACCTGGCCGCGCTGATCAACCAGAGCGGCCGTCGCGGCCGGGTGCAGTCGGTGCTGCTGCCTCGGCTGTTGGATTGGTTGTCCGACACGCCCGATCCCGATGGCGGGCTACTGGCCTACCGCCGGATCAGTGAGGCGATGGTCGTGCACCGCTGGTATCTATCCACGCTGCGGGACAACCCGGCAGTGGCCAAGCGGCTGATGCATGTGCTCGGCACCTCGGCGTACGTGCCGGACCTGCTGATGCGCGCTCCGGAGATCCTCCAGCAATACAGCGACGGGCACTCGGGGCCCAAGCTGCTCGACGTCGATCCCGAGGCGGTGGCTGGCGCATTGGTGGCCTCGGCGGGCCGGCAAACCGACCCGGTCCGGGCCATTGCCGTCGCCCGCTCGCTGCGCCGCCGTGAGCTGGCCCGCGTCGCCTCCGCCGACCTGCTCGGCATGCTCGAGGTCACCGACGTCTGCGCCGCGCTCACGTCGGTGTGGGTCGCGGTGCTGCAGGCCGCCCTGAACGCGGTGATCCGCGCCAACCTCCCCGACAGCGGTGCGGCCCCGGCTGCCATCGCGGTGATCGGGATGGGCCGGTTGGGTGGCCGCGAGCTCGGCTACGGGTCCGATGCCGACGTGCTGTTCGTCTGCGATCCGGTTGCGGGCGCCGAGGATACGGAGGCGGTGCGCTGGGCGGTGTCGGTGGCCGAGCAGGTTCGGGCGCTGCTGGGCACCGCAAGCGCCGATCCGCCGCTGGAGATCGACGCCAACCTGCGGCCCGAGGGCCGCAGCGGTCCACTGGTCCGGACGCTCGCGTCGTACGCCGCGTACTACGAGCAGTGGGCGGAGCCCTGGGAAATCCAGGCGTTGCTGCGGGCGGACGCGGTCGCCGGTGACGCCGATCTCGGCCAGCGGTTCCTGCTGATGGTCGACAAAACGCGTTATCCCGCCGGCGGGGTGTCCGCAAAGGCGGTGCTGGAAATCCGGCGGATGAAGGCTCGGGTGGACTCCGAGCGGCTACCGCGCGGCGCCGACCCGACCACCCACACCAAGCTGGGCCGCGGAGGCCTGGCTGATATCGAGTGGACGGTGCAGCTGCTCCAGCTGCGATACGCCAGCGAGATCGAGGCCCTGCACAACACCTCCACGCTGGAGAGCCTGGATGCCATCGCCGCCGCCGAACTCATCCCCGCCGAGGACGCCGAGCTGCTGCGGCAGGCCTGGCTGACGGTGACCCGGGCCCGCAACGCGCTGGTGCTGGTCCGGGGCAAGCCCACCGATCAGCTGCCCGGACCCGGACGTCAGCTCAACACGGTCGCGGTGGCCGCCGGCTGGGCGAAGAATGGCGACGGCGGCGAGTTTTTGGACAACTATCTACGGCTGACCCGCCGTGCAAAAGCCGTCGTGCACAAGGTATTCGACGAATGAGGCAGCCCCTGCTGCGATCCGCCCTGCACCTCGGTGTTAGTAAGGACGGATAGGCCGGCTAGTCCAGAACGCCCGCCACTAGCGCCAGAAGGCGGGTTGAAGTGGAGATACCTTACGAGGTGATGAGCGCCGACGACCACGATCGGCTCGCCGGAACGTTCGGACCGCTGACCGACGAGGTGCGTGCGCTGATCGACGCCACTATCCGCACCGAGGCCGACGAGGACGCCATCAGCGCGGCGCGCACCGCGATCCGGGCGGCGACGGACGCCTTGCGCGCCAGACAGCGTGATGAAACGCAGGTGGTGCGCTACGCGGTAGACGGTCGCCCGGTCGTCTGGAGCAACGCCGTGATCGGTCTGCGCAACCCGATCGCACCGCCGCTGACCATTCACCACGGCGACGATGGCACCCAGTGCTGGAGTGAGTTCACTCTCAACGGGGCCTACGAGGGGCCGCCCGGACTGGTGCATGGTGGCGTGTGCGCCCTGGTGCTCGACCATGTACTCGGCGAGGCTGCCAGTGAGGGTCTGACCAAACCGTTGTTCACCGGAACCCTCACTGTGCGATTTGTGCGTGGGACGCCGTTGGGCAGGCTTCGCGCCGAGGCCGTCGTCGAGCGTACCGAGGGAGTCAAATCCTTTGTGTCCGGCCATCTTTCCGACTCCGAAGGCATTACCGTCGAGGCGGAGGGGATCTTCATCAAGCCGGCGTGGGCGCGGGACGCCGGATGAAGTTCTACATCAGCAGCGCATACCTGAACACCCGAGAGATCGTGGAGGTCGCCCGGGCCGCCGAGGACCTCGGCTACGACGGCATCGGAATCCCTGACCACATCGTCAACCTGGAAACCCTGAGCACGCCGTATCCCTACACTAAGGACGGCCAGCGCCGCTGGCAGCCGTTCACCGAGTGGCCCGACCCGTGGGTCCTGGTCGGCGCGCTCGCCCAGGTCACGACGCGGCTGCGGTTCGTCACCACCGTCTATATTCCGGCGATGCGCAACCCCTATTCGGCGGCGAAAGCCATCAGCACCGCGGCATATCTCGCCGACGGGCGGGTCGAACTCGGGGTGGGTGTCGGCTGGTGTGCGGACGAGTTCGCATTGATGGAGCAGCGCTTCACCGACCGCGGTAAGCGGACCGACGAGATGCTCGAGCTGATGCGCGCGCTGTGGTCACCGGACTGGACGGATTTCGGCGGCGAGTTCTATCAGACACCGAGGTTGGAGATGCAACCGACGCCACCGCGGATACCGGTCTACGTCGGTGGGCTCAGCGAGACCGCGCTGCGCCGCGCGGCGCGCCACGACGGTTGGATCGGCGACCTGATCAAGACCGACCGCGCGATCGCCGCCGCCGCCCGGCTGCGCGAGCTTCGGATCGAAAATGGGTTGTCGAACGACGATTTCACCATCCTCACACCGTTGACCGACGCCGTCACGATCGCCGACTATCAGCGCGCCGAGGATGCCGGCATCACCGGCATCCTGACCATGCCGTGGATGTTCTACACCGGGCCGGATGCCACGCTGGCCGAGAAGGTCGACGGCATGACGAAGTTCCGCGAGGACCTCGCGCTCGACGGGTGACGCGGCCCGCGGTAGGCAAAGCGTTCCCACGCCCGCTGGTTTGGCATAACGTGTCTGGGGTGGAGGACCCCGCAAACCCCGAATTAGTGCCGGTAGAGGCATTGCGCTCAGGTGACCCGATAACCGATGTCCATGGTGGCGGCCAGCATTACACGGTCCTCGAGTCGAAGGCTTTCGACGAGAGCTGTGTGGTCCTCGAGCTCGAGTCGAAAGCCAACGACCAGCTTCGAGTGATCGAGATGTCTTTCCCGGCCGGCTACTACATGGGCAGGTCGCCTCGGCGCTTTCTCTGACGCCACGGCGGCCGGCGATTCTCGGGGGCGACAGGTGCGGCGGTTATCTGCGCCTGCACTATGAACGGTATGCCCGAGCTCAAGCAGTTTCGCATCGATGTCCCAGCCGAAGTTCTCGACGATCTGCGGGCCCGCCTGGCTCATACCCGCTGGCCGGAACCCGAGTGCGTCGACGACTGGAGCCAGGGCATTCCGTTGGCCTACACCCGGGAACTGGCGGCCTACTGGGCTGACGGTTACGACTGGCGCTCTCGCGAAGCCGCGTTGAATCGATTCGATCAGTTCACCACTGAGATCGACGGCCTTGACATTCATTTCATTCACCAGCGATCGCCGCACGAGGGCGCTTTGCCGCTGCTGATCACCCACGGCTGGCCCGGATCGATCGCAGAGTTCCAGAAGGTGATCGAGCCGCTGGTCAATCCGCCGTCGAGACGTGCCGAGGACGCATTCCACGTGGTGTGCCCGTCGCTGCCCGGGTACGGGTTCTCGGGCAAGCCGTCGGAGACCGGCTGGGGCGTCGGCAAGATCGCGGCGGCCTGGGAGACGCTCATGCTGCGCCTCGGCTACCACCGCTACGGCGCGCAGGGCGGCGACTGGGGCGCGGCCGTCACGACGCAAATCGGCCGCGACCGTGGCCACTGCGTCGGCATCCACCTGAACATGCCGATCGCCGGGCCTGCGGCGGGGTCCGGCGGCGATCTCACCGAAGACGAGCAACAAGCGCTGGCGGCATACGCAGAGCACCGCCGGTGGGGAACCGGCTATTCCAAGCAGCAATCCACCCGGCCGCAGACGCTCGGTTACGGGCTGGTCGACTCGGCGGTGGGACAACTGGCCTGGATCGTCGAGAAGTTCTGGGCGTGGACGGACTGCCACGGGCATCCGGAAAACGCGCTCGGCCGTGATGAGCTGCTCGACAACGTGATGCTGTACTGGGTTACCGCTAGCGGCGCATCCTCAGCGCGTCTGTACTGGGAGAGCTTCAACAGCTTCATCACGGACGGCCGTGTCGAGCTGCCCACCGGTGTCGCCGCCTTTCCGAAGGAAATACTGCGCACTCCGCGACGCTGGTGTGAGGCCGCGTACAACATCACGCACTGGACCACGATGCCGCGCGGGGGGCACTTCGCGGCATTCGAGCAGCCGGAGCTGTTCGTCGATGACGTGCGCGCGTTCTTCGCGACGGTCCGGTAACCACCGAGTCAGCGTCGAAGAACCCGGACGCGCCGGAGGCGATTACTGCCCGAGCCACCGCGGCGTGCATCCAACGCGTAGGGGCCCCCGCCGGCAAAGATCAACAGCAAGAAGGCAAAGCAGTACATCACCGCGTCCTCGCCGTGGTTGTTGATCGGGAAGAACCCGTGCGGCAGATGGACGGTGAAGTAGGCGAACGCCATTTCGCCGCAGGCCAGGAAGGCGGCGGCCCGGGTGAACAGGCCCGGGATGATCAGCGCGCTGGTGATCACCTCGATCCAACCCGCGTAATAGTTCGGCCATTGGCCCACCGCAGCTTGATAGTGAGCGGGCCAGCCAATCAGCGTCGAGAGGCCCTCGCACAAAAACAGCAGACCGAACACCACTCGGAAAACCGCGAGAGCAATCGGGTAATACGAATTGAGCCGTGCTTCCAGTTTGCGCGTCATCCGCCGACGATACGGGCTTACAGCTGGGCCCAGACCGATTTCGTCTTCAGATAGATCTCGATGCCCTCTTTGCCGAACTCGTGACCCCAGCCGGACTGCTTATACCCGCCGAACGGCACGTCATGGTCAAAGACCAACTGGCAGTTGATTTGAACGCTGCCCGCCTGTAGTCGCTTCACGATCCGGTGGGCGCGCCCGACGTTCTCCGTCCAGGCGGTGGCCGCCAGGCCATAGCTGGTGTCGTTGGCCAGCGCCACCGCCTCGTCTTCGTCGTCGAACGGCACGATGCTGACCACTGGCCCAAAGATCTCCTGCTGATACAGCCGCATGCCCGGGTCGATGTTGGTGAGCACCGTGGGGTGGACGAAGTAGCCCTTGCGGTCCAGGCGGTAGCCGCCGGTGACCACCTCGACGCCGTCGCCCTTGCCCTCGTCGATGAAGCCCATCACGCGGGTCAGTTGCTTCTGGCTGATCAGCGGGCCGCTGACGCAGCCCTCCTCACTGGGCGCGCCCAGCTTGAACGTGTTCGCCATCATCGCAATGCCTTCCACGACCCGCTCGTACACGCCGCGCTGCACGAAGATCCGCGAACCGCAGACGCAGCCCTGGCCGGAGTGCACGAAGATGCCCAGCGACGCCATCAGGATGGCCTTGTCCAGATCGGCGTCGTCGAAGATCAGCACCGGCGACTTACCCCCGAGTTCGAGCGTGACCTTCTTCAGGTTGCCGGCCGACGCCCGCACGATCTCCTTGCCGACCTCGGTCGAGCCGGTGAAGGCGACCTTGTCGACGTCGGGATGCGCGGTGATCGCCGCGCCCGCGGTGTGGCCGTAGCCGGTCAGCAGGTTGACCACACCGTCGGGGACGCCGGCCTGGTGGACCAGCTGGTCGAGCAGCAGCGCCGAGAGCGGGGTTTCCTCAGCGGGCTTGACGAGAAGGCTGCTGCCGGCGGCCAGCGCGGGCGCGAGCTTCGCGCTCGCGTTGAAGATCGGGCCGTTCCACGGGAAGATCAGCCCCACCACGCTGAATGGCTCTTTGAGCGTGTAGGCGTGCATGTTGACGAAGGTGTCGGTCGCGATGCCATCGGTCTTCACGTCGTACGCGACGCCGTTGATCTTCGAACACCATCCGGCGTAATAGCGGAAGAACTCCGAACAGGTGGACATCTGCAACTGCGCCTGCATCAGCGGCATGCCCGTGTTCAGTGAGTCGAGCTCGGCGAACTCCTGGGCGTGTTCGTCGATCAAATCCCCGATTCGCCACAAGATCTTGGCCCGCTCGCGACCCGGCAGCTGGGACCAAACGCCCGATTCGAAAGATGCTTTCGCCCGGGCGACGGCGTCGTCGACCGCTTCCGTCCCGCAGTCGGTGAACTCGGTGATCGGCTCCTCGGTGGCGGGATCGATGACGTGAATGACGTCACCGGCGCCGGGGCGCTTGCGGAGATCGTCCAATACCGTCTGCAGCGTCATCTGGTTCCTTCCATAGCCGAAGATGCTGAGCACCTGCTTAGCATTGTCGGCGCTGCGTGGTCAAGATTGGTGACTAGCGTCCGCCCAGCGTGCCGTCGAGATATTCGGCGCGGCAGGCACGCCGGGCCAATTTGCCGCTGGTGGTGCGCGGGATCGCACCGGCCGGCAGTAAGCGCACATCGGCGACGTTGAGATGGTGTCGGCGTGACACCGCGTGCCGGATCGCCTCGATCGCCGGTTGCGGATCGACGCGGCTGGTGCCCGCAGCCCGTTCGGCGACGATCACCAGCTGTCGGCCGTCGTCGTTGGCGGGCACGGAGAACGCCGTCACGTAGCCGCGACGCACCACGGGCGAGGCCTCCGCGGCGGTGGCCTCGATGTCCTGCGGATAGTGGTTACGGCCGTCGATGGTCACCAGATCGGCGATTCGGCCGGTGACGTAGAGCTCGCCGTCCAAATAGACACCGAGATCGCCGGTCCGGAGCCAGGGGCGGTCGATGGGCGAGCCCGCAGCGCGGCTGCTGTGTCCGAGTCGCGAACCCAGTTTGGCACCGAATGTGGCCCGGGTTTGGTCGGGCAGCCGCCAGTAGCCGCGGCCAACGTTGTTGCCCTGCAACCAGATCTCGCCGACCTCACCGTCTGGCACTTCGTCTGCGGTATCTGGGTTGACGATCACCGCCCACTCGCTTCGAGCTACCTGACCGCACGACACCTGCGCCACCGCATTCGGCGAATCCGCCGAGATGGGTACCGCATGGCCGGACCCCAGTTGTTCGCGATCGAAATACACCACCGTCGCCTCGGCGTCGGGTGCGATCGTTGCAACCAACAGAGTTCCCTCGGCTATGCCGTACGACGGCTTGAACGCGGTGCGCGGTAAGCCGTAGGGCGCGAATGCCTTGGCGAATGTTCTGATCGCCTCGATGCTGACCGGTTCGGAACCGATAATCATCACTACGTTGTGCAGGTCGATGTCGTCGCCCTGTGCCGGCAGGCCACGCTGCGCGGTCCACTCGTACGCGAAATTCGGCGCCGCGGTGACGACGCGACCTTCCCGCGAGCCGGCGGACAAGGCGTGAATCCAGCGCTGCGGCCTTCGGACGAACGCCGTCGGCGACATCAGCGTGGAATGTCCTCCGTAGACGGCCGGGAAACCGATCATCGACAATCCCATGTCGTGGTAGAGCGGTAACCAACTGACACCGTGGGTGTTTCGGTCCAGCAGGTCGATCGAGAGGATCATCTGCACCAGGTTGGTACCGACCGCACGGTGGGTGATTTCCACGCCAACCGGGGGCCGTGTCGAGCCCGACGTGTACTGCAAATGAGAAACGTCATCCATGCCGAGCTCAGTGGCAACAAAAAGCTCTCCCGCGGCGTCGGGGATCTGATCGATGATGTCGACCTGCGGTCGACGTCGGTCGGGCAGGTTGGCCAAGAAGCCCTCGACCGACTCCTTTGCCGCCGTCGTCGTGAGGATCAGGATTGGCTCCGAATCGCGAAGCGCCGTGTCCAGACGTTCGGCGTGCCCGGGCAATTCGGGGGCGAACAGCGGCACCGCGATGGTGCCCGCCTTGATCGCCGCGTAGAAACCTGCGACATAGTCGATGCCCTGCGGCGCAAGGATTGCAACCCGGTCGCCCCGGCCTGCCGCTTGCTGCACGCGCGCGCCGATGGCTTGCAACCTGGTCCCGAACTGGGTCCAGGTCACCTCCTCGGTGCGCGCACCGGCTGCGTGACCGTAGTCCAGGTAGCGATACGCCGTCGCGTCACCGACATTCGCGATGTTGCGGTCGATCAGGGATATCAGCGTGGCATCCGGCGGCAACGCGACGCCGCCCTGCGCATCCAGGCAGTCTTCGATCTGCAACAGCCCACGACCGCTATCCATAACCGGAAGTTTAGGCGGGCAGCGGGTCACCTCAGCCGACCATCTGGGCGCAGCGGAGCTTCGAACAACGGGCAGCACGGTAACGCTGTTCAGCGGAGATTTCAGCGAATCATCAGTCGATGGTGCTTCGCCGGGCTTACGCTGCCAAGGCGGTATTGCGCAAGTGTTGGCCCCCGGAAGATCGCCACGAGGAACCACCTATCCCCATGAAACTTCACTGGTTCAAGGAGCACGACGAGCAGTACTCCGCAGGGAGCGGCAACCGCACCTACATCGTTGGCCCTTTCAATGTGGGCGCTTACGACGGCGACCCAACGCTAACCATGTACGACGACCGGTACTGGTCGACATGCTGGTCTCTGACGACCCGGGTAGGCACCGTGACTCGTAACCCTGTCCGGTTGTTCAACAACCTCTCCAGCGCGTTATTCGCCGCGCAGCTTGCCGAGGACAACGCGTGGGACCACCACTCGGACCTGGGTGATGGCCCCGGGCGACACCGACGAGAGCTCGACGGAGAATTCACCGCCACGATCACCGGCCGCGACGGCAAGACCTATACCTACTGGACCCGTCTGCATCGCCGAGGGTGATCAGCAAGGAGATCGCAACTACTGCGGACGCGCTGCTGACTCACACGTCGTAGTACAGCGCGAACTCGTACGGGTGCGGCCGAATCTGGACTGGCAGGATCTCGTTGTCGCGCTTGAAGGTGATCCACGTCTCGATCAGGTCAGGCGTGAAAACGCCTCCCTCGGTGAGGTATTCATGGTCCGCCTCGAGGCGGTCGATCACCGCAGACAGCTGGGTAGGAGCCTGCGGGATGTTCGCCGCCTCTTCCGGGGGCAGTTCGTAGAGGTCCTTGTCCACCGGCGTCTGCGGCTCGATCTTGTTCCTGATGCCGTCCAGGCCGGCCATCAGCATGGCCGAGAACGCCAGATATGGGTTGCCCGATGAGTCCGGGCAACGGAACTCCAACCGCTTGGCCTTGGGGTTGCTGCCGGTGATCGGGATGCGCACGCACGCCGAGCGGTTGCGCTGGCTGTACACCAGGTTGATCGGAGCCTCGAAGCCGGGTACCAGCCGCTTGTAGGAGTTCACCGTCGGGTTGGTGAACGCCAGGAGCGACGGCGCGTGGTGCAGCAAGCCGCCGATGTAATGCCGGGCGGTGTCGGACAGACCGGCGTAACCCGTCTCGTCGTACATCAGCGGGCTGCCGTCTTTCCACAGCGACTGGTGGGTGTGCATACCGGAGCCGTTGTCACCGAACAGCGGTTTGGGCATGAAGGTGACGGTCTTGCCGTTCTGCCACGCGGTGTTTTTGACGATGTACTTGTACAGCTGCATGTCGTCGGCGGCGTGCAGCAGCGTGTTGAACTTGTAGTTGATCTCGGCCTGCCCGCCGGTGCCCACCTCGTGGTGCCCCTTCTCCAGGCTGAAGCCGGACGTGATCAGGTTCTGCAGCATCTCGTTACGCAGGTCGGCGTAGTGGTCGGTCGGGGGCACCGGGAAGTAACCGCCCTTGGGGCGGACCTTGTAGCCGCGGTTGGGGCTGCCGTCGCTCTCGGTCGGCTCACCGGTGTTCCACCAACCCGAGATCGCGTCCACCTCGTAGAACGAGCCGTTGGTGCGCGAGTCGAAGCTCACCGAGTCGAAGATGTAGAACTCCGCCTCGGCGCCGAAGTAGGCGGTGTCGGCGATGCCGGTGCTCTTCAGGTAGTTCTCCGCCTTGCGCGCGACGTTGCGTGGGTCGCGCGAGTACGGCTCAAGGGTGAACGGGTCATGCACGAAGAAGTTGAGGTTCAGTGTCTTGGCCTCACGGAACAGGTCGATCTGCGCCGTGTCGGGGTCGGGCAGCAGCAGCATGTCGGATTCGTGGATCGCCTGGAACCCGCGAATCGATGAGCCGTCGAAGGCGATACCGTTCTCAAATACGTCCGCGTCAAAGAACGAAATCGGAATTGTGAAGTGCTGCATGATGCCGGGCAGGTCACAGAACCGGACGTCGACGAATTCGACGTGCTCGTCCCTGGCGAGTTTGATGATGTCATCGGCCGTTTTTTCGGACACCGAAGCGCTCTCCTTTGCTGCAAGCTTCGAATCAACTGCGGTCATTGCAGGCTCTCCTTTACGTGGCCGTAACTGATCACCCGACCAGACGCTAGGGACGCGGTGTTGCCTGGGAGTCAACCCTGCGTTGCGCCGACGTTACGCGACTGCGCAGTTCGCCACTCAACCTCTCCCCGGCCGGGACCGCCACTCACCTTATGGTGGGTTCATGGCTCGCAGCAACCAATCCTGGCTATCCGGTCCGGGGCCATTCGAATCGGGCCCACCGCAGGGATATCCGGGCGAGGCGCTCGGCATGCCCGAGCACGGCCACGGTTCACTGGCCCGGATGGGTCGCCGGTTGGCCGCGCTGCTGGTCGACTGGTTGCTCGCCTACGGCCTGGCCGCTCTCGGTATGACGTTCGGGTTGGTATCCGCCAGAGTGCTGTCGTCGGCGGTTTTGGTCATCTGGTTGGTGTTGGGTGCGCTCGCCGTCCGGTTGTTCGAGTTCACCCCAGGCCAGTTTGCGCTGGGCCTGCAGGTGGTGTCCGTCGATGACCGGCAGCACATCGGTCTAGGCCGCGCGGTGGTGCGCGGGGTGTTGATTGCCCTCGTCATCCCCGCATTGTTCGTCGACGCCGACGGACGCGGGCTGCAGGACCGCCTGACCGCCACCGCCGTCGTGCGGCGCTGACTGTGCCGGGCGTTTACCGGCGGCGGACGGTGCGCTGAACGCCGCGCATCTTGGCGGTGCCAGGCAACGGGCCCTTGGGCATGGCGGCCGTCCCGGCCCGCGAACCCAGCGCGCTCAGCCGCGATTCCAGCGAGTCCATCTGCTTGACGGTGATGTTGGCCGGCAGCCGGGTGAGGTGGCGCTCGAGTTTGGCCAGCGGAACCTCTCCGTCGCCGTTGCCCACAATGATGTCGTAGATCGGGACGTCGCCGACCAGCCGGGCGGTGCGCTTCTTCTCCTGCGCAAGCAGCGGTTTGAGCCGCGCCGGCGACCCCTCGGCCACCAGGATTACCCCGGGTCGGCCGATCACCCGATGCACCGCGTCGAAGTGGCCGGTGGCCGCGACACCGGGGGCGACGCGCCATTTCCCGCGCAGGTTTTCCAGCGCCCAGGCCGCGGCGCCGGTTTGGCCCTCGGCCTTGCCGTACACCGACCGCTGCGCTCGCCGACCGAAAATGATGAACGCCACCAAAACGCCCAACACCACACCCAACGGGATCATCGTGATCATGGTGAACCCGCCGGCCGACACCCCGACCGCCACCGAGATGCCCACGATCATCACGAACGCGCCGATCATGTACGGCAGCAGCCGCTTGTCCTCCTGGCGCTGGACGGTGAACGCCTGCCAGAGCTGACTGCGACGCTCTTTGGCGGCCGCCTTGCGGGCCGCTTTCGCCTCGGCTCTGGCGACCTTGGTCGCCTTGGCATCACGGGGTTTGGCCATAATCGCCAAGAATACGGAAGCCTGGCTCAGCGTGACGGCGCGGTGGGCGTCTGCTGCCGCCGCGTTCTTGCCCGCTGGTAGAGCCGCCCGGCCCGATATGACGAACGCACCAGCGGTCCGGCGAGCACCCCGGCGAATCCCAGTCGTTCGGCATAGTCCGAATACTCGACGAACTCATCGGGCGTCACCCAGC
>Ga0335075_10007023_pt1 | contig 17372 bp, 13 predicted proteins | sample Lox_Sample_24_FD_206723 | JGI IMG/M metagenome (GOLD analysis project Ga0335075, IMG submission 206723) | Soil microbial communities from Loxahatchee National Wildlife Refuge, Florida, United States - Lox_Sample_2.4 | ecosystem: Environmental > Terrestrial > Soil > Wetlands | place: USA...
TCTCATTAGCCCAAATATAAAAGTAGTTAAGGCTTTCCGACGTATCTCCGTGCATCAGATACTGCTCTACCGCCCCCAGCTCATTTCCGTCGTCGAAGTAGTAGTGATAGACCCCAAATCCATCCATTCCCGCGCTGGCAGCGGCCTCAAATCGCGCGCGAATATGGTCTTTGATCGAGAGGTTATAAAAACCGCATGCCGGCGCCCGCCGTCGCCAGTAGCTGAACGCATTTGCCGCAGCTACCAAGGTCCAGTCGGTGAAACCATAACCCCAGGCAAGATCATTAACCGTGATCGGATAATACTGCGGGAAGAAGATCGCGTATCGCTTCATTGTCGCGCTTTCACCCTGATCAATTTCAACAGCGCACGACGGGATACGACCAAGCAGTAAAATAAAAACCCAAAGTGCTTCCTGACCAACGCCGGAAACTGGTTTCGAAATAGAAGGTCAACATGAATTGTGGAAAAGCCACTGGCAGAATACCATGCGATGCAGTTATTCCGCTTGATGATGCGCAACTTGCGCGGACCACTAGTGAGCGCGATATTCAAGTAATGATCGCCCTGAACTGTGAACTCGACTGGGTAGCTCAGCCGCTGATCGCACAGCGTTTCGCGGCGATAAATGATTCCCTGGTGGCACCAGTTTCTCCACACCAGGCTGCGCGGTGAAGGGGGGTTCCTGAATATCCGACGAGTGCCCCAGAATACATCGCAAAGAATCACATCGGCTTCACGTTCCATTCCAAAGGTGATCGCTCGTGCGGTCTCCGGAAGCAAAATATCGTCCTGTCCGATGAAATAAACATATTTGCCCTGCGCGCACTCCAAACCCTGATTCATAGCCGCGTAAATGCCCGGCTCTCGTTCCGGGACAATCGACAGATCTGACGCTTCGAGAGAGCGAAAAGTGTCCGCATCGCGTACCACTGAGACGATCTCAAAACTGACCGTCCCTGCGAGCGCCGCCCGAATCGCATGAACGCATCGCAAAAAGTCTGCGTCGACACGAAGCGCAGGGAGAATAATCGATAGCGTAATTTCAGGTCTGTCGCCCGGCATCAATCCTCTATCGCACTGCGGACAAATCAGCGGGGTGCTGGTGTCCTCGTCCGGTTGCATTGGCCAAACCTTTCGAGCACGGCCGCAAGACGCGACGCTGCCGAGATAGCCGCTGTTTGCAGAGGACGGGAGAGCTGAGCGGGCCGGCGTTGGTGAAGATGAAGTCGCATGCTGACATTTAGCCTCGTGCCTCAATATTCAGGATAACGTGTTGCAGTCCGCCATGAGCGCGGCCAGTGGGCAGAACTATTCGAAGTCAGCTGTTGGCGAGTGCCCCTTTGCGGGCGCGATATCGCTCTATGCACTCCGTCAGTGACTCCCGCAGCGAAGTCCCGGACTGCCAACCGAGGAGGTCAGCCGCTTTTCGAAAGGACCCAACCCGTCGCCTCACGTCAGTCGCGGGGACCGGCGTGCAGCAAAAACTAAGCGCAGCGGTGTTACTCATCAGACCGCGCGTCAGCGCAATCTCCCATATCATTTCTGCGAGTTCGCGGACGGAGACGCACTCATCCCTGCCGATGTTAAGAATCTGGTCGCAAGTCGATGGGGCAAATGAAAACCCGGCTATTACCTCGGCGGCTTCGCGCAAGTGCAGGAAGCTGCGAACCTGGTTCCCGTCGCCAAGGACGGTCAGGGGGTTCTCCTGCTTTCCGATAATTCGGTGAATAAGGTCCGCGAATACATGGCTAAGACCCGCATCGTCTGAACCCTCTTCTTCGGGATCAATAACATTGAACGGACGCCAAATGGTGTATTGAAGACCATACTGGCCTCGGAAAGCCCTGGACAACCGCTCGCCCACCAGTTTTGACAGGCCATAGTCGGTGGCCGGGACCAGCGCAGTTTCGACGTCATCCTCCTGATAGGGCTCGCTGCTTACACGCTCATAAACCATCGAGGAGGACATATAAACGACGCGCTCTACGCCGGCTTCAACGCTGAGCCGCAACACGGTTTGGTGAAGGTTTAAATCGTTGGCCAGAATATCGGCCGCGCGGCGATGAAAGCCGATTACGCCATACAGAGTTGCCGCCGCCTGAATGATACCGTCCACACCCTTCAAGAGGGGCCGCATGAGGGCCGCGTCGGAACAATCGCCACACACGAATTGATAGTCGCGTGGTTTGTCAGTCTGTCCCCATTTTGCTCCGGAATCAACACCCAAAACTTCATGCCCCTGACTGAGGAGCAATGGAATGACAGCGGACATGATCCGCCCCTGGCTTCCGCAAATGAGAATCTTCATTCTTCCTTGCCTCACAATTAAGTTCAGTAAGCTGGCTCACTGCTGGTCTGCATAAGTTCTGCGGCCGTTGCCATGCCATTCCTTGAGGTGCCTCGCATCTCAGGCCAAAATCCCCAAATGTCGATCAACAGGCATTCCTCATTACTAACCTGGCGGAGCAAGTCGCTCAAATTTGCAAATTCAGAATGCGGTGTCATGAGGACCAGGCAGTCACATCCGGCAATGGCACTTCCAAAATCTGCGAATCTTGGGACATGCGGGTCCGCGCAGACGATTTCGTAGCCATTAGCCAAAAGCAGCTTCTTCAGCTTGAAGCTAAGCGAATAACGTGTATCGTCGATCCCGCTCTTGAAACTCATTCCGAGAATGCCAACCTTGCGGATGCTGCGGCAGCTCCGGATCTTCTTCAGAATCTGCACCGGCATATTTTCATTGATCTTGAAGGAGGTCGAGATCAGGTCAGGAAATGGAAAGTGCTCAACCAGAAAGAATCCATCCTTGAAAAGGCACGGTCCGGACACATTGGCGCCCGGGCTGGGCACTTTAAAACGCGGATATTCGTAGGATGCGGCATCCAGAATATTATGAATGTTCGCGTCATACTCATCTGCAATCAGGAAGAATTCGTTGGCTAGAGCAAAACTGACGTAACGCGCCATATTGCACATCAGTTTTGCCAGTTCGGCCTCGACTGGACTTAGCCGGAGGCACTTACCGGTAACAAAAGTTTTAAAGAAAGCTGCGGCGCGCTCATAGCTCGGGCTGTCGTAGGCGCCGATGAGTTGCGGCAGCGTCTTTGTTTCAATCAGGCTCCTTCCCTGAACAACGCGCTCTGGGGCAAACACAACATGAAAGTCAGTGCCCGCCTGCATGCCCGTGCTCTTTTCCAGCGTCTCGCGGATAATATCGGTGCATCCTGGTGAGACCGTGCTGCGCAGTATGAGTAATTGCCCTTTGCAAAGGTGGACCGCAATCTGCTCAAAAAGCTGCAAGAGCGGAGCCACGACAGGATTCAGGTTTTCGTCGATTGGCGTGCCCAGAATAATAATAATGACGTCGCACCTGGACACTACCGACAAATCGGCGGTCATGGAGAGACGGCTATACTCGAGGACGCGGCGCAGCACTGCCTCGGCGCCATCTTCCACGAAGGGAACCTGGCCGGAGGAGATCTTGTCGATCGCTGACTGGTTGACATCGATGCCATAGACAAAATGTCCGGCATCCGCTATCGTCAGGGTCAGTCCCAGGCCTACATGACCCGCGGCCCCGATCACCGCAACTGTTGATTGCTGCATAACTTTTCTCCGTCAGGCGGCCGCCGGCTGAAAGCGCCAGATTACTGGATAGCCAGGGAACGCCGCCGCTGATGCTGTTCTATCGTATTCTCAAAAGCCTTCCGGTAAACAGCGCGAAGACGCTGCGCTGTTTCTGACATGGGGTTTTCAGCTAAACGCCTGCGACCCCGCTGAATCAAAACGTCGCGCAATTGGGGCGACGAGCATATATTCCGAATCGCGGTGGCAGCTTCCGCGGGATCATCGACATCAAAGAAAAGCGCGGCATCGCCGGCAACCTCAGGAAGCACTGAAGCGCGCGAGCAAAGCACGGGGAGCCCCGCGTGAAAAGCCTCGTTAAGAGGCAGACCGAATCCCTCAAACCGGCTGGGATACACCATCGCGGTGGCCGATCGATAGAGGACCTGCATCTCTATGGGGTCGACAAAGCCGATAAAACGGATGAGATCAGCAACTCCGTTCTCTTGCGCCAGCTTTAACAGGCTCACCGACTCGGGGGTGGTGCGTCCGGTGCAAACAAGCGGAATGGACAAACCTTCGCGTCGCAGCTGGCTCAGCGCGCGTATGAGCAATTGATGGTTCTTATGGGGCCAGGTGACCGCCGGAAACAATAAAAACCGATCGGCGAGCGCAAAGCGCTGTGCGACCCGCTCGAAATCCCGGCCCTCAGGCTCGTGGCATCCCTCGAACACAGATCCCCAGGGCACAACTTCAATCTTTCCGGGAGCGATGCCATATTGCGTGATCAGATCGGTCTTCCCCCACTCTGTCTGGATGCATATAGTCGATGCCTGACCGCAAAGCGCTCGATAATTGCGATCCCGCTGAGCCCGCTGGCCATGCGTAAAATACTTCGGTAGATGGATGTGCTGAAGATCCCACGGCTGGTAGATCGAGGGGACGGACGTGAGATATCCCACTTGAGTTGGGAAATGCACAATATCGAAACCGCGTGCTTCAATCAACCCGTCGGAATGAGGAACCGCCGCGAACGTCCCGGCAACCTGCCTCCACACCCAGGGTATCATCGGCACCTTTTTCAGAGCGTTCCTTAATGGAGGATTTCCCTGGCCGGGACACAAGAGCAGCTTCATATTATTCGTGGCTTCAAACTCGCGAAATAATTCGGCTTGATCCTCCGGAATAATAAGTGTGAATTCCTCACTGTCCTGCGGATGGCTGGCAAACTCCCGGACCAGCGCAATGAAGGCGGTCCCCACCCCCTGCCGGAAATCGTTAATCCGGCAATCCAGAGCGACCGTTAATGGGCTATCAGCAGGGTTAGACATAACTCCGTTGATCGATGCACCGCCTGAACCAGAAAAAGCTATGCAGTGGCTGGGCTATCGCGCAGGCGAATCTCGTTCAGCAGGCGCGGCAACACGAAGACAGTTGGTATTGCATTGAGCAAACAGTATGTAATTATGGTGGCCCACGGCATAGCAGCGACGCCAAAGTGCCGCACTGCAAAGAGTTTCGCGAGCAGGCAGGCGGCTCCGAAAAGAGTAGCCACGATCACCTGAAACTTAATCACACTCGCGCCGTTAAGAAACATGGCAATGGCGTTGCCAGCCACGTCGAACAGCGTCCAGATCCCCAGACCGATGAGCAGCACCATCGATGGAGGTGCAAGCTTCGATCCCACCCAAAGATGAATAATCTCGCGGCCTCCGCAGACAAGAACGATGACGCCCAGGCCAGCGACGCCCAGCACCAGCCTGAGGGAGCGAAGCAAAGTGCGCCGCACCCAGGCGCTGTCGCCGCGGGAGATCGCCTCCGCATATGCGGGCCACAGTGGCGCTGTGGACATGGCAAGGACCACAGAGATCATCATGAACATCCGCTGGGGCACTGCGTATTGGGTCACGGCTTCGGGTCCAAGGATGCGAATGATGATGAAATTATCAGCAAAAAATGCGAAGGCGCAAACCACCTGGAGTACGAAGAACAGAACGCCCAGATGACACACCCGGCGAACCGACGGGCGGGAAATGCAGTGCCGGGAGGGTAGCAAATCGCGATGGGTGACGCCAAAGAAAAGGGCTCCATTCATCAGCGCGGCAAAAACCGGGCAACCGGTCAGAGCCAGAACGAGTAAGGGCAGCCCACCGTGCAGCCGAATCACGAGCAGCACTCCCAGCAGGCCCGCGATCTGGCCGGCCAGCTGCCAGATATAGCTGCGAAAACCCTCCTGCAGGCCCATTTGCGTGCGCTGCACCAGCCCGACAAAGATGTTCATCGCGAAACAGAACATAAACACGAGCAGTGCCGGTCCCGCCTCCGCCCTGGCCGCTTGCGAATGAACATTAAAGACGTGGCCCCAGTCGATTCTGGAATAGATCGCGACAAACAGCAGGATCAGCCCCGCCGCCACCGAGGAGAGAATTGCCGCGCCGCTGGAGATAGCCGCTTTGATGCCCGTGGTGTCATTCTTCCCGTGAGCATCAGCCACGGCATTCATCACGCCGTTTCCAATTCCGAAATCGGCAAAACTCAGCACCGTCAGGATCGAGCTGATCGCCATCCATAATCCGAAACGCTCGGCGCCCAAATAAGAGAGCGTAATCGGGATAGTAACGAGGGAAGAGCCGGCCCCAACGAGCCGGGCAATCACCGCAAAGGAGGCTGTAAGCGTGACCCGGCGATGCCGCTCGCGGGCACGCGCTTCCGGTTTTGCCAGATGTAGTGACTGGAGGCGAAACAATCGGCGCACTCGTTCGATGCTGGGGGATTCGAATGCGTTGAGCACACTCAACCCTTTGGCCGGACTTTGTCTGAAATGTCCCGAAGTCTCCTTGCTCGATTATACGCCAGCGGTTCACCGTGAGGTGGCGCCGCAGTGTCGGGGGAGGCGATCCTGGCCGATCGGGCGCGCTCGCTCGCGCCAACGCGAAGGATTCCTGGCAATCCAGTCGAAAACTGAAACAGGGCGGAACTCGGAATCGTTTTCCCGATTCCGTTGAGACTTCAGACGGAGGGGGTTAGTTCCAAAAACGTATGACGGCCCTGAGCGAAGCGTGGCTATCGAGCGGCCGCAGCGCTGCTTGCCTCCTGAAGAGACGCCCGCAACTGCGACTCAATCCAGGGATAGGTCCTTGCCAGTCCTTCGCGCAGAGGCCTACTCGGAGCCCAACCGAGCTGCTCCCGGATCAATGCATTATCGGAATTGCGCCCGCGCACGCCCAGCGGTCCTGGAACGTGCCGGATCCGAATCTGCTTGCCGGCGATGCTGGCAATCATCGCAGCCATCTCGTTGATTGTTACCATTTCATCGGAGCCGATATTTACCGGACCGCGAAAATTCTCCGATTGCATCAAGCGCCGCACCGCCTCTACACATTCATCGATATACAGAAACGAGCGGGTCTGCTCCCCGTCTCCCCAAATCTCTATCTCACCGCCATCCGGCTGCTCGGCAACTTTACGGCAGAGAGCAGCAGGAGCCTTTTCACGTCCGCCCGTCCAGGTGCCCTCCGGCCCAAAGATATTGTGGAAGCGAGCGACGCACACGTTGAGCCCATGGTTTCGATGAAATGCGAAGTAAATCCGCTCGCTGAACAGCTTCTCCCATCCGTATTCGCTGTCAGGAGCGGCCGGATAAGCTGTTGATTCGGCACATTTCGGATTCTTCGGATCGGTCTGGTTGTATGCCGGATACATGCAGGCAGAAGACGAATAGAAAGTCTTGCCGATGCCATGGCGGGTTCCGAAATCGGCCATATTGAGGTTGATCATCGCCGAATTGTGCATCACATGGGCATCATTCTCGCCGGTGAAAATATACCCGGCTCCGCCCATATCGGCGGCAAACTGGTAGGCCTCATCAAATGCCGTGTCCATGATCTTTTCCCAGCTCGACGTCTGCCGAAGATCCGCAACTACAAAGTCATCGGCCCGCGAAGGGGAAAACTCGTGCGCCTTGATATCGACTCCACGCACCCAATAACCTTCGGATTTCAGCCGATTCACCATATGGCTGCCGATGAATCCTCCGGCGCCACAAACCAATGCCTTCTTCATAATCACTCCAGCGAATCTATCCAGTATACCAACGCTATGAATCGGAAATAGCCTGATCTATTGGCGGCAATCCTCATTCTGGACAGTGAATTGGGACCAAAGACACCCTGATGGAAGGTGAGAATGCTCGAGCCGATCCCGCGCTGATTCCGCCGGCCAGGTCGATTATCTTGGGGCCCGCGGGTCGTCTGCAAAGAGCGGCCAAAGCGAATCGCCTATGACAATGGCAAGATGATGACGTGGAGCGGGCAGTGCTGCCTTTAAGGCATACCGCCGAGTGCCAGCCGCAAGTGAGCAATGTTCAGAGGATCGGCATCCCCGGTAAGAGACATTGCCCCGTGAGACGATTTCCATGGTGATGTACCATACGACGAGATTGCGATTCAATGCGCATGCAGGAATCAATTTTGATAACCGGCGGCGCCGGGTTCATCGGCTCCAATTTCGTGCTCTGCTGGATGGACACAATCGGCTCGCCGGTCGTGAACCTGGATCTGTTGACCTATGCCGGGAATCCCGAAAGCCTCGTTTCGCTCGAAGGGACCGGCCGTCACCGGTTGGTGCGCGGCGACATCTGCGATAAGCAAGTGGTGAGTTCAGTTCTGCGCGAGCATCGGCCACGGGCGATCGTTCATTTTGCCGCAGAAAGCCACGTAGACCGTTCGATCACAGGCCCGGATGAATTTGTCAGGACTAACGTCAACGGAACCTTCACGCTGCTGGAGCAGGCGCGGGCGTACTGGACCGGTCTGGACGAATCCGATAAAAAAAGATTCCGGTTCCTGCACGTCTCGACCGATGAAGTGTACGGAACGCTGGGGCCCGACGATCCGGCCTTCAGCGAAACGACACCGTACGCGCCGAATAGTCCGTATGCGGCTTCGAAAGCAGCGTCGGACCACCTGGTACGTGCCTACCATCACACCTACGGACTGCCCGTGCTGACGACGAACTGTTCGAACAACTACGGTCCGTATCAATTTCCTGAAAAACTGATTCCACTGATGATTCTGAACGCGCTGGAGGGCAAGCCGCTGCCGGTCTACGGCGACGGTGCGAATGTGCGCGACTGGCTCTTTGTGGAGGACCACTGCTCGGCGATTCGCGCAGTTCTCGAACATGGAAGGATTGGAGAGACCTACAACGTTGGAGGCAACAGCGAGCGGAAGAACATCGACGTGGTGACGACGATCTGCGATCTGGTGGATGAGATGCGTCCCGATACACTGATCGGTTCGCGCAGGAAGCTGATCACATTCGTCAGCGACCGTCCGGGCCACGACCGGCGCTACGCCATTGACGCGAGTAAGATTGCGGGCGAGTTGGGATGGCAGCCCGCAGAACAGTTTGAAAGCGGTCTGCGCCGGACCGTGCGCTGGTATCTGGATAACCTCAAGTGGGTGGAGAATGTGCGCACCGGAGCCTACCTGCAGTGGATCGACCAAAACTACGGGGAGCGTCTCGCGCGATGAAGGGGATCATTCTCGCCGGTGGATCGGGGACGCGGCTCTATCCGGTCACCCACGTTGTATCCAAGCAACTCCTGCCTGTTTACGACAAGCCGATGATCTATTACCCGCTCAGCACGCTGATGCTTGCGGGGCTGCGCGACATCCTCGTGATTTCGACGCCGAACGACACGGCCCGGTTTGCCGAGCTGCTGGGTGACGGGCATGGCTGGGGCATCGACATCCGCTATGCGGTACAGCCCAGTCCGGACGGTCTGGCGCAGGCGTTTCTGATCGGGCGCGAGTTCATCGGAAACGACGAATGCGCGCTGATTCTCGGGGACAACATTTTTTACGGACAGTCGTTTTCAAAACAGCTGCAGCAGGCCGCGCAGCTGAAACAGGGGGCGACGGTGTTTGCCTATCCTGTTCAGGATCCGGAACGATATGGAGTGGTGGAGTTCAGCAGCGAGGGGCGGGCAGTAAGTCTGGAGGAAAAGCCGAGCCAGCCGCGGTCGCGCTATGCCGTGACCGGCCTTTATTTCTACGATAATGACGTGGTGCAGATCGCCGGCTCTCTCAACCGCTCGCCGCGTGGAGAGCTGGAGATCACCGATGTGAACCGGCGCTATCTGGAGGCTGGCCAGTTGAATGTGCAGATCATGAGCCGCGGCATGGCGTGGCTGGACACAGGGACGCACGACTCGCTTTTTGAGGCAGGTCTGTTTATCCAGACCGTGGAACGGCGGCAGGGACTCAAGATCGCGTGCCCTGAAGAGATTGCCTACCGGCTGGGCTACATTACGGGCGAGCAACTGGAAACACTGGCTGAGCCTGTTCGCAAGAGCGGGTACGGCCAATACCTGCTGAATCTGCTGCGCGAACCCTACTTTGCAGGCGAGCAAGTTGTGGGATGAAGATCGAAAGCACAGCCTTACCGGGAGTTCTGCTTCTTACCCCGACGATCTATCGGGACAGCCGCGGCGCTTTCCAGGAAACGTGGAATCAGCGGGCGATGGCCGAGGCCGGCCTTCCGGCGAACTGGGTGCAGGACAATTTCTCGGTGTCGAAAAAAAATGTTCTGCGTGGCATCCATTATCAGGTGATCCAACCCCAGGGGAAACTGGTCCGAGTGGCGCATGGCGCGGCGCTGGACGTTGCGGTTGATCTGCGCCGCAGTTCGGCCACCTTTGGACAGCACCTAGCCGTGGAACTAACCGGAGAAAACGGAACCATGCTGTGGATCCCGGAAGGTTTTGGGCACGCCTTTCTTGCCCTCACGGATTCTGTGGGTTTTGCGTACAAGGTGACCGACTATTACTCGTCTCAGGGCGAGCGCACGATTCGCTGGAACGATCCCGGCATAGGAATCCAATGGCCAGTGAGCGCAGCCGAGGTTATTGTTTCCGAGAAGGATGATCGGGGCGCGGCCTTGCGCGACGCCGAGGTATTCTCGTGAGCGCGCACCCGCGCGTTCTCATCATGGGTGGCGCGGGGCAGCTGGGCGTTGAGTTACAGCGCAGCTTCGCCGGTACCAATCCCATGGTTGCGGTCGATCGGGATGTGGTGGATCTCGCCGATACCGAGCAGGTTCGGGGGTTGGTTCGCAAGGTCGAACCGGATATCATCCTCAATGCCGCAGCTTACACTGCAGTCGATCGTGCGGAATCCGAACCGGAAATCGCGGCCGCCGTAAACAGCCGGGCGCCACGCATTCTGGCCGAAGAAGCGCGGGATCGCGGGGCGCTGTTCGTCCATTACTCAACAGACTATGTCTTTGACGGAACCAAAGAAGGGCCGTGGGCAGAGACCGACGCGCCAAACCCGATCAATGCTTACGGGGCGGGCAAGCTCGGCGGAGAAGAGGCGATTGGTCAAGTCGGCGGCCGCTGTCTGATCTTTCGTACCAGCTGGGTGTATGGGCCACACGGTAAAAACTTTCTGCTGACGATGCTGCGGCTGGGACGGGAGCGCGACTCCATTTCGGTGGTAGACGATCAGTTCGGAGCGCCCACCACATCCATCGAACTGGCTCGCGCCACGCGAAGGATTGTGGATGGAGTCCTGAGTGGACAGTTTGGCCCGGCTGAAAACTGGGCAGGGCTTTATCACATGACCTGCGCAGGCTCAACGACCTGGTGCGGCTTTACCCGTGCGATCTTTGCGCGCGCCGGGCATTTGCTCGACGGGCATCACCCCGAGGTTGTGCCCATCGCTTCCACCGAATATCCGACTCCAGCGAAGCGGCCGCGCAACTCAGTTCTCTCGAACGCAAAGTTACACGAGAAATTCGGAGTACGGCTGGCGCCCTGGGACACGGCGCTCGATGAAGCGATTGCCGCAATGACATGACCCCGGACTAACGCGATGATGGTTTAGTGCGCGGAGTGTAAGCCTTGCGCCGCTCCGCGAGATCATCGGAAATGGTTCTGTTGATCTGCCGCGAGATTGGATAAAAAAACAGGCAGGCCGCAACCGCGAAAAACGCAAGCGCGGCGTAGAGCCCGGCCGTAAGACGAATGCCGGTGAGCGCGTGCGCGGTCTGAGCAACATTGGACACGTAGCCGTAGAACGCAAAGAGCCACCCGGCGATCGCGCCGCCGAGTGCGAGGCCAACCCAGAGGGCAAATACTACCGCCGCTGTCACGGTTCCAGTAGCGCGGCGTCCCGTCTTCCACTCGCCGTAGTCCGCCACGTCCCCCATCATGGCCCAGATGAGCGGGCCCGAGGTTCCGTAACAGAACTGCCGCAGAACTTCCGACGCGATGATGGCGAAGGTCGCAGTGGGAGGCAAAAACAGAACCGCCATATTAAATACGCCGGTAAGTACCATGCTCAGGATGAAAAGACGGCGCTTGCCGAGCTTCACGGAAATTGGAGTGGAAACCGCGACGCCGAGAATGAGCGAGGCCAGACCAAAGCCGTTGAACCAGCTGAAGAGGCGCTCGTTGCCGGCAACATATTTAAAGTAGGGCAGCATCACGCTGCCGCGGATGGCGATGGCCATAAAGTAGAAGGTGGTCACGAGGAAGAGCACAATCCACGGGCCATTTTTAAAAAGGTCGGAGAGGTCCCGGGTAAGTGAAGTCTTCTGCTGCGGGTCAGGCTGAATGCGCTCTTTCGTCGCAAAGAAAGCGATGACAAAGAAGAGAACGCTGAGCACGGACAGCAGGCCCATCGTGAATTGGTAGCCGCGCGCGTCATTGCCGCGGCCGAAGAACGCCACCATGGGAATGGCAAGACTCTGTACGATGAACCCGGCTAAGTTGGCAAAAATCTGACGCCAGGAAGCGATGCTGGTGCGCTCGTCGGGATCGCCGGTGAGCACGCCGGTGAGCGATGCGTAAGGAACATTGTTGACGGCGTAAATGAGGCGCAGAAGAAGATAGGTAGTCCACGCGTAGATAAGCTTGCCTGAGAGGCTGAGGCTGGGGGTGGTAAAGGTGAGGATGCCGATGATGCCGAAGGGGAGCGCTGTCCACAGAAGCCACGGGCGAAATTTCCCCCAGCGCGTGCTGGTGCGGTCCGCGATGATGCCCATGACCGGGTTAAAAGCGGCAGCGATGAGCCCGACGACGAGAAAGAGCGTGCCTGCCTGTGCCGCGGTAAGTCCGAAGGTGTCTACGTAGTAGCTGAGCTGCAAAGCCAGCATGGCCTGGAAAATGAAGTTAGCGGCCATGTCCCCCAGGGCATAGCCGATCTTCTCGCCGGTTGAAAGTTTCTGGATCATACGAACCTCATTTCAGCGGCTACTTACTCACATGCAGGGTCAGCTTCTGAAGGTCGGCGTCGCGGGAAGAAGTGCCGACCATGACATCAAAATCGCCGGGTTCGACGACGTATTTCATGTTGACGTCGAAAAAGGCCAGCGAATCGGGGGTGATGTCGAGTGCGACGGTCGTTGTCTCGCCTGGCCGCAGCGAAACCTTGCGGAAAGCCTTCAGCTCCTTGACCGGGCGAGTGACGGAACTGACGAGATCGCGAATGTAAAGCTGCACGACTTCCGTCCCTTCGCGTTTGCCGGTGTTGGTGACGTCAACCAAAGCCTGGGTTGAGCCTTTGATATTGATCCTCTTCTTTGTCAGTCGTGGATTAGTAAGTGAGAAGGTTGTGTAACTCAGTCCAGAACCAAAGGCAAACAGTGGCGTGACATCATCAAAGAGATAGCCGCGTCGCGCGGAAGGCTTATAGTTGTAGAAGACAGGCAGGTGGCCAGCGGAACGCGGGAACGAGATAGGCAGTTTGCCGCCGGGGTTGTAGTCGCCGAAGAGTACGTCTGCGATGGCGTGTCCCGTCTCCTGGCCGAGATACCAGCATTCAAATATGACTGGAACATGCGCCAGGAGGTGGTTAATCGAGAGCGGCCTTCCGTTGAACAGAAAAGCAATCACCGGCTTACCAAGCGCAGCCATGGCTTCCACCAGCTCATCCTGGCGGCCGATGAGGTCGAGGCTGGTCCGATCGCCCATGTGCTGCAGGTTCCAGGCCTCGCGCGAAGTCTGCTCGTTGCCGCCAATGGCGAGGACGATGACGTCGGCCTGCTTCGCCACTTTAACGGCCTCGGCGATCTGACGGCGGTCTTCTTCCGGATCGCTGGGCATCACCTCGTCCTGATTCCACGATCCGCCGATGGTTATCCTGCAGCCCTCGCTGTAAAGGACCTTTGCGCGTTTGCCGACTTTAGCCTGAATGCCTTCAAGAACGGTGACCTCGTGTTTGGGAATCCCACTGTAGCCGCCGAGCAGCGTGCGATTGGCGTTGGGGCCGATGACAGCGATGGTTTTAATGTTGTTCAGGTCGAGCGGCGCGACATGGTCATCGTTCTTGAGCAGCGTGATGGCTTCGCGCGCGGCGGTAAGTGCGAGCTCGCGATGCGGTTCAGAGCCGACGATGCGCTCTGCCTCAGCCGGATCGACGCAAGGGTCGTCAAAGAGACCCATTTCAAATTTCCAGAACAGCATGGGCCCGACTAACTCATCGAGCTGCGACTCTTTGAGCACGCCCTTCTTCACTAACTCCACGAGATAGAGGTAGCAGTCCGGATCGGGCAGCTCGATGTTGACGCCGGCGTTGACGGCCAGCACGCAGGATTCTTTCTTGTCCTTCGCAACAAAATGGCCGTGCGTGTCCGGGCGATAGCCAAGTTCCCAGATGGCGTAGTAGTCGGAGACTACGAATCCCTTAAACCCGAATTCCCTGCGCAGAACGTCGCGCAGGAGCCACTTGTTCGCGTGGGAGGGGACGCCGTCGATCTCGTTATAGGAAGCCATGATCGTGACCGCGCCAGCTTCCCGCAGAGCTTCGCGGAAGGTATAGAGAAAGGTCTCGCGCAGAACGCGAAGCGAAACGTTGGCCGGAGCGCAGTTCATCCCGGATTCCGGCTGGCCGTGACCGACGAAATGCTTGAGCGTGGCAAGGATATGTCGCTTGTCGCGGAAATTGCGATCGCCCTGGAAGCCGCGCACCGCCGCGATGCCGAGCCGCGAGACGAGATATGGATCTTCGCCGTAGGTTTCTTCCACCCGCCCCCACCGCGGCTCGCGCGCCACATCCACAACCGGAGTGAGCGCATGATGTGCGCCGCGCATGCGGGCTTCGAGAGCCGTCATGGTGAAGAGAGATTCAACCAGCTCGGGGTTGAAGGTGGCGCCCAGTGCGATGGGCTGCGGAAAGCTGGTCCCGCCGGGCGCAGCGTGACCGTGAAGGCATTCCTCGTGGAACATCACAGGGATGCCGAGGCGGCTGTTTTCAAGAAAGAACTTCTGGATGGCGTTGGTGAGCTCAGCCATTTGGCGGGCGTTGCGGCCGCCGCCCGCGTCGCTGGGACGGCCCACCTGTCCGAGACCGCGCTTATCGCGAAACGCCTTCTTCGCTTTAGCTTCGTCGAAGTTGCCCTTCTCATCGACCAGCTTCTGCGCCTTTTCCTGCCAGACGCACAGCATCTGCGCGGCCTTTTCTTCCAGCGTCATGCGGGAGAGGAGATCCTGGGTGCGCCGCGCCGAAGAGAGGGTCCGATTCTTATAGGCGGGCGCAGTATTGCGAGCCGATTTCCTGGCAACTGCCGATTGCTTCTTCATGAAGACCATTCCTGAGCTACTGCGGTTTGGAAAAGAAGAGGTTTTAAGCGAATTGTTGGTGCGGCGAACTAAATTTAGTCGCCCCTCCCGCAAAGAGCAAGCGAGAAAAATCGATTTTGCTGGCGGTTTTAGTGCCCTGCGTTTGCGCGTGAGTAACGCGGTGTAACCATCGCCGTCGACGAGGCTCAAGGGTGCTCCGATAAAATGGACCTATGTTGCAGCTCTCCGGTGCGGGGAAGCGTTTCGGCCCCCGGCTCCTCTTTGAAAACGCAGACTGGCTGATCACTCCGACGGAGAAGACTGCGCTGGTGGGTGCGAACGGCGCAGGCAAGTCGACGCTGATGAAGGTGCTGGGCGGCATGGAGTCGCTCGACTACGGCTCGATGCAACGGATGAAAGGCATGACCATCGGCTATCTGCCCCAGGATGGTCTGGCCCTTTCCGGCAGGACGGTTTTCGAGGAGTGTCTGACAGTTTTTGATGAACTGCGCGCGATGGAGCAGGAGTTCGAGGCGCTGGCCCACTCCCTGGCCGAACTCGATCCCGCGAGCGCCGAGTATGAATCCGCTGCGGATCGGTATTCGCACGTGGAGGGACGGCTTCGACACCACGACGTCTATGCGCTCGATGCGCAGGTAGGCACCGTGCTCACCGGACTCGGATTTTCAAAACAGGACTGGACGCGGCGGACCGAGGAATTCTCCGGCGGATGGCAGATGCGCATCGCGCTGGCGAAACTCCTGCTGGAAAAACCCGACCTGCTGCTGCTCGACGAGCCAACCAACCACCTGGATCTGGAGACCAGGAACTGGCTCGAGAATTACCTGGTCACATGGCCCAACGGATACATCCTCATCTCGCACGACCGGTATTTTCTCGACGTGACCGTGAACAAAATTATCGAGATCTGGAACAAGGGCCTGCATGTTTACCACGGCAACTACGAGAAGTACCTCACGCAGAAAGCTGAGCGGCGAGCCCAACTGGAGTCGGCGTACAAGAATCAGCGGGAACACATCGATCATCTCGAGGCGTTTATCAGCCGCTTCCGGTATCAGGCGACCAAGGCCAAGCAGGTGCAGAGCCGTATCAAGGAACTGGACAAGATCGAACGGATCGAGATTCCGCTCGAAGAGCCGGTGCCCCATTTCTCGTTTCCGCAGCCGCCTCCTTCGGGAAGAACCGTGGTGGAGGTTGCCGGGCTCTCGATGCAGTATGGCGAGAAACGTGTGCTCGAAAATGTGAACTTCACCATCGAGCGCGGCGATCGCATCGCGCTGGTGGGCGTGAACGGCGCGGGCAAATCGACGCTGATCAGGCTCCTCTCCGCGCAGGAAGCGCCGACGAAGGGGACGTTGAAGCTGGGGCACAACGTAGTGGCCGAGTACTTCGCGCAGGACCAGTACAAGGTGCTCGACCCCGAGGCGCGGATGCTGGAGGATATGGGCCGCGCCGCGCCGAAGGTGGCAGAGAAGGACCTGCGCAGTTTGCTGGGGTGCTTCCTGTTTTCCGGAGACGACGTTTTCAAGCCGCTGGGCGTGCTCTCCGGCGGCGAGCGCAATCGCTACGCGCTGGCGCGGATTCTGGTGAGCCCGGCGAATTTCCTGCTCCTCGACGAGCCGACCAACCACCTGGACCTGCGCGCGAAAGACGTGCTGCTGGAAGCGATCGGGAAATTCAACGGTACGGTGATCTTCGTCTCGCACGACCGGTATTTCATCGACGGCCTGGCGCAGAAGGTGTTTGAGGTGGAGCGCAACGTCGAAGACCCGTCGAAAGGATCGCGGCTGAACGTCTATCCGGGCAACTACGAGGATTATTTGTGGCGGAAAGAAGGCGGCGCACAGGCTCTGGCTGCCGAGACCACGGCAGCTGCGGCGGAGCCTGTGGTTCACTTGCCGCCGGCGGCTCCATCTGAAGCTCCGGCCGCTGACAAGATCAGGCGTCTGAACCCGATCAGGATGCGGCAAATGCAGGAGCGTTTGGCGGCCGTGGAGGCGGAGATTCCACGCGTGGAGAGCTGGGTGGCTGAAGCCGAGCAGGCGCTCTCTACTTATGTGAGCCAGGAAGAGACCCAGCGCCTGTCAACCGTGCTGGAGGTTTTGCGAGAACGGCAAGCGTCGCTCAACAGCGAGTGGGTAGAGCTGGCAACGCAGCTCGAGGGGCAGATGGAAGGCCAGGCGACGAGCTAGTCGCTTTTGCTCGCAGAGGGCGTCGA